>Ga0187827_10000940_pt1 | contig 43956 bp, 37 predicted proteins | sample ETNtaG_39_FD_167969 | JGI IMG/M metagenome (GOLD analysis project Ga0187827, IMG submission 167969) | Marine microbial and viral communities from oxygen minimum zone, Eastern Pacific Ocean - ETNP2014_SV_150_PacBio MetaG (Illumina Assembly) | ecosystem: Environmental > Aquatic > Marine > Hypoxic...
GGTTGGCACTTTCAAGGTTGGCCTTCGTAAGGTTGGCTTTCGTGAGGTTAGCTTTATCAAGGTAAGCTTGCACCAGGTGGGCTCCCACAAGATTTGCTTCGTTAAGGTTGGCTCCCTCAAGATCGGCGGCCTGAAGGTTAGCTCCCTGAAGAATGACTCTCTCAAGGTTGGCTCCCTCAAGATCGGCTTTACCAAGGTTAGCTCCCTCAAGCTTAGCTCTCCCAAGGTTGGCTCCATTAAGATTGGCTTCCCAAAGCTTGGCCGACAATAGATTAGTTCCCTGCAGGTTGGCTCCCTGAAGTATGGCTCCCTCAATTTTGGCCCCCTGTAGTACAGACCCCACAAGGTTGGCTCCCTGCAGGTTAGCACTATCAAGATTAGCGTTCAAAAGGTTGGCTTTTTCAAGGTTAGCCCCTTGAAGATCGGCCTTGCCAAGGTTGGCTTCCTGAAGATTTGCCTCATGAAGGTTTGCATTCTGAAGGTTTGCCCCATGAAGGTTGGAATTTGTAAAGCTGGCACCTATAAGTGTGGCACCTACAAGACTGGCTTTTTCAAGGCTGGATCTATCGAGAATGGTTCCAGAAAGACTGGCGGCCTGAAGGTTGGCTTTAGCAAGATTGGCACCGACAAGGTAGGCACCATCAAGACTGGCTCTCTCCAGTATGGCTTTCTGAAGATTAGCTTCCTCAAGGATAGCTTCTTTGAGGTTGGCCTCCTTAAGGTTAGCTCCCTCAAGATTGGCTCTCTCAATGATAGCCATAACAAGGTTAACTTTCACAAGACTGGCTCCCTCAAGATTGGCTTCCTGGAGGTCTGCTCCCTCAAGATTGACTCCATCAAGATTGGCTTTTGCAAGATTGGCTTGCCAGAGCCTGGCTTTTGTAAGATCGGCTCCCCCAAGGTTGGCTCCCTCAAGATTAGCTTTTGTAAGGTCGGCTCCCTCAAGATTAGCTTCCAAAAGTCTGGCGGCAGAAAGAGTGGTTTCTACAAGGACGGCTTTCTCAAGGTTGGCTTTCTGAAGGTTTGCTTTTTCAAGGTTAGCTCCTTCAAGGTTGGCTTCCCTGAGCCTGGCACCCTCAAGGTTGGCTTCCTGAAGCCTTGCCCCCTCAAGATTAACTCTTTCAAGTTTGGCCATCCCAAGGTTGGCACCAACCAGGTTGGCTCCCAAAAGTCTGGTTCCCTCAAGATTGGCTTTCCCAAGACTGGCTTCTTTAAAGTTGGTACCCTCAAGGTTGGCTCCCTCAAGATTGGCTCCCTCAAGGTTGGCTCTCCAAAGGTTGGCACCCAGCAGACTGGCTCCCTGCAGCCTGGCTGCTAAAAGAACAGCATCCTGAAGGTTAGCTCCCTCTAGATTTGCATTCATAAGGTTGACTTTCGTAAGGTCAGCCTTCGCAAGGTTAGATTGCCAGAGATTAGCTCCCTCAAGGCTGGCCATCTGAAGGTTGGCTCCCTCAAGGTTGGCTTCTGTAAGTTCAGCTCCCACCAGATTAGCGCCTGCCAGGCTAGCCTCCACAAAGCGGGCTTCCGCGAGATTGGCCTTTTCAAGACTGGCATCCTGAAGGTTTGCATTTGCAAGGTTTGCTTTCCAAAGATTTGCTTTATGAAAGTTTGCTCTCGCAAGATTAGCTCCCTCAAGGTTGGCTTCCTCAAGCTTGGCTTTCCTGAGGTTGGCTCCCTCAAGATTTGCACCTTCAAAATTATAACCTCTCAGATTGTTTTTCGGAATCAACGTATTATGCATTGCCGGCAGTCCAATGTTACTGAGAACGTCTTCACTATAGTACGCTAATACCCAGTTGCTTGCACTTTTAAGGCTATCTATGTCAAAGGCGGCTCCCTTAAGATTAGCCCCCTCGATATTGGACTCCTGAAGGTTTGCTCCCTGAAGGTTTGCTCCTTCGAGGTTGGCTTTCCAAAGGTTAGCTCTATGAAGGTTAGTAACTTTAAGATTGGCTCCCGCAAGGTTGGCTCCCTCAAGATTGGCTCCCTCAAGGTTGGTTCCCTCGAGGTCAGCTTTCCAAAAGTTTACCCCTTCAAAATTATATCCTTTTAAATTGCTTTCCTTGATTAATTTATTGTGCATTACCGGCAATCCAAGCATGCTGAGGGCGTCACTGCTATAGTATGCCAGTACCCAATTTCTAGAGCTTTTAAGGCTGTCTATATCAAATGCAGCACCAATAAGATCGGCTCCCTGAAGATTGGCTTCCTCAAAGTCTACTTCCTTAAGATTGGTTCCCTCAAGGTTGGCTCCCTCAAGGTCAGCTTTGTAAAAAATGGCATCCTGAAGGTTGGCTCCCTCAAAATTGGCTCCCTTAAGGTCTGCTCCTTCAAAATTAGCATCATCAAGGATAGCCTCCTGAAGGTCTGCTTTCTGAAGATTGGCTCCCTCAAGGTTGGCACTCTCAAGGTTGGCTCCCTCAAGGTTGGCACTCTCAAGCCTGGCTTCCTGAAGAACGGCTTCCCGAAGATTGGCCCCCCTGAGATTAGCAGCCTCAAAGTTGGTTTTCGTAAGGTTCGCTTTCCAAAGATTGGCTCCCTCAAGGTTGGATTTTTCAAGATTACTCCCTTCAAGATTAGCCATTCCAAGGTTGGCCTCTTCGAGGCGGGCTTCCAAAAAGCCGGTTAGGAAAAGAGTTGCATCCTGAAGGTTAGCTCTATAGAGATTGGCTTTCTGAAGGTTGGCTCCCTCAAGGTTGGCTTCCTGGAGGTTGGCACCTTCAAGGTTGGCACTCTCAAGCCTGGCGCTATGAAGGTGGGCTCTCCCAAGGTTCGCTCCCTCAAGATTAGCGTTCTTAAGGTTAGCTTCCTGAAGGTTAGTTTTCCAAAAGTTGGCTTCCTGAAGACTTACTCCCTCAAGGTCATATCTCTTTAGATTTTTTTCCCGGATTAATTTGTTGTGCATCGCAGGCAGTCCAAGCTTGCTGAGGTGCTCGTCATTATAGTACGCTAATACCCAGTTGTTTGCACTTTTAATACTATTTATGTCAAAAATAGCTCCCTGAAGATTGGCCCCCTCAAAATTGGCTCCCTCAAGATTCGCCCCCACAAGATTAGCAACCTCCAGGTTGGACTTTGAAAGGTTGGTTTCCCAGAGGTTGGCTTTCCTGAGGTTGGCTCCAACAAGGCTATATCCTTTTAGATTACTTTTCTGGATTAATTCATTGTGCATTACCGGTAATCCAAGCATGCTGAGGGCGTCACCGCTATAGTATGCCAGTGCCCAGTTACTGGCTCTTTGCAGGCTATCTATATCAAAAGTGGCTCCCTTAAGGTTGGCTCCCTGAAGGTTAGCTCTATCAAGGATTGCTCCTTCGAGGTTAGCGCCTTCAAGGTTGGCTTCCTGAAGATCAGCTTTCTGAAGATTGGCCCCTTTGAGGTTGGCTCTTTTTAAGACGGAGGCAACAAGGTCTGCGCCTTCCAGGTGAACATTTTTCAGGTTTACCCAGTGAAGGCCCTTATAATCGTCTGCCGGTTTGGCAATTAATTTCTGATTGCTTAAGTCCACGCTCAAACCTTTACCTTCATTTGATAAAGGCACAAAAAAATAAAGGAGAAACACGCTATATAATATCATACAAAAAAGCAAAAAAATCTTACCACTGTTTCCTCTTAAATATCTCCACAGACGATTATTTATCCTTTTATACTTTTCACGGATATCACTATAAAAGCTCCAGAAATAATAGACTATTGCAACACCCAGAATCGGCATTATCCCTACAACGTAAGACAATATAGGGTCGTGTTTTTTGACAAACCAAAGAGAATTAAGGATTAAAACAATAGGCAGCAGCCACCAGAGAGAGAAACTAACAAATGTTTTTTGCACTGTTCCTACAATACCCGGTTCAGAGTCAGACTCTCTAGCTAAATTCAGCATCTTTGGATAAAGACGTCTATGTTCTATTAAATCATAATGACGTCTATGTTTTATTAAATCAAAATCAGTACGCAGATCCGCAATTAAACCTTTTAACCTTTGCAAATATAATTGAAGATAAATAAAAGCAAACATTGCTATTAGTGGGCCTGAGATAAAGAAACCATCCAGGGAGATCTGAAGTTTTATAATTGGAAGGCTGACTTTATTGTCAAGAATAACCTGACGGTCAGAGGTGCTAACTATTGTGAGTACCCAATAAGCCAGAAGCCCAATATAAACGTAATATATTTGACGTGCGTTTTTAGATGCTTCGGTAATACTATTTATCAGCCAATCAGGCACCTTTGATTGCTCTTTTGATTGCTCTTTTGGGTGCTCTCCGTGCTGCTCTCCGTGCTGCTCTCTGTGTTTTGATCTTTTGCTTGACATTTCTATAACACTTTTTTCTTAAAAATGCTTTGTAAACGCTGTCTATTGATAATAACTATATAATTATAAAAGAGTGTCTTTGTTTTGCAATATAAATAGTAGGACAGATACCAAATGCCAGAGGAGAGCCGCCCGTCGCCTGAGGACGACCCTGTGAGCAGATCACAGATCCGACTCTGTCGGGAGGCGCCCCTCGGAGTATCTTCAAGGTCCGACTCAGTTGGGAAGCTTGGAAATGGGCGAAGCTATTTTGTAAAACAAAATAGCCATGCTCTGTGATATTAACAAATACACCCCGAAATATAAGGCCAGGCCACCTTATGAGGTACTATAAGCCATTTTCCTGACAAAACCCATCAAGCTCCTCTACTAATATACTCGTTTGTTCTAAAATATGGTTACTGGCCTTTTCGCTTCCATCGAGGTATTTGTAATAGTTGTGGCAGACATCATCCGAATCAAGGGCATCGTCAACGTCAAACAATGGTACTACTTCGTCATCAGGCAGAAAACTGGCAAGCTGTAAGAACGCCAGCTTAAGGGACCTGATCATTTTTTCGTCTCGCGGCTCTGCCGTGCCGGCATATATCAATTCAGCTTTTATTGCCTCCTTTATTGTGTCCTTATCGTATTGCAGTAGTGACATAAGGCGGCCTTGAACATTTTTAATTGGTTGTTCTTTCAGAATTCTACCATATTCTTTTACTACCTTGACTGCTTCCTCTATATCCATATCTTCTCCATACTATTATGTTATCAAAATAATCTGGGACGAATTGCTACCTCAACAACATGGAACTCCTTCCTCTGAAGGACTGCAACTATACGATGCGGCATTCTCATTATCAGCATTAAGTATAGTAAACTGTCCTGCATACGGGAAATTGCTTAACTTTGCTGCCGTATCTGTGCATACCTCAACCGGTTCATTTCTGGGGAACAGGTGGCCTTCTTCATCCGTTATCGCCTTGTATGGACCATGATAGATTGCCTTCTGCCCAATGTAAACACAACTCTCTTTCTTTTCAAACTTATATCCACGCAATGTCACGGAATAAAATGAGTATCCCTCCACCTCTTTCCAGAATACCTTCGACAATGTTTGAAGTCCATAAAAACCGGCCTGTTCAAGGTAGGCCATAAATTCATCTTCGGTTAATGCACCGCTGATACACTCACCCCATAACTGCTTGTTAAGTTTAAGATAGGGAGGTGTTTCCTCTTCAGAAATGATATCAGAAATTATAATCCTTCCGTGGTCTTTAAGTATCCTCCACATTTCATTAAAAACAGCTCTTTTGTCAGGTGATAGATTGATGACACAATTCGAAGTAATCAGGTCAACCGTACCGTCCTCAACCGGAATGTCTTCCAGGAATCCTTTTCTGAACTCTACAATATCATAGCCGAGACTCTTTGCCACCAGATGTTTGTTTTCGTTGGCAACCTTCAGCATCTCATCCGTCATATCAATCCCATAAATTTTCCCCATTGGACCAACTTTTTTGGCAGCAATGAAGCAATCAATCCCAGCGCCTGCTCCCAGATCGACCATGGTCTCTCCTGCTAGAACCTTTGCAATAATTGTCGGGCTTCCGCATCCATAAAACCTATCCAATACTTCCTGTGGAATATGGCTTGTGTCTTCCTGGGTATTCTTTGTCGGACAACACAACTCCTCTTGAGGTTCTTCTGCCGCCTTGCCGTAAAATTCACGTACAATACTCCTGGGTTTATCAACATCAAAAGAGAGCACACAGTTAGAGTGGAGAGTGTGCACAGATTGTGGAGCCTTGGTTTCAGATTGTTGATTATCAAATCCGGTTCGAGGAACCTGTTCATCAGCACCGCAAACGGAGACACCCTCACCCATCGATCTTAAGACAGTAGGAGCGCCGAATCCCGTCTTTCTATCCATCATCTTTTTCCTGGCCTCGGCAAGCTCAAATATGACGTTCTTTGTAATCTCCTTATGCAAATCACAATAAGGGTCCAGGGCATGTATGCCGATGTCGGAAGGAAATTTATCAGTCTCCAGCTTGAGCCCGTTCTCTGAATAAAAAAATGAATGTTCAATGTCACCGCCTCCACATATAAATTTTATATGACATTCCTTACACTTTTCCTTATTCTGAAGTGTTGCATTTCTGAATGCCTTGCTCATATTACTATTATCCCAGATTTCCCTGAGCGTACTATCAAGAATACTTCCGCATTTTAAACCTTCATGACCGGCAAATGAAGCAGACGGATAAACGTCTCCGTTTGAATATACGCACAAACTGTCATAACATGCATTCCCCAAATCATACCGTGTACCCCTGTTGCTGTTTGCCCTGAATTTGTATGAGTCATAGTTATCAACTGAAATACCTGATTCGCCCGCAACAACCTTTACTTTTCTTGTTACCTCAATCACCTTATCTATTGGAGGAATGGAATTATTACCATTATCGGTTATTCGGCCCCTCTTGTGGGCCCATAAAAGATGGTGGGTTTTTACTCCTAACAGTGCAAGCAGCTTTGTAGTTTCCTGTATGTCTTCAATATTGCTGTTTGTAACTACCGTCGTTACCGTTGGAAAATATCCTGCCTCAACAATATTCTTAATCCCTTCAACGATCAGATCAAAGCTGCCCTTACCCCTCAAAGGATCATTGATCTCCGGCCTTGAACCATCAAGGCTTATCTGGATCTTTAAGAGTTCTTTATTACATTTTTGTAGCCTTTCTACTGTTTCTCCTTTCAGGAGGGTTCCATTCGTGAGTATTATCAGCTCAGACTCTTTATGGCTGCAGACATAATCAATAAGTTCAAAAATGTCTTTTCTCATAAATGGTTCTCCGCCGGTAAAGTAAAAACGCGATGTTCCCAATATCACAGCTTCATCAATTACCCTTTTAATGGCTTCTGTTGAAAGGCCGTTATCTTCAGTTGGAGATGAATTTACCAGGCAATGTGAACACGTCAGATTGCACGAATTGTTTGTGTGTATCCACAACTCATTGAGTTTGTATGCATGAATAAAGTCTGCACGTCCGGTGTAATTAACCCTCTTTACAGGTTCTGATGTCAGAAACTTAGATCTTATTAAATCCTTTAAAAACGTATGAACCTCCAGCCATGCCTTAGTGTAGTCCATATCAAAATTGTTTGCATAGTTGTGCATCAGGCCCTTAACACTTTTACAATTCTTAATATCTCCCATAATCTGACTACCCCTCTTATCAGTAATAATCCAGTTCGGCATTTCAGGGTCTAAAAACAGGTGAAGGGAGTCTTGTTCTATATGATAATAATCAGGTGCGTAAAAAACAGATTTTTCGTTTATTTCCATTTTAACTTCTACCTCCAATAAAACATTATGCAAGAAAAAGGAACGCCATGCCACGAAGACACTAAGTCGCCAAGTTTATATTGGTTTTAGTGGCTTTGTGCCTTAGTGGCAAAACTGTTTTTAACCATCCATAAATTAACAGGCCATAAAAAGGAAGATATTCCGGCAGCTTTAACCAGTGTACTTCCTTCCATACCCATTCGTTATTATACAATATCATTTTGGAAAACAGTTCATGATTCATGAAATAATAGAAGACAACCGTACCGGTCAGGATAAGCCATGCCCGGTTTTTATTGAAACAGAGAAAAGGTACTATCCACGTAAGATACCAGGGATGTAATGTTGGAGTTAGTATTAAAAAAGCCCCGATAGATAAAAAGGCAAACCTTATAATAGAATCGTTTCTATTAATGTCCTGTCCAACAAAATGTGTATTTAAATGTTTTTTATATAAATATAAAAGCACAGCGCCAAAAATCGCAACTGTTATTATCTTAGATACCAGGGGAGATCCAATAGATAAACAAAAAATCAGAAAATGAACAGAATCATTAAAATGGTATTGAGTTCCAAAGTGAAAGAGAGTGGAAAACAGGCCCTTACCGGCACCAACATATGGTAAATACAATACGGTCATAACTGAAAGTAATGCTATAACATATTTAAGCCTTTTACCCGGCATCAGCGCCGAGATCATGAAGGGAGCAATAATAATAAATACAAATTTTGACATTGCCGCCAGGCCAATGGAAATGACAGACCGCAGATTCTTTCTAATTGCACAGAGATACAACGCAAGCATAACAAGGAATATCTGTAGCGAATCACCATGACCACTTGCCGCAAAGCTTATAAGGACTAACGGGCTCCATGCATATATCAACACATTAACAGAACTTTTTCCCATTACACCTAAAAACCTCAATAATAAAAATATCGAAAGTACATCAAAAAGCAGGAAGAGAGACTTCATTGATATAAAGGAATGTGAGACATAATCTGCTGCTGCAAACACCATAAGCATGAGCGGCGGATAGATTGTAGACAGATGTTTATGATTAATACCGGAAAAGAACTTGTCCCTGAGATGTTCCAGGCCGGAAGATTCCGGTGGATGGGAGTAAGGATTAATCCCGTTTAATTGTAATTTTCCTTCCCATAAATAACGATACATATCATCTGTCGGAATCATTGGTAACAGCGTAAAGCGAAATATCAGCGAAAAAATTATAATGACCCAGAGAATCTCCCTTGAACTATTGCCATCCTGTTCAGAAATCTCTCCATTCCTTGAAACATAAAATACGACAAAGAGATACGCAATAAAGGAGGCTGTATACAAAAAAGCAAAACAGGGAATATTCTTTTTTATATCTCCAATGGAAGCAATTGCAACGCACAGGATTTCGATAACAATTCCTGTGATTATTATGGTAATCAGTCTTCTGTTCATGAAGCACTTAAGGTCCCGTACGTAAACTTCTTCAGTTATATTCCGTACCTATTTTATAAATATTTCGGTTTCAGGATGGTAATCTGCCCAGACAAACCAGTAAACGGACAGAAATTTAACGCGCCGTAGCGCTTTACCCTTCATGCTTCCTTTTATGCCAATCCCATTTTCCAGATCCCACGTAGTGTTTGTTATGCTGTCTGTCGCAAAATCCATATATTTCTCAAAATCAATTACATGTTCGTCAACCTTCCTATCATATACCATAATACTGCCGGTCTCGTTATTTCTATAAACAAGCAGGTTCAAGCCCTGAAATTTATCAGTAACTATTTTCGTATTGTTAAACAAGCTGAAAGGGTAAGCCTTGTGTTTATCATTTATTTCTATTCCAATAACGGTTGTCTTAGTACTTAACCTTTTATCTATATTCCTGGCGGGATATATGCCGGTTTCATCTTTTCTGTGATAGTCTGCGTAAGCGTCATAGCCAATTGTCCTTGAGCCATGATGAGACAATACCAGGGTATCAGGATGTAATTTTCTCCATTCACCCCATGATGTCTTCTGGCTCCCCGGGATATTATTCAGTTTCCTTCCTGTTAATTCTCCATCTATCGCCTCACCATAAACAATTGGCCAGAGAGATTCAGTTTCATAATCAAACATCACAAGTGTATTTTTAAGCAATTTTCCTGAAACTCCGAATGTATATTCTTCACCATTAATTTCTCTGTTATACACAACCGCAAGATTAGCGAGCGGGCACCAGGTAACGGCAAAAGCATTATCGCCGATCTTGTCATTTACTATTTCATGATGATTCAGGAGATAAACGGAATAAGCACGGCTTTCACCATTAATAGTCACGCCTACAACGGGTTCATTGTCATCAAGCCCTGCTTCATCTGCAGGTACAAATTCAGGATTCTTTATAGCAGGGATGGCATCGCTGGGAAGCACATATTTTATTTCGTCCTTCCTGTCTATATCTGCAAGGCTTATCTGTCCCAAATTAATCACAGAAACGAACAAAGTAGTTATTAAAAATCCAATATGCTTTTTGCTGATAACATTTTCAATCAACATCTTATTTTCTCACTAAACTTCTGAAAAATAGAAAGCGTACCGACGTAAAGAAAACCGATTGCATACATCAATAGAAAAGGTCCAAAGACAAATTTCTTATTGCTCGTATACTGCATAAATCCTATAAAACAATATGCGCTTAAGAGTATTTCACTGACAAAGAATACCTGCAATGACAATGAATAGTTTTTTACCAGTATGTTCCTGCCTCGCTTGATTACACCATACTTAGGCGTCCTGATAAAATCACTCTTGATATTTAACAATGCTTCAAGTACGGCTTTTGTGTTATTAATGGCAATACCACACCCTATAACCATAAGTACCGGTATAAACAGGCATCTTTTCTGCCAATCCCTATAACCCTTCTTCTGAGCAACTATATAAAGAAATGTAGGCGCAAATGCCCCCATAAATATTAGAAACATAAAGATTATCATTGTTAAAGAAACTGACATGCTGCTTATTTGCGGCTTTAACAAGATTATGAGAGGAAGGGATAACAGGGCTAGTATAATCATCATTGGATGAACCATATACTGGTTCAGGTGAATAAAAGCCTCTACCTTTTTTATCAGGGTTTCATTCGTCTTGTATATTTGAGGTAAAAGCTTTTTGGCGGTCTGAATCGAACCCTTTGCCCATCTATGCTGTTGAGATTTATAGGCGTTTATGTCTATTGGCAGTTCTGACGGTGCGACAACATCAAACAGGAATTTAGTTTTCCACCCTTTTAATTGGGCGCGGTATGACAGATCCAGATCTTCAGTCAAGGTATCAAAGTTCCATCCTCCCGCATCAATAATTGCCTCTCTTCTCCATATTCCGGCAGTTCCATTAAAATTCATATATAATCCATTCCAGGCTCTGGCACCCTGCTCGATAATAAAGTGTCCGTCCATTCCAATACTCTGTGCTATTGTTAGAAGAGAGTAATTTCGATTTATGTGCCCCCATCGTGTTTGAACAAGGGCGACCTTTGGCCTTTCATAAAAGAAGGGAATGGTTTGATAGAGAAAATCTTTATCCGGTACGAAATCGGCATCAAAGATTGCCAGAAACTCACCTTCGGCCTTTTCCAGGCCTAAATTCAATGCCCCTGCCTTAAACCCATCTCTATCTCTTCTGACAACATGCTTTATATTGAATCCCATCTCACGGTATTTATTAACCAGATCAGATACCATGCTCTTTGTCTCATCATTAGAATCGTCCAGTACCTGTATTTCATGAAGTTCCTTAGGGTAATCAATATTTACGATCGCCTTAATTAAACGTTCTACCACATGCCTTTCGTTATAAATCGGTAATTGTGTAGTAACTTTTGGCAGTCTGTTTTTGCCGTGATTTGACCAAAACAGTTTGAGGAACTCCTGATTTGTTGATGATTCTTTTTTGTTTTTCCTCAGGAAAAGAAAAATCATGTAATAGTTGTTTATGCCATAAAGGAACAGCCATAAAGCCGCCGGGCAATAGAAAATGAGGATTATTATTATTAAAAGCATTTTATCGCATATAATAATTGCTACTCAGGCCGTTCCGTGCACGGTTTTTCTCCTGGCCCCGGTAATGAGGCCTTTGCAGTTCCACCAGCCGCTTCTTCTTTGATCAGGGTATCTATGTCAGAATATGGATAAATCGTCAGAGCGCCATTTGGTTGTAATCCACCTGTATCTGCAGTTGGGCCGTATGTGCTGTAAATCTCACGACCCAGCATTCTCAGCAACATTGTCTGTTGGCCTCGATGATGTGCCGTATGGGCAATTCTCCTGGTAACGATCCATGCCCGTGACTTATTAAATTCGAAGAACTTAACCTCTTCTGCCCACCAGTCATCATCCTTCTCTTTTAAGGCTTCGACTCTTTTTCCCGAATCCTCGGCATAACGCTTAATAAACTCCAGGCGAGTTTCATTTTCCGGCAAAGGTGGAGCACCGACATCAACACCCAGCATGCCAGTAAACCATTTATTCTCACCCATACATTGATGAATCATCTGCTCAAGCGCATTCCTTCCTCGTTTATCATTGGGATGAGGACGTGCAGAAAGGTCTTCGTCTTTGAAAGTACTCCATGTACTTAATACCTTAATCCTCTCTGTCTCGTATGTATCTATTAAAAACTGATAATCCATAAAGACCCCCTTTCTTGATTAATTGCTACATAACTGTAGCCGCTTTTAGTTAAGACTATATTACTCTTCTTTCAAAAGAGTATCTATCAGCCCTTCAATAACGTCCGGATTAAAACTTCCGAAATGTTGAAAGCGAATTCTCCCCTTCTTGTCAATAATCGCCATCTCAGGGGTTCCGCGGGTATTATATCGAATCATTGTCTCCGGCAATCTCTGGCTTGAAACCTGATCATCAACCCCTACCGGGTAGGTTATGTTCTTTTCTTTAACGTATTGCCGTAGTATTTTTGGGGTTTGTTGAGAGTGGCCTTCAAAGACCGTGTGAATAGCAACGAATTGAATATCCGATTGACCACTGTATTTCTGTGACCATTTTTTCATAAGAGGCCCGGAAAATTTATTACATCCGGGACACCATAACTGAAAGAAATCTATTATGACTACCTTCCCACGCATATCGGAAAGCGTAAACCCTTCACTATTTATCCACTCGGAGATCACCCACTCAGGAGCAATGTTTTCAGAAGATCCAGCCTCGGTTCTTGTGGACAAAAGGAAAGTCCCCAGTAATAATACGCCTGCAACAAAAAGACTCTTTGGCCAGAAATCATTTATCATAATATAATCACTCTGCCGGAAACATCTTCTTTAAGAATTTACCTGTAACCTTTCCCGCAATCTTTCACCAAGTAGCTTTGCCTTATCTATAACCTCCGGCTGCTTGTCCAGACAGGGAATGATTTCAGGTGTAACTTTTGCATCCTGTCCGAAAAAAGCCTTTACGCCACTTACACTGCAGACCTCACCATACCCGCACGAAAAACAGGGCACCGCACCCTGCGCCTCAACGGTACCCACACATTCAATCTCGTTATAGTCAAAGAAGCCCTTAATATCCTCACCCGCTATCTCATACATTTTTTTGTCTCTTCCCGGCATCTCCCACTCTCCTCCGCCACCTACAGAAGCGATTGCGCCTATTTTACCGGAAAGCCTCATACCGCCCAGTCCATCCTTATCATGCCTGAAGCAGTAAAATCTCTCAAGAAATGCGTGCGTGAGGGCATTAAGTCTACCAAAATAATTAGGAGCGCCAACGACTATAGCGTCAGCGTTCAATACCTTGTGCATCAAGGGAATATAATCATCCCGGACTTTACAGACATTATCCTCAACACAACCCAGACAACATATACAACCGTTTATCTTCATGTCATGAAGGGATATTAACTCTGTTTCTAAACCCGTCGCATCCAGAACGGTTTTAACCAGGCCTTCTGTTGTGTGACTTTCCCTCGGACTTCCGCTGATACCAAGTACTTTCATTTTAGTCATTCTCCTATAATTTACATCAAAAATTTCCGACATTTCTTACTATTCATTTTTTCTTAAGCTTTAATTCGGGGAATTTTGTGCCAAGTTCCTTCATCTTTTTCAGTACGTTTTGTTCTGTATTCAGATTCCAGTCATACTTTATCTTCTTCTCGATTTGGTGGGTATTCTTCAACCTTTCCGGTGCAAACCTGTTGACAAAGTCTGCAACTCCTTTATATCCACCGGATTCAAAATCCTTGCTGAACCATTTAAAGAGTTGTGTTGTGTTCAACTTATTATTAATCATTCTCAGATGCAGGGGATTTTTCAACGCATTCGCTACTACCTTGTCTAATTGCGTGTCTATTTGATTACCGTCAAAAATTTCTGCTTTCAAGCTGGGGCACCCAACCGAAGCACAGTTTATTGCAAAATGTATACGCGGATCGGCAAGTGGACGGATAATATTATGTTCAATATCATCAAGCCTATAAAGCGTACCCTCAACCTGGTGATGCTTGTTTTTCCAGCCGATTTTTTTCATACTTGCTATCGGATAATTATTAACAACATCAACTATTGTGAAAAGATTGTATGCATTGATCCAGAATGCAAGTTTGTGTTTTTCCTCTTCCGGCGCCTTTACTGTTTTTAATTTCTCCAGTTGGAGTGAAATCTTTTCTTGAAGTTCAGAGTCATTCTTAATTTTTTCATAGTCTACGGATGCATGTCCGAATTCTCCATCAATCGATGTAAACGTGTTTACGGTAACGGCGCTATTCAGTATATCCTGATAGCTTTCCCAGAATGTGTTGTCTGTTTCAGCAAATGTCGCTTGCTGAGTAATAAAGAATATAATATAAAATGCGGCAATAATTTTTTTCATGATTGGGTAACCTTTTTACCTTATTCCGGCACGCCAGCTATCTTTTCCATAATAAGGAATCTGTTCTCTGCTAAAGTTGTGAATGTCCGCATTTTTTAATTTTGCGAAGGAAAGGACGTCCATAGGACACTCTGTCACGCAAGCCGAACATCGAACACACTGTACATCGTTCATCGGGATACCCTTGTTTGCAAAATTCATAACATCTATTCCCATATGACATACCCTTGTACAAATTTCACAGGAGATGCAATCTTTCTTTTCTGATAGAATTCGGTATCTTGAAAATCTTGTGTATATGTGCATGAGTGCTGCAAGTGGGCATCCATATCTGCACCATATCCTCCCGCCAAGAAAAAAGTAGACGCCAAGGCCGAGTATGCCCGCAAATATTACGTCTATTGAAAATTTGTATACACCAGTCATTGTATAACTTAAAAGAGGGAACGAACTCCACATACCTGATTTATTCAAATAGATAATCAGGGTAAAAATGATGGCAGCAAAAAGGACGATCTGACCGACGTTTTCAAGCCTTTTTGCCCCTGGGCCATGTGGTGTTTTGCGCCTGTATTCATCTCCCAGCGTTTCTGCCATACCTCCACAACTGCAAATCCAACCGCAATATACACCTTTCCCGTAATGTCTGATTAAAAAGAATAGAATCAAACCCGCCTGTACAAAAGGAAACCACGTCCAGAAAGAGCTGCTTCCAAATTCCCACATATTCAGCGGCCAGAATAAGATGAAGGCAAAACTACTCCATTTGCCGCTCGGAAACAGTTCTGACACTATCCAGTGCTGTGCACCAAGGTTGTCGTAAATAAGCGGCTCGTACAGGTGAAAAGGAAGCAGGAAGAGAAAAAAAATCTGAATCGATACAAGTGCTGTCATTTGCAACGAAACATAGCGTGTTTTTCTGACATATGTACGACGCAAACCAAAGATGAGCATTGTTACGCAATAGAAAAGTGAATACCAATATGTGGGCGGTTCGATCCACTCTGCCGTTCCAGCAGTGTTATGCAGCAATTTAGAAAAATACAATATCGTAAAAAATGCGCCTACTCCCATGAAATATGTATACTTAAACGCACGCCATAGAGTTCGAAAATAAACGTTCCCGTACCTTGCTAAAAATCCAAGAGAGCATATTCCGGAAATTAAGAAAATTATAGAACCGGCCCATCCCAGGACGAAGTTTAATGATGGATACCATTTATAACCCGAGAGACTCCAATTAAGCGGAGCTTGAAAGGGTGCGCTCAAATACGCAATCATCTTTGCCCATATAGTATCAGACCCTGCAAACACATCAAAAGCGATTCCGACTTTACCAAAATAGAGCATAGAGAAAAAACTTATCGATGCTACCATAAACCACCACCACAATAACCCTTTCTCTCCCTCCATGCGTATGCCGCTTCGCTTGAAAAATTGTGTGGGTAATTCACGCCCAATGAGAGTAAAGACAACGTCATTAGGTATGGTTTTAACATCGTCCTTTGTTTTCAGGACAACCTCTTTTTCCCGTATCTCTGTAACCGTTGATTCAAAAATTGGTGTAATCTTGCCCTGCTCCACCAGATCATGGAATTTGTTCATGTTTTCTTCTTTTGGCCTGGAAAATTCGTCTTTGCGGTAAGAGTGGATTATTTTATTTCCTGATTTTGCAAGTGCAATAGAACACTCCAACGAACTGTCACCACCACCCACGACCAGAATATTTTTATCGGCAAATTCTCCGGGATCGTACAATTTATTGAATACTTTTGGTAATAATTCACCGGACACCTTGAGTTGTCTGCTGTTACCAGCTTTTCCTATGGCGAGCACAACCTTTTCTGCCATATACGCATTTTTGTTTGTTTCAATATGGATTATGTTGTCTTTTCGGCTGAGTTTTTGAACAAAAGTCCCAACTTCAAAATTCAGGCCTTGTCTTTCTATTTGTGACTTAAGTTCATCAAGGAGAGTTTCCTTGAATCCATCGTTCATTTCCAATGGTAATTCCAGTTGTACTCCATCCGGTTTTAAGGTAATGGGTTTTTCCTTTGGGAAATTCTCTATTGTGTTTAAGATGCGGTTTGATTCTAAAATGATGTAGTTAATGTTCTTCTTTTTACATTCTATCGCAGCGGAAATACCTGCAGGTCCGGCACCAACAATGACTAAATCGTAAACGTTGGAATCCTTCTCTTTTTCTAAGGCAGTTTTCTGGTCAGAGAAAAGTTGTTTTACAATTTTAGCCCCGCCATCTGCGGCAAGTTTAAGTAAGGGTATACCAGTCAAATCTCCTACAATATAGACACCCGGAACAGAAGTTTCTTTTTGTTCGTCTATTTCGGGATAACTCTCGACAATGTTTTTGGGATTGTTCTTTTGCAGCCAATTGAAATAGTTAGATACAAAATTCATAATATCTTCATTTATTAAATATTACCTTATTATATATTAACAATATTCAATTTAATATTATTTCTTTATTTACTTAAATTCCTCAATCCCTCAATCTTCAATAGTCAATAGTCAGTATTCCCTGCCCGCCAGTTTGTTAGGCGGGAATCTTAACTCTTTCCTCTACGCCCTTTGCGGTGAATCTTACATTTTACTTACATCTTACTGACATATTCCTTACTTCTTACCTATATCTTAGTTTTCCTTTGCAAAACAACCCCACTCTTTTATAATAACTGGCGATAGACAGCAGTTACAAATCACTTTTACCACATTTTAAATATCTCCAGAATGTTAAAAACAAAAAATGCAGTTTTTACAATTGGAATAGCTTTACTTATTTTTTTAATAACCATTCCTGTTATAAGTTACACAGCTTTTAAATCAGCAATAAAAGAGAAAACCTTTAATCACCTGATTACTACCAGGGAGCATTTAGTTGATCAGATAGAAAGTTATTTCCATGAAAGGCTTGGTGACGTAAACGTCCTTGCGACAAACCCGACAACGATACAAGCTCTTTCTTTTTTTACGCAAGCTTTCAATAATTCCGGCATCAAGAGCTCCGAATATACTGAAGTTGCAGAGATCTATCAGCCGTTAATGAATCATTATGTTTCTAATTATGGCTACACAAACATTTTCCTGGTTAACATAAATGGTGATGTGATATTTTCTGCAAAGGAAGACGAGTATACCGGGATTAATCTACTCACGAACGAAAACAGTCTCTTAAAGATTGCTCATATATTCAAGAAAGGTATGGTGGATACTTCCTTTGATGATTATACATGGCATCATGACGAAAATGACTTTGTTGCTTATTGTGCTTCACCATTATACGACAATAAAGTGCTGTTGGGTGTGTTGTTAACTGAACTCCCTTTCTCTCATTTAGATGCCATATTGAGTCGCAGGCAAGGATTGGGAGAAACAGGAGAAATGTATCTGGTAGGTAAAGACGGCTTTATGCGATCAAATTCAAGATTCTCTGAAAAGCCTACAGTACTTAGTAAAAAGGTAGATACAGAAGCGACAAGGGATGCATTTAGTGGAAATACCGGTACAAAAATTATAGATGACTATCGAGGTGTTCCGGTACTGAGCGCATACACACTACTGGATTCTAAATCTGTTGATTGGGCGCTACTGGTCGAGATTGACAAAAAAGAGGCTTTTGAAGCTATCCACACTGTAGAGATCAGGCTCCTGATAATTGCACTCATAATCGGTGGCATAACTATAGCTTATCTTTATCTTAAAAGTAAAAACCCGGAATCTATAAAAGAATCAAAATCCTGATTAATAGAAATTATGAGTATTGAAGAGAAACTGGATTTAGAAGAAATAAATAAAAGCTTTGTCAAAAAAGAGAGCAAAGAAAGAATCAAATGGGCTTATGAAACTTTCAAAGAAGGTCTGTTTTTAACAACGAGTGGTGGTAATACTTCAGCAGTTTTGCCTGACCTGACAAGAGAAGCGTTAGGTTTCTGCCCACCTATAATATTTGTAGATACAGGATATTTCAATGAGTGCACACATAATATGCTGAAGTATCTGGAAAAAGAAGGATACGATATTAGAATTTTTAAAAGCTTAATTTCTAAAAAGGAGATTGAAGAGAAATATCCAGGTTGGAGTGATCCGGGATCAGATTATTTTGATAAGATTGTATCTATTATAAAACATGAACCGCTGAATATAGGATTAAAAGAGTTAAAAGTTAAAGCATGGCTTGGAGGAATCATGAGACATGAAACAGAAGAGAGAAAAAAAGCAGATTTTGTTCAATATATTAAAGGCTTATACCAGGTCTTTCCTATATTAGATTGGGACGATTGTAAAATAAATGAATATCTTATGTTTAATAAATTACCAGTTAATCAATACCATTTTGATATTACCAAAGGGCCCGATCAAAAAGGGGAATGTAATATATGGAAAGAATGCGGGATAAAGCGAAAAGATTAAAAAATAATATAGTAAGGAGAATTGAATATGAAGAGGCGTTCTAATGTTTATATAATTTTGATAGTTTTCATGCTTTTTATTCAGCAGATTATTTCAGGCTGTGCGACAACGGTGACAAAGGATGTGCAAAAGGAGGAGTTAATCAGAGAGGCTCCGCTTAAAGAAGAGGTGGTCAAAGAGGAGTTACCTGAGAAAGAAGCGGGCCCGGACGGCCAGAAGCTTTACGAGGGTAAATGTTCTCCCTGTCATGAACTACTGGACATTGACGCCTATGGTTATACCCCAAAACAGTGGGTAATCATAATCGACAACATGCATGATCCCATGAAATACAGTGAGGTTATAACGTCAGAAGAGGATGCGAAGATAAAGGACTATCTGAAAAATATGAGTCAAAAATAATAACAGGATAATGGGGGACTGAATTGGTTATTGGTTATTGGTTATTGGTCATTAGTCAGTAGTGTCTATCTGTGGAAATCTGTGGCTAATTTTTCTTTTTTCTCTGCGTTCTCAGCGTTAAATATATCTTTTGTTTTGCAAAACAGCAGCTTTGCAATCCATAAGATTGGACAGTGTCAGGCCAAAGATACGTTGACTGAAATTTGGAATCCATGCCCTTGAATATAGACGGCAATGCCGTTTGCCCTCTTCTTCCCCGGACAAAAGGCGCCGAGGACTTCCCCCGGCAGAGCTCAGGTAAAGGGCAACATCATATCCTGCCACCTCTCGGGATATATTTTCATATTCCCTTTCCCAGACCTTTTCATCAAATACCAAATCGAGCCCGAACCTGAAAAAATTCTCACCTAATGGTGCCTCGCAATATAACCGGTCTTCCTCTGAACTATCCCTGAACTTTACAATAAATACCCCATTCCAATCTCCCTCCGGAAGGAAATCATCTTTTTCCAATTTAAAATCGTGTTTGGTACATGCAAAATCCAGTATTTGATCTCTGATTGCCTCTAAATCAGACTTGTCAGGTCTTCTCTTTTTCTTCATACAGAAACTATACGTTTAAGGCAGAATTCTTTCAATCTATTTCTTAAACGGGCAGAAGCTCCCCGGACAAAAGGCGCTCCCCGGACTGGAAAACGCCGAGGACGAGACGAGGACATGCGCAAGTACATTTCATATTGACATTCAACTGATAAAGAGTAAGAATAACTATTTACTGCGGCAACATAAAAAGTAATGTCAGCAACAAAGAAGTCTATGGAACTTGTACCATTCAAACAAAAGCATATAAGTGAAATTCTTTCCTGGATAAAGAGTGAAACCGACATGATTCAATGGGCAGGCGCGACTTTCGTCTGGCCCTTGACGCAGAAGCAGTTCCGTGAGCATTTGAAGGCGGCAAGGCTGGAACATCCCACTCTCTATCCGTTTGCCCTTGAAAAGCGTGGAAAGGTTGTCGGCTATTGTGAAATATCAGACCATCGTCGACGATACAACTCAGCAATGCTTTCGCGTGTCATTATATCAGCACGTTATCGTAAAAAAGACTTTGGAAAGTTCATGGTCAAGCAGGCTATGCAATATGCTTTCGGTGATCTGAAGCTTCATCGTCTGGGCCTCGGAGTTTATGTTTCCAACAAAAGCGCCATAAGGTGTTATACAAAAGCAGGCTTTGTCCTTGAAGGTACGTTAAGACAGGTAGTAAAGGTTGGCAATTCGTACTGGAATTATCTGAGAATGAGTGTCTTGAGAAAAGAATGGGAATGCTGATAATATTTATCAAATGGAAACAGGCCAGAAAAAAAAGATATTTATTCAGGAAACTCTCCCAGACATAGACTTAATGCAGGAGGATGTATCCGGTATGCGCCTGATCGGCAGTAAGATAGAGTCCTTTAAGTTGCAGGAGGGACGCTGCCGTTATCTACGAGCGCAGGATAGCCACTTGCAGGATTTTTCTATCGATAATGTCCTTTGCGATAAGGGGTACTATCAGGATTGTCATTGGAGTAATTTACAGGTCCGGGATTCCTTTCTTACCGCGAGCCATTTTTCCGGATGTAAGTTTGAAAAGACGGTGGGGAAGCTGAGTACCTTTGGCTTATCTACTTTTTACGACTGCGAGCTCCGTGAATCCAACTTAAGTGAGGTTTCATTCAGCGGCTCATGGTGGCATGACTGCCGGTTTGAGCAGGAGGATTACTCTTTTGTCCGTTTCCCATCCGCAGTCTTTATAGATACTCAGTTTGTGGGGTGCCGTCTGCAAAAGGCTATCTTCAGGGCAGCAACCTTTATTCGGTGTAGTTTTGAGAGTTGTACGCTCGACGATGCGGTATTTCATAAGGCCCGGTTAATAGATACGAAGTGGATCGATACCGATATCAATCAGGCAGCTAATCTGGAGGAGATTCGCTATGATTAGGCTGCGTATTTTCCATCAACCTTTGTGACATATCTGAATTATAAAATTGTTTAGTATGATGACCGATCTGATATTCAGGCGTTTTACCGTGGGGGGCTACGGAATCAACGGTTTTCTGGTGGCTGACCCCGAAACCAGAATCGGAGTCTTTATTGACCCGGGCGGCTTCAGCACAGAGATAGAGACATTTATCGAGGAGCGGAAGATCGTGCTCAATCATCTCTTTTTTACGCATGGCCATTGGGATCATACCGAAGGCGTACCAGAGTTTGAGAGCCGCTACAAGGTCCAGAGCTATTCTGGTAAGGGAGAAGTCAGTGCCGCTAAACATCAGTTACAGGGCGGTGAGATGCTCGATGTCGGGAATTTGAGATTTGAGGCACTTTCCACACCGGGCCATACCCCACATGGAATTTCGTTTTATGTGTCTGGTTGTGTGTTCACGGGTGATTCTCTTTTTTGCGGGTCGGTCGGCGGAACAGGCTCAACAAAAGCGGCACAATATCAGGTCGATCACATTCGCAAACATATCTTTACCTTGCCGGATGAGACCCTGGTATTTCCTGCCCATGGCCCAATGACAACGGTGGAAGTGGAAAAATATTCCAATCCCTTCTGTCAGAAATGACTAAAGTTGCGGGGAAAGAAGATTTTATGGTGTAATAAAATAAAGGAGGGTGTGTTTTGTTTTCAAAAATAGTAACTCATGGCGGTGGCTCTCACATGGATGAGCTGATCTCCGTCTGCATTGTGCTGGCTATGAACGACGATATAGAATACGTAGAGCGTCGGCCTGCAAAACCTGAAGAGATTGCTGATCCTACAGTATGGGTGTTGGATCAGGGGGGCTTTCACGATCCTGAAAACAGGAATTTTGACCATCACCAATTTCCGGCGGGTACAAGGAAATGTACATTAAGTCTTATTGCTGACCATTTTGATCTCAAGAACGATTTGGATGAAACGGTCTGGTTTCGAGTGCTTGTGCTTGATGATACCCTGGGTGCGATTAAAACTGCCGGAGAGCTTGACTGCAGCGCCACTTTACTGAAAGGCCTGATGAATGGGCCGATAAACGAATTTGTCTTGGCCAGATTCGAACAGGCAAAGAAACTCGACTCAGAGAATGAACTGGTAAAGCTCCTCTCTGCAATAGGCACTCACATAGTCACAAACATCAGAAACATGAAAGAGCGTCTTCAGCTCATTCGGGAAAAAGCGGAATTTGATGAAGTTAACGGCCTGAAAGTGCTTTTCTTCATGGAGGATGTACCTGATCCAAAATTGAGTATTGCAGCATATTTAAAAGAAACAGGTAAAAAAACGGGTGTTGTGGTCGTTGCGAATACGCGTGAAAGTGGATGGTCGCTTGGCAGGGTTGGCGATCACCCCCGGGTTGACTTCAGGCGTATTAAAGATGCTTCAGACGTGCTCTTTGTACATGCAAACGGCTTCGTCGCAAAAACCAGACGAATCGAGAAACCGGCAATCATTCGCCTTTTAGAGACTGCAATTGAATAATTTTATTTTTAAGTCAATATAAGACTATAACTAAAAATCAACTTTAAGAGTAGGGTGTTTGCCATCAATTATCTGTTTGCCTAAATTTATTGAATGCTCTTCTGCCTCTTCTTCGGTTTCAAAAGCCTCTTCACAATAAAATGGTTTTGTTTGATAGCCATCGGAACTAAGCTTGTTGATATGAATAGAAGTCATCCAGACATCACTGCCGCCTGATTTTGATGTTGAAGTATCTAAATCGTAATCTTTATAACGTACCGTCACGAATATCCCCTTTAATAAATTTGATAATAGTGTAACAATTAATACTTTCTATCCTACCCTATATCATATACCTGTCAATTAAAAACGCAAAGAACAGGGTTGCCGGGAGTCATACCTTCTGCCTAATCATATATGAATATAATAATAATTGATTCCTGAATGAGGTTCGAAAGATGCCACGATTTTTCCACGTTCTTACGGAAGAAGAAATCCTGCCATTAAGTATCGCGATCTCCCCGTATTTTCTTCTAAGGCGGTATACAAAGTCTAAATCCTCACAAACCGGCATTTCTCTGAAACCGCCCAATTTCTCAAATATAGACCTCTTCACAAACAGTCCCTGATCTCCATAAGGCAGTTTAAATGCCTTTGAGCGAAAGTTTATGCCCATTTCTAACCATCTGTAAGTGAATTTATCAGACAATAACCTGATCTGAAACGCACCGCCCACAAATTTGCCGCTATCAAAAATCTGTCGGATCTTCAAAACATCCTCCCTTGGCAGTATGCAATCTGCATGAAGAAAGAGAAGAATTTCGCCTCTGGCGCATGCTGCCCCATTATTCATCTGAATGCTCCGTCCGGCTTGAGAGCGAACTACTTTAACATCGCTGTGTTGTCCGGCAATCTCTACCGTACTGTCCGTACTACCGCCATCAGAAACTATTATCTCAATACCGGGAATATTCACCACTGTTTCAAGACATTGACTGATGGTCTTTTCTTCATTAAGAGTAGGTATTATTATGGAGATTTCTTTAGGTGTCATAATTTATTACCTGGAAAAGCCATACTTGAAGATGGTATAAATGATTTTCGTACCTGCACGCACTGTTCCTGAAAAGGTGCCGGTGATCTTCGATACCCCAACACGCTTTCGATACCTTACAGGTACTTCCACAATCTGAAGCCCTTTCTTCAATGCCTTAATCTGCATCTCAACTGTCCAGCCGAAATTTTTGTCGACCATATTCAAGGCAAGCAATGCTTTATATCTGATTGCCCTGAACGGGCCCAGGTCTGTATACCTGAACCTCCAGAATAACCGGATTAAAAAAGCGGCCAGCTTATTTCCAAAAAGAGCCTGCGGAAGTAACGCACCCTTTTCTCTCACGCCCAACATTCGAGAGCCTATAACCATTTCTGCCTTGCCGGTTAATATTGGCTTCAGAATCGTATGAATATCCTGAGGATGGTCACTATAATCGCCATCAAGAAAAACGACAATATCAGTATCTTTTTTAAGTACGGATATTCCCCTGAGGCAGGCAGAGCCATAACCTCTTAACGGCTCCAACATTACCTTTGCACCAAGATCCTTTGCCACATTAGCGGTATTGTCATGACTGCCGTTATCTACAACAATAATCTCTCTTGCTATATCTTTGGGAATGTCATTTAGAACCAGACCAATGGATTCTTCTTCGTTTATGGCAGGGATTATAATAGAAATGTTCGGGCTGTGATACATGAAGTGTTTCAAGCGTATGAACGTCTGATTTATTTATTCAACAATTACTCCGGCGTATCCGACTACATGGTCGTAATCACCGGTAACATCTCCACTGGTTTCGTACCTGATTAGTTCAGCCTTCGTAGCAGCCCTCTGCTTTGAACAAACCAGCATTGAGATTGCGGGGCTGACCCCACACATGGTAACTCCCAGTTCCTGAACGACCCTGTGAAGCCCTTCTTCCCTCAAGGCAACTATTTCTGCTATTGCAGATTTATCTTTCTTACTGGCAGACTGTTGAGACTCATAGTGGGTCATATCAGACGAGGCGACAACAAGGGCACCGGGCCTTATTGTTTTAAGAACGTCCCCAATAGATTTACCAATCTTGCTCAAATCTTCAAAATCGTTTGATCCGACTACAATAACAACAATCTTGACCTGCGGATTGCCATATTGCAGGAATGGTAGTATAACTTCAGCAGAGTGTTCGTTTGTATGGGCAGATTCATTTTTCTCAATCAATTCACACGAATTCAGTATCTCATTGACAAGTTCTTCGTCTGTGGGTGTTTCTCCGAGTGGTGTTATCCAGCGCCCCTCCGGCCAGATTGAATAAGGCGCTCCGCTTCCCGTATGATTTGGTGCTAATATCACAACAGTATCAGGAACCTCTATCCTTGAAAAAACACTTCCCATTACGTTGCCTGAATATACATAACCGGCATGTGGAGAGATTGCGCCCAGCACCCGCTGCTTTTCCGGGATATCAGCCATGAGCGCCTTGAGTACACCTGCCAATTCTTCCTTATTTCCGGGATAAAAACTTCCTGAAGCTATTGGCAGTCTATCCATTTTTAGATTTCCACCGAAATAGAACCGTGAATTGGGTGTGATAAGATAGTAAGTTGAGTCTATCACTGAATTATATTTGTGTCAAAACCTTTTATTTGATAAAATTGTTTTTTCTAAACCAGCATGGTTTCTTACTTTAACTTTTTTAATATAAACAATCAGATATGACAACAGCACTTGCATTACTATCCGGAGGATTGGACAGTACTCTGGCCATACACGTAATTAAAAAACAGGGTATCGATGTTATTGCCCTGAACTTTACCACGGTTTTCTGCCTCTGTACATCTAAGGGTAATTGTAAACTGGAAGCAGTAAAGGTTTCTGAAAAACTCGGAATACCTGTTAAGGTTATAAATACAACCCGCAGTTTCCTGGAAATCGTAAAGAAGCCTAAACACGGTTATGGCAAAAACATGAATCCCTGTATTGATTGCCGAATAAATATATTCAGGGCGGCAGGAGAATATATGAGGGAAATCGGAGCGGACTTTATAATAACGGGCGAGGTACTTGGTCAGCGTCCTATGTCACAGAGAAAAGAGGCGATGAAGACAATTGACAAAGAGGCCGGCTTAACGGGGCTTGTATTAAGACCACTCTGCGCAAAACATCTTGAACCAACCATTCCTGAAAAGACAGGCCTGGTCAACAGGGATGAATTGCTGGAGATAAAGGGCCGTTCACGAAAAGACCAGATACAACTCGCTGATATTTTTCAGATGACGGATTATCCGTGTGCATCCGGAGGCTGCCTCCTCACCGATCCTGAATTTGCCAACAGAATTAAAGATTCATTTAATCACGGAGATTCCGACCTGAATAATGTTAAATTGTTAAAGGTAGGAAGACATTTTCGTCTTGATGATAAAACCAAAGTCGTTGTCAGCCGGAGGGAAGAGGAAAATCAATCCCTGGAAAATCTGGCGACAGACCATGATTTCCTGCTGGAATTAAAGGATATCCCCGGGCCGTTAGCAATAATCAGGGGCGAAATTAATGATGAAAAGCTGAAGATCGCTGCACAGCTGACAGCAAGAAGCAGTAAAGCGAAATCTGATCCATCCGCTGACGTAATAATATCAAAGGCCCAACCGGGTTCCATGCAAAGAATCCTGAGCGTTCCTCCAATCGATCCGGAAAAGGCGAAAGAGTTAATGATAAAGAAAAAGAAGCGGTACGTTCTAAAGACACGGTATAGTATTTAATTTTATCAGGAAGGAATGCTATTTGAAATTTACCAAAATGCAGGGAATTGGAAACGACTACGTATATGTCAACTGCTTTGAAGAGGACGTAGCAAATCCGTCAAAACTGGCAATTGCAATAAGTGACAGGCATTTTGGTGTTGGAAGCGACGGCTTAATACTCATAATGCCCTCACAGGTTGCTGCTGATGCCAGGATGCGTATTTTTAATGCAGATGGCAGCGAAGCACAGATGTGCGGCAACGGTATAAGGTGTGTAGCCAAATATTTATATGAATCGGGATTAAAGAGAAGCGACAGAATGACGATTGAAACATCTGCAGGGTTGAAGGCAATAGAGTTGACCGTTTCAAACAACAATGTTTCTCAGGTGAAGGTGGAAATGGGAACGCCCGGGCTGCTTAGAAGCGAAATACCAATGTCAGGCGAAAACACACAGGTAATAAATGAACCGCTTCAGGTAGGCGGTGAAACTTTAAATATCACGTGTGTTTCTATAGGCAACCCTCACTGCATAACCTTTGTTGATGATGTTGCCTCGGTACAGTTAGACGTTGTTGGCAAAGCAATTGAAAATCATGAGCTTTTTCCTGAAAGAATAAATGCCCATTTTGTACAGCAAGTGTCCAAAAACAAAATTAAAATGCGCACCTGGGAAAGAGGTTCGGGTGAAACATTAGCCTGCGGAACGGGAGCGGTTGCTACCGGTGTTGCATGTGTTTTGAATAAACTAACCGAAAGAGTTGTATATGCTCAGCTTCCAGGCGGGGAGTTAAAGGTTGAATGGACAGAGGATAACAAAACCTACATGACCGGTCCTGCAGAGTTTGTCTTTACCGGAGAGTGGGATGAAAAAAATAATACTGCCTCTTAAACAAAGAAACTCACTACATATTACACATCGAGATTTTTGACATCCAGCGCATGAGTTTCTATATATTCGCGTCTTCGTTGTACATCCTTGCCGGATAATATAGTGAATGTCTCATCTGCCTTTATAGCATCTTCAATTTTTACCCTAAGCATTGTTCGTGATTCAGGATCCATTGTCGTCACCGCCAACTCCTCTGCGTTCATCTCTCCAAGGCCCTTATACCGCTGGATATCGAGGCCTTTCTTCCCGGCTTCCTTTATCTTTGGTAAAAGCTCGCTTAATGAGTATATATCCTGCGTGATATCTTCATATATCAGATTTGCCTTGGGGGGGTTACCGTTTTCTGATCCTTTAAAGAAGTCTTCTGCGCTAAATCCCTCTTTTTCTATCATTTTAACTGTATTTTCTATTTCCCTGCTTTCTGAAAACTCCAGCCTCTCAATGGTATCTTTGCCGACCTCACCCTTCGCTACATCCGCATCCTCCACCTCAACATCTTTTCCTTTTACCTTCTGCTGCTGTTTTATTAAATCATTTAATTCCTCGTCGGAATATAAGTATTTTTCCTGTCCATCACAAACGGCTTTAAACATGGGATAATTTCCATTACGTTTTTTCCCCAGATATTCTTGAAATGATATGCCTATTTTACTCTGCTGCTTTTTCTTTGCAAAATGCCACTCATATTCTTCCATTTTTTCCAGTAAGTCCAGGAATTTCCTTAATTTTTCTCCTGTTAGTTTTACCGGCTCTTTTTTGCATGTTTCGACGACTGCGTCATCTATACCCATGCTGATCAGAGACTCCTGCAATTCTTTATCGCCAAAGACATACTCCTGTTTCTTTTTCTTCTTAACTTTATAAAGCGGCGGCTGTGCTATAAAAATATTCCCCCTGTCAATTAGTTCCGGCATTTGCCTGAAGAAAAACGTTAACAGGAGGGTTCTAATGTGTGCGCCATCAACATCTGCATCGGTCATTATAACTATCTTGCCATATCTTAATTTCTCCGGATCAAATTCTTCCTGCCCTATACCTGTGCCAATAGCACTTATAAGCGTTCTAATCTCCTCGTTGTTAAGCATTTTTTCGACTCTTGCTTTTTCTACATTCAGTATTACACCTTTCAGCGGTAAAATCGCCTGATTTCTTCTGTCTCTGCCCTGCTTAGCCGTTCCGCCGGCAGATATTCCTTCTACTATAAATAATTCCGTAGAGTGTACATCATCACTGGAACAATCTGCCAGCTTCCCCGGCAAATCTCCTCCTGTTAGAACACCCTTCCTTCTTGTCAGCTCTCTCGCTTTCCTGGCCGCCTCCCGCGCTCTGGAAGCCTCTAACGCTTTGTTTACTATCGCCTTGGCAGACTTAGGATTTTCCTCACAATATGTGTTCAAGTGCACATTTGCCAATGCCTCCACCAGGCCCTGAACGTCTCTGTTTCCCAGTTTCGTCTTAGTCTGTCCTTCGAATTGCGGCTCCGGAACCTTTACGCTGATAATCGCCGTAAGCCCTTCCCTGTAGTCATCTCCTGTGGGTGCTTTATCGTCTTTAAACAGTTTGAGGTTCTTCGCATATGCATTCCATGTTCTTGTAAGTGCCGTCTTGAAACCGCTCAGATGCGTTCCTCCTTCTATTGTATTTATATTATTAGCAAAGGAAAAAACTTTTTCGTTATAACCATCGTTATACTGCATTGCACACTCCACCGTTACACCCTTGTCTTCACCTTCAAAGTGTATAACATCTTTGTGTATCAAATCTTTTCCTTTATTTAATTCCTCCACAAATATCTTTAATCCCCCATCATACCGAAACTGTTCCTTGGCATCTGTTCTTTCGTCGACAATAGTAATACAGAGGCCCTTATTAAGAAATGCAAGCTCTCTAACCCTTTTTTTCACAATATCAAAAGAAATCTCCACGTCCTCGAATATAGAACGGTCCGGCTTAAAAACAATCTTCGTCCCCCTCTTCTTTGTTGCACCCCTTTCTTCAAGTCCTGTTGTTGGTAGACCAGCTTCGTAACGCTGCACGTACATACAACCATCTCTTCTTACCTCTACCTCCAGCCACTCACTGAGCGCATTTACTACAGAAACTCCCACACCATGTAAACCTCCTGAAACCTTGTAGCTCTTACTCTCAAACTTACCACCGGCATGCAGTGTGGTCATCACCACCTCCAGTGCCGGTTTCTTCATCTCTTCGTGTTCGTCTATCGGAATGCCTCTTCCATCATCCAGCACCATAACACTTCCATCAATGTTTAATTTAACTGTAATGTTTTCGCAATGTCCGCCCATCGCCTCATCGACGCTATTCCCTACTACCTCCTCTATTAGGTGGTGCAAGCCCTTCTGCGATGTGTCTCCAATGTACATAGCAGGTCTTTTTCTGACCGCCTCTATGCCGCCTAAAACTTTTATAGACGTTGCATCATATTTTTCTGCTTCGCTCATTATATTAAAACTCCGATATTTTTTCTAAAAGACACCTATCCGAAACTTAATCTCTGAGATGTGTCCTCTCTTAAATTCATTCTGCATGGATGCCAGCAGTTCCTCTTTTTTGAAAGTAGAAACATGGTGTAACCACGTCGCTGAGTCCACCTCTACATAAAGAACTCCGCTTTTTACCATTTTTACTTCTGTATGACTTGATATGTCTTCTCCTACAGCCTTTCTCCATTTTTCTCTCAGGCTTTTATTTCTACTTCTTACCCTTTTAACAGAGGTCACGGTGTCCTGCAGCATATCGCCTAGTTTTTTTACCGCTGTTCTGTTTCTTCCAAACTGCCCTCTCATGTTGTACTCTCTTCTCCTAAATTCATAGGCATGATCACGTAAGTACACCCTCCTCCTGCTTTAAATACACCTGCGGTACCAGGATCCTTCATATCCAGCTTGACATCCTCTGTATTAACATTCTTAAGAAAATCCAGCACAAAATCCGGGTTTAACCCTATTTCCAGCTCATCACCGGAATATTCTACCGGTACAACGGTCTTTGCCTCGCCTACATCCGGCGATGTACAACTTATCTCAAGTGTTTTACCGGTAAACTTAAACTTCAACAGTTTATACTCTTCCGTCGTCATAATAGATCCTCTGCGAATTGCAGTGGTAAATTCGTTTTTATTAAGAGTGGCATGCTTGTTAAGATTAGATGGAATTACTTCCTCATACTTTGGATATTGTCCCTCCAACAATTGTGAACACAGCGTTGCGTTTTCTGTTTTTACAAGTATACGCTTCTCTTCTACTCTCAGCTTTACAGTACCTTCCTGTTCACTTATTATTCTGAGTATCTGTGATACGCCCTTTATAGGAATTATACAGCTTCCTTTAATACCTTCAGGATTATCTATCTTTTTCTTCACCTCCGCTAATCTTCGTCCATCATTTGCAACCATTTTTATATGTTTTCCGCTTATATCCAAAAATACACCGTTGGTACCGTATCTTGTCTTGTCACCTAATATGATAAAAGATGTTTTCTTTATCATTTCTGTCAATATATCTTTGTCTGTCTCTATATATTCTTCATTTACAAACTTGGGTATCGTCGGAAATTCTTCCGGATCCAAACATAGAATTTTAAAATAGCTGTTTTTCCCCTCTATTACACATTTCTTGTCTTCTTCTGTTATTTCTATGTCATCTTCCGACCATTCTTTTATTATTGATGCAATTTTATTTTCCGGCCCAACCATCTTGCCCGGTTCAATAACGTCGACTGCGCCTACTGTATAACTTACACTAACTTCCAGATCGGTAGTAGAAAGCTCCAGTGTTTTACCTTTTGCCACAATTTTAACGTTTTTAAGCATTGGATTTATGTTTGTACCGGATATAACACTTTCTACGGCATGGAACCCTTTTTTAATTGCTTCTTTATTACATTTGATTTTCATTTTATTGAATTAAAACCTTGTTTGTTGTAAATAATGTTTTAGTTATATATATATATTATATATTTAAGAAAACTATTATACCTATTAGTATTATGTAGTCATATTAAAATATAATATATAATATTTTGTTTTTTAACATATGATTAAATAATGACTTATGGCTTTTGGTTGGATGTTATTTAAATGATGGCTTACGGTCAGCTTCTTGTAAAAAAAATCTTTATTTATACTACAAAACTGTGAGTTTTTCTGTCTGTGTCATAATGGTTCGTAATAACTGGAAATGTATCTACAATATATGAACAGGCAATTTATTACTTGTGTTGTTTATTGATTGTGGCTTCCAGTTTTCTTAATGTAGCGGATATATTTCGGTCTTGTTTTCTAAGATTTTTTATTTTTTCATCAGCATGCATAACGGTTGTATGATCACGACCACCCATAAAACCTCCTATTTCCTCTAATGACAGGTTGGTAAGCTTTCGGGCTAAATGCATTGCGACTTGTCTGGGCAATGTAATGGACTTAAGCTTTCTTTTGGAATGTAGCTGTGAAAGCTGGACTCCAAAATGTTTTGTAACTATGCCTAGTATTTCTTCAATACCTATATAGCTTTTATGCTTTGTGGGCTTACCGATTACCTGCTTTACAAAGTCCAGGTCTATCTCGTTCTCGCTTATCATTGCATATTTATTAATATTTGTAAGTGTGCCCTCAATTTCTCTTATACTGGAATTCGCGTGTTCTGCCAAATAACGAGCCACGTCGTAGGAAATTTCCATATTCATGAGAGCCGTCTTTTTTTGAATTATAGCAACACTGGTTTCAAAACCAGGGGGGTCTATTCTGGTTATCAGTCCCCACCTGAACCGCGAGATGAGGCGCTCTTCTATTGCCGGTATCTCTTCAGGAGGACAGTCGCTTGATAAGACAATTTGCTTCTGACTAGTGTAAAGAGCGTTGAAGGTGTGGAAAAACTCTTCCCTGGTACTTTGAGAGTTTGCCAGGAAGTGTACATCATCAATTAAAAGAGTGTCAATTTCCCTGTATTTGTTTCTGAAACTGTCCCAGTCGCCAGTCTTTATGGTGGAGATATAATGGTTAACAAAGCTTTCACATGGCATGTATAAGACCTTTTGTTCACCGGAACGTTTTTGTAATGCCAGGTATATGGATTGGAGTAGATGTGTTTTGCCCAGGCCAACCGGACCGTGGATGAATAATGGATTGTAAGCCGTGCCGGGAGTCTCAGATACGGCAAGCGCAGCAGCATGTGCCAGGCGGTTACAGGGCCCTACCAGGAAATTATCAAAGCTGTAATTTTTGTTTATGTTAGAGCGGTTTTTCTCTTTTGGCGAAGGCTCGTTACTTTGAACAGAAGGCGTAGATTCTTTTTCTTCAACATCTTTACTTTCCGTGAGGAGTTTTACTTTTTTATATCTGGCATTTGTTACTTCGCCTAATGTTGAGGAAAGAACATCTATATAGTTGTTTTCTATCCATTCACTGCAAAAGGAATTTGGGGCAAGAATGTAGGCCTCGTCTACATTGAACTTGATTAACTTCAGGCTTTCAAACCATGTGGTAAATTGTTGTGAGGTGACCTTCTCTTTAATTTTCTTCTGGACGTGCGCCCATATTTGTTTTTCGTTGTCAGGTTGATGGTTCATGAGGTACCGTGAATGGCTTTAATATGTATCAATGGGTTTTTTCTGTTAACTGTCCGCTGTTTAATTCCGTGGTTCTTGTAGCACCTTGTTCAAAAAACCAGGTCAGAGTTTCTAGTTGACCGAAAAGCATGTAAAAGTTGAGAATATTGATATTTTTCTCAACAATTACGGGGAGGCGAAACCTATCTCTATTTTCCGCCCTAACCGGCCATGGATACTATGGCAAAAATATGACATGAATTGCCATCAAGGCCGAAGGTAAGATATTTGCAGATTATACGGTTATGTATCTAAAATATCAAGCAGGAATTGGGCATATAAATCATTAATTTTAGTCGCCAGAGCGGTAATTAAAGCTACCGCCATAGCGATATTTACAAAAAGCATAGAAGAGGCCGAGATTAAAAATCTCTTGACAGTTGATAGCGCCTCTGTTTTAATTTTTAACCTTTGATAACAGCTATCAATAATGGTTTTTTTACAGGCACGAATTTTCGTTACTTAAACAAGGCAGTATAATTCTATGGTCAAAAATCTTGTAATAGTAGAGTCTCCGGCAAAAGCAAAAACCATCGAAGGTTATCTTGGCAAGGATTTTACCGTAAAATCGTGCTTCGGCCACGTCAGAGACCTCCCTAAGTCTAATAGTGCCATAGACATAGAAAATGGCTTTCAGCCTACATACGAAATCCCTAAAGAGAAAAAAGAGGTTATAAGAGAACTAATGAAATCAGCAAAGAGCGCAGAAGTCATATGGCTGGCTACTGATGAGGACCGTGAAGGGGAAGCGATATCATGGCATTTGAACGAAGCTCTTAAACTGAATGATAAAAATACGCGTCGAATCGTTTTCGGTGAAATCACAAAACAGGCAATACTTAATGCTATTGAATCACCAAGAAGTATTGATATCGATCTTGTTAATGCACAGCAGGCCAGACGGGTCCTGGACAGGCTTGTAGGATTTGAACTTTCCCCAATTTTATGGAAAAAAATCAGACGCGGCCTTTCTGCGGGAAGGGTTCAGTCTGTAGCGGTAAGAATAGTGGTAGAAAGAGAACGGGAAATTGAGCAATTTGACTGTCAATCATTCTTCAAAGTCAGTGCCGAGTTCCTGGTTGGCGACAATAAAATATTAAAGGCGGAATTGCCTGAAAGGTTTTCCTCAGAGAAGGAAGCCCAGGACTTCCTGGCCAAATGTATTGGCGCCACGTTCTCAATAAATGATCTAGTGAAGAAGCCGGGGCAGAAAAAACCGGCTGCCCCGTTTACCACGTCTACATTACAACAGGAAGCCAGTCTTAAGCTCGGGTTCTCGGTAGCGCAGACTATGACCCTGGCACAACGGTTATACGAATCAGGCAAGATTACATATATGAGAACTGACTCTGTAAGCCTCTCAGAACTGGCCATGGATATCGCGGCAAAGGAAGTAACATCTGCATACGGCGCCGAATATTCAGAAACAAGACAATACACAACCAAGTCCAGTTCTGTCCAGGAAGCTCACGAAGCCATCAGGCCTACAGACTTTTCAGAAAAAAGTGCAGGCAGCGACAGAAACCAGAAACGCCTCTATGAATTGATATGGAAACGGGCAATTGCTTCACAAATGGCCAACGCCAGGATAGAAAGAACCACGGCAACAATCGGCATATCCACCGTTCCCCAAACCATGAAAGCCACAGGCGAGGTCATTACGTTTGATGGATTCCTTAAGGTCTACCTTGAAACAACAGATGAAGAGAAGGAAGATGAGGAAAACAAAGAAATGTTACCACCGCTGAACATTGGACAAGAACTCAACCTTGACCAAATGAAGGCTGTTGAACGATTTACAAGACCACCCGCGAGGTACACAGAAGCAAGCCTTGTTAAGAAACTCGAGGAGCTGGGCATCGGCAGGCCATCTACCTATGCGCCCACCATTTCTACTATACAAAAAAGAGGATATGTACTCAAAGAACACAGAGATGGTCGGGAGCGGCAATATCAGGAACTGATCCTGGCAAACAACGAAGTTAACGCATACACAAGAACGGAGATTACAGGCGCAGAAAAAGCAAAGCTTTTTCCAACAGACGTAGCAATGGTAGTCAACGACTTCCTCGTTGAAAATTTTCCAAGAGAATTAGATTATTCATTTACAGCGACCATAGAAGAAGAATTTGATGATATTGCCACCGGCAAGCTGGCGTGGGACAAAATGATCAGCAACTTTTATGGAAGTTTCCACGAAAAGGTAAAACTTACGGAGGCAATAGACAGATCAGAAGTAGACACCTCAAGAGAACTTGGCAAGGATCCCAAAACAGGCCGAACTTTATTAGTCCGGCTAGGACGATTCGGCCCTATAGCACAAATCGGAACCACCGAAGAACTTGGAGAAGAAAAGCCTAAATATGCCAGCCTGCTAAAAGGGCAGAGGCTGGACGCTATTACATATGAAGAAGCATTAGAATTATTTAAACTTCCAAGAGAAGTTGGAACCTATGAAGACGAAGTAATAGTTGCTGCAATTGGCAGGTTTGGACCATATATCCGGCACGACGGTAAGTTTGTTTCCTTAACAGGTGATGATGATCCATATACCGTCGTCCAGGAGAGAGCCATTGAATTAATAGAAGCCAAGCGTAAAGCTGATGCTGAAAAACTCATTAAGTCATTTGATGAAAACCCGGACATACAAATTCTAAACGGACGGTACGGGCCTTATATAAAAGCGGGGAAAAAGAATGTCAAGATACCTAAGGACAAAGAACCCAAAGACTTGACACTTAAGGAATGCCTTACTCTTGCCGAAAATGCTCCTGAAAAAAGAAGAAGAGGAGGAGTAAAAAGCAAGCCGAAAACAGAGAGTAAGCCGAAAACAAAGAGTAAACCAAAAACTGCTACGAAAAAAAAGAAGAAGTAAATACCGTGGGCTGAAAAAGAGCTAATAATTTAATAATTCAGGGTAACATAGCCCTTTGATTTGATAAACACAGATACAGGCACACCCTTTTCAATAAACCCCTGCAGTACCGACTGGAATTCATTACGTGAGTTAATTTCACTGGAACCAACTTTTAGTATTATGTCACCGGGTATTATACCGGCTCTCTCTGCCGGACTATCACTTACAACATGCCTTACAATTACTCCATGCCTCTCTTTGTCTTCCTGTGGCAGGTCTTCAATCGCCAGGCCCATGCCCAGGCTTACCTGTCCGAGAAGCGTCTTAATTGTTACGTATTTCCTCCCTGACATGCTTTCCGGCTGCTGCTCCATTTTGATTGTCAGCAACTTTTCTTCTTTATTACGAATGATTTTTACCTTCACTTCGCTGTCAACAGTCGAGACCCTTATGGCTTTCTGCAGGTCGTCTATATTTAGAATCTCATGGCCGCCAAACTCAATGATGACATCTCCGGGAAGAATCTCTCCTTTTGATGCAGGAGTATCCTGCCACACTTCAGAAATGAAGGCTCCTTTATCAGATTCAAGCTGAAACTCCTTCAACACATCTCCTTTACTTTCTAAATTCAGATATGAGGCAAGGTTTTCGCTTATATTCTGAAGCCCTACGCCCAGGTAGCCTCTTACGACTCTGCCCTTTTCGATAAGATCAGATATGACGTCATCTGCAATATCTATGGAAATTGCAAATCCTACTCCCTGAAATCCTCCTGTGCGTGTTGCGATAGCGGAATTAACACCTATGATTTCGCCTCGCAGATTCACCAGCGGACCGCCACTATTGCCCGGATTAATCGCTGCGTCAGTCTGAATAAAATCTTCGTATGCAAAAGGTTGTGCAAATGGCGTAATATGTGTTCTCCCTATTGCGCTTACAATACCCGTAGAAACTGTCTGGCTATATCCAAAGGGATTGCCAATAGCAATTACCCAATCTCCAACCTTCACACTCTTCGGGTCTCCAAGAACCGCTTCCCTGAGATTGTCACAAGTAATCTTCAAAATTGCCAGGTCAGTGTTTGCATCCTTACCAACAATGGCAGCATCATACTTTTCCCCGTTATATAATGTAACTGTTATCCTGCCGTTTTCAAAACCCGCAATGACATGACAGTTAGTGAGGATATACCCTGTTTTTTTTATTACGATTCCGGAGCCAAAACTTGGCTGATTAGGATTCGGAGATTTTTTATCCTTTTTTTTGGGATGAACAAAAGGCGAAGGCCTCTCTTCATGGGGATTCGTAGCAGTGCCATAAGCGCCTTCTGCCACTATGCTCACAACCGAAGGTGCCACCAGACGTGATACCTTTTGGAAAATCCGTACAAACGGATTCACAACCTTTTCAAGCTCTAAAATCTCTTGCCTTAGCTCTTCAGCTTCTTCTGCACATACCTTTTGGCTGAACAAAAGCAAAGAAATAAGGCAAACTATTATTTTAAAACTCAGGAAATTTGAAAATTTTGTATACATAACTACAGAAAATTGTATCAAAAATATCCCCTTTTACAACAAATCATTTGATTTTTGTACATGCCCTGTTACTATCTAACCTGTTACCCAATAACTCTATAATAAAAATGAAAGGTAAACTTATTGTTGTTGAAGGGACGGATGGAAGCGGGAAAACCGTTCAGACCAACCTTCTTGTGGAAAGACTGTCAAGTGAAGGCCATAAGGTACAGATGACGGATTTCCCGCAATACGGCAAATCGTTCTTTGCGAACATGATAGAGAAATATTTGAAAGGCGCATACGGCTGGCCGCAGGCGCTGAAAGACCATCTTAAATCCCACCCGCTTGCTAAAGGGAAGACGGAATCTGTTGAGTCGCGGCCGGATGAAGTCAATCCATACCTAACATCTCTTCTTTACGCAGGCGACAGATGGGAGGCAGGCAGCCTCATGCATAAATGGCTGGATGATGGAGACATAATCATCTCCAACCGATACGTATGCTCAAACATGGCACATCAGGGTGCAAAGGTCCTTGATGCCGGGGAGAGAAAAAAGTTTTTTGAATGGATTGAAGAGCTTGAATATAAGGTTTATGCCATACCCAAACCGGACCTTACCATATACCTGCATGTCCCGATAGAGATATCGCGGAAACTGATTGAAGCCAGGGCAAAAGAATCAGAAGGCTTGAAATCGAAAGTGGACCTGCACGAAGGAGACATAAGGTACATGCAAGGGGTACAGGAAACATACATGGAGCTTGCTGACGGTGATAGTAACTGGTGTACGATTGAATGCACAAAAAACAATCAAATGATATCTAAAGAAGAAATTGCGGAAGAAATTTGGAATACGGTAATAACGCGCATTGACAAATGACTACTGACTATTGACTACTGACCATTGACTAATGACTATTTTATACACAGAGGGGCAAGGCGATGAAAATATACAAGCTAATACCAAGGAACCCGGATTCTAATGTCTGGGAAGGGAGCGATTTCAAGGGTGCGTTAATCGTGAGGGCTGAAGAGTCGGATAACGCGCTAAGAATGGCAAGGTTAAAGTACAGGACAACGCAAATGCATCAGATAGAATCACAGGAAACAGCGTACGGTCCCTGGACAGGTGCTAATACTGACTTTGAATATGTAACCGATGCTAAATATTCCGTTGATGGTGTTGAAGAAATATTAGAGGAAATCCCTTGAAACATTGATTTGCTTTGGTCAGCAAAGGGATCAAGCCTGTCCTACTTACTGTGCTTTAAAAGTGCTTCGCCCAGACTTTTTGATTTTTTGGTCGCAGCCTCGACTGCATCTATCAGCACATTTGTGAGACCGCCTTTTTCCAGTGCATGGAGACCCTCTATTGTTGTTCCACCGGGAGAGGCAACAGAATCCCTGAGCTGGCCTATATCCGTATCTGACTCCAACACCATCTTTGCCGCACCGAATGCGGTTTGTGCCGCGAGCGTGTTTGCCACGTCTCTTGGCAGGCCCATCTTAACGCCTCCATCAGCCAGCGCTTCTATAACGACATAGATAAACGCAGGCCCGCTTCCACTCAATCCCGTAACGGCATCCAGGTGTTTCTCCTCCAGTAGAAAGGATTTGCCCACTGCATCAAGGAGCTGGCCGACTAACTTCCCGTCAGCCTGTGTAGCATTTTTTCCCAGGGCGTAACCGGCTGCCGTCTCACCGACAAGACATGGTGTATTGGGCATTACCCGGACAACTCGACAGCCTTCGTTTAGAGACGATTCCATAAAGCTCAGCGGGACCCCCGCGGCTATGGAAATAATTAGATGTTTTGATGTAATCTCACTGTTCAGTTCATCAAGAATATTGCCCATCATGTTTGGCTTGACGGCAAGGATTATGATATCTGAATCGGACGTTATCTTCTTATTGTCCTGCGTGGTCTTTATCCCGGCCTCTTTTTCCAATATCTGTAAGCGCTTTTTATCCACATCGCTTACCATGATCTTGTCGGAAGAGCTCAGTCCAGCCCGGAGAATACCGTTAATCAGGGCTTCACCCATCTTCCCGCCGCCGATAAAACCTATTTTTTCTTTAAGCATTTTTATCCCACCAAAAAACAGTAACAAGAGGTATTATGTATTATGCTCACAGAGAGCATAAGAAAAGATTATATGAAAGCTTTTGGTTATGGTAAGATATCGACAGACATTCAGCTTCATATGTCTGAAATTTTACTGTGGCACAGTGTGGGTGTCAATTGTTTATTTCGAATATTAAATTTAGCCTTGCGCGAAAGATAATGTTTAAATGACTGAACCAGAAAATGGATTAGGAAACAAATTCATAGTGGCTGCCGTCCAGTTCTGTTCAAACGAGGATAAAAGCAGAAACTTAAAATTGGCAGGCACGTATATTGATAATGCCGTTAAAGATGGTGCAGACGTTGTCGTCCTGCCGGAGATGTTTAACTGCTGTGGCCATACAAAGATTATGGTAGAAAATGCAGAAGAGATACCGGGAGATACCATTAATTTTTTATCGGATAAAGCACGAACGCACGAAATTTATATAGTGTGTGGGAGCATATTTGAAAAAGTTGAAGAGAACAAGGTCCATAACACATCCGTAATAGTTGGAAGAAGCGGTGAAACTCTGGCAAGGTATGCAAAGGTTCATCTTTTTGATGTTGATATACAGGACAAGATAAGATATAAAGAATCAGAGAATGTAGTTGCAGGCCAGGGAATAGTTACCGCAAATATAGGAGGCGTCAAAGCCGGTCTGAGCATTTGCTACGACTTGCGATTCTGCGAACTTTACAGGTCTCTGGCATTAAATGGAGCAAAGATTATTTTCATTCCCTCCGCATTTACGTCGACTACCGGAGAATATCACTGGGAACCTTTGGTTATAGCTCGCGCCATTGAGAATCAGGTTTTTGTAGTCGCTGCAAATCAGATAGGGACCAGCCCGAACAATATAACATGCTACGGGAAAAGCATGATAGTGGACCCGTGGGGAAGAGTCTTGGCAAAAGCAAAAGAGAGTGAGAATGTGATTACGGCTGAGGTTGATTTAAGCTTGCTGGAGGAGGTAAGAGCAGAGATACCTTTATTTGAGCATAGACGTACTGATTTATATTAAGGGCTGAGTTTACTAACATGGAGATTTACGAATGAAGCTGGTTTACGTTGATAGTAACGCTACAACGAGAGTTGATGATGAGGTTTTGGAAGAGATGCTGCCGTATTTTAAGGAATACTACGGCAACCCGTCAAGCATACATACTTTTGGAAGGCAGGTTGCAACCAAGCTGGACCTTGCCAGAGAAAGGGTTGCAAGTATTATTGGAGCAGATACATCTGAGATCGTATTTACAAGTTGTGGAACTGAGAGTAACAACAATGCCATACACTGTTCGTTGGAAGCGCATCCTGAAAGAAGACATGTCGTCACAACTAAGGTAGAGCACCCGGCGGTTTTGAATGTGTGCAAATACTTTGCAAAGCAAGGCTATGAAGTAACAGAGCTTAGCGTTAATAATGATGGAATGCTTGACCTGGACAAGTTACGGGATTCCATAAAAGATACTACGGCTATTGTTTCTGTCATGCATGCAAACAATGAGACAGGTGTAATATTTCCCATCGAAGAAATTGGTAAAATAGTTAAAGAAAAAGGTGCTCTTTTTCATTGTGATGCAGTGCAGGCAATTGGCAAGATTCCCATAAATCTTAAGAACAGCCATGTCGACCTCATGTCAATATCCGGGCACAAGCTTCACGCACCAAAAGGGGTTGGCGTATTGTATATACGAAAAGGAGTAAGGATTGACCCTTTACTTATTGGCGGCCACCAGGAAGAGAATAGAAGGAGCGGGACAGAAAATGTTCCCTATATTATCGGGCTGGGCAAGGCTTGTGAATTAGCAGAAGGATTTGTAAAAACAGAGCAGACAGAAGTCAGGCGTCTCAGGGACAAACTGGAAAAAGGTATTAAAGACAAAATTTCTAATGTGGTAATAATTGGAGAAAATAGTGACCGCCTGCCAAATACGAGCTGTGTAGGCTTCGAATATATTGAAGGAGAAGCAATCCTGCTTTTGCTTGATATGGTCGGCATTGCTTCTTCCTCCGGTTCGGCATGTACAACCGGTTCCACAGAACCATCTCATGTCCTGCAGGCTATGGGGGTTCCTCCTGCTACAAGCAGGGGAGCAATCAGGTTTAGTTTAAGCAAATACAACACGGATGATGAAATCGATTACATTCTTGAAAAACTGGGACCAATAATTAAAAAACTGCAAGACCTTTCACCTCTTTTTGACGATTCGGCAAAAAAATAAGCCCCGTTACCGTACTCTGGTAACGAGGCTAAATTTTTTATAGTCACTACTGCCGCAGTCGAAAAACCTGCTATTCTACTTTGCCCTTAATTATCACAAAACGCGTATGCATGCCTCTTCTGATTAATAATAGGATATCTTTGCCTTCTTCAGCACTCTTCAAGGCCTCTCTGAATTCTTTTATGTTATTAATCTTTTTGCGATTAACTTCTTTTATTAAGTCTCCTTCTTTTACATCAGCTTGAGCAGCAGAACTGCCTGGTTCTACGGCAGAAACTACGACACCGTTTTCACCTTCAAAACCAAAACTTTTAGCCAGTTCCTCCGTTAAATTCTGCACTGACATACCCAGGTCCCTGCCGATAGACGATTTCGATGAAGCAAACAGATCTGACGGTTGTTCGCCTATTTTCACTGTTAAAACCGTTTCATTACTCTTTCTCAATACTTTTACTTTGACTTCCTTACCGACTTCAGTTTGGGCTACAACATTACGCAATTGATTAACGTCGCCCATTGGCTTATTATCAAACTCAATTAATATATCACCTCTTTCGAAGCCTGCTTCCTTGGCAGGGGATTCATCCTGTATATCACTTATCAATATGCCTTCGGTAACAGCTACACCAAATTGCTCTGCAAGTGATGCATCCATATTCTGGATGGCAACACCCAGCCAGCCGCGGGTAACCTTTCCTTTATCAATCAGATCTCTAAGTACCGCCTTTGCCATGTTTACCGGTATGGCAAACCCGATTCCCTGATAACCTCCCGAACGGGTAAAGATTGCAGTATTGATACCTATAATCTCTCCATCAATGTTTAATAATGGGCCTCCACTATTTCCGGGGTTAATCGCTGCGTCGGTCTGAATGAAATTCTCATAATTTGCGATCCCCACTCCAGACCTGCCCATTGCACTTACCACACCAACTGAGACGGTATGATTGAGGCCAAAAGGGTTGCCAATTGCAATCGCCCACTGTCCCTGTTTCAAAACATCAGAATTTCCCATCTTTGCGGCTACCAAATTATCTCCCTCAATCTTTATTACCGCCAAATCTGTCTGTTCGTCTGTTCCCACAATTTCCGCGCTAAATTCTCTCTTGTCATTGAGTTTAACCTTCAGCTCGTCCATGTCCGCAACAACGTGATTGTTGGTCAGGATGTACCCTGTTCCATCATCGATCCTGACTATTACACCGGAACCAAGGCTTTGTGTCTTGTACTCTCCTTTTGGTGGCGCTTTTGGTATAAACTTGTCAAAAAAATCATCAAATGGATTTTTCTGTCTGCCACGTCTATCACCATGACCCCGACCCCGATCTCCATGATATCCTCCACCTCCGGTAGAAGGATGTTTGAAAACCTTTACAGTGGTGATAGATACAACTGACAATTTGACTTCTTCGGAAACAAGCACTAGAGAATGTTCTAATTCTTCATGGTCTGTTGCCGCTTTAACACTACCCGTTGAACCCGCGTATCCCACGATTAATGATAACGCAGATATCATAATCATCAGTGTCAAAAAATGCTTTCTAATATTCCTTCTTTTACTGTACACAAAGACCTCCTTTTTGGTATAAGAACCCGATTAAATGTATAATAATCAGTACTTTGAATTAACTTAATAGTAGTATAATTTGATGTCAATATCAATATGATAATCGTTACTTATTCGTTTATATAAAAAGTGTATCCCGTTTTAAAATTTATTTCTTTAGAATTTTACCGTTTAAAACACCCTCGTGCTTACCATCTTTAATAGTTAGTTTTCCATTTACGAAAACATGCCTGATGCCTTTAGAGTAATTATGCGGGTTTGCAAATGTTGCTTTTTCTGTGATTGTTCCCTGGTCAAAAATAGTTATATCCGCAGAAAACCCTTCTTTTAAGATCCCCCTGTCCTTAAGGCCCAGCTTTTGAGCAGGGAATCCGGTCATTTTATATATAGCCTTCTCTAGAGAAAAAAGAGGGGTTTCATTAACGTATTTTCTTATTACTCTTGAAAACGTACCGTAACCCCTTGGATGCGGCATTCCGTAGTTTAAAACTCCTTTTAGAGAGCGAAGCGAACTGTCAGAGCCTACCATTACAAAGTCCCAA
>Ga0187827_10000942_pt1 | contig 43915 bp, 30 predicted proteins | sample ETNtaG_39_FD_167969 | JGI IMG/M metagenome (GOLD analysis project Ga0187827, IMG submission 167969) | Marine microbial and viral communities from oxygen minimum zone, Eastern Pacific Ocean - ETNP2014_SV_150_PacBio MetaG (Illumina Assembly) | ecosystem: Environmental > Aquatic > Marine > Hypoxic...
CGGGGAATAAAATTTCAAAATCCGTATCAATCTGAATTTCTTTTACATACTCTTTTGGCTTATCAGTTTCTTCTTTGTAAAGTTCTTTAAATTCATTTTCTTTTAATTCTTCAATGGTTTCGTTCAACGCTCCCGGACCAATTATACTTAATGGTGGTAAATATATTCTTCTACTTTGTAACATTTATATTATATTTTATTGTTTATTTTTATATATTTTAAGTTGTATTAAAGAATAATACCAACTAAATTACTACCTATAAATCAATTTTCGATTAAGAATACGGTTAAACTCATGGCTCCCTGAGCACCAATAACTAAACACTGCTCTATGTCGGCAGTTTTTGATGGTCCAGATATAAAAAGTCCAAAATTTCGCTTTCTTTCAGCAATTAATTTATAAGCTTGATGCATGTGCAAACAGATCTCTTTTTTATTTAAAATGATTACTAAATCATTGGTGATAAATGGTAAAACACGCAGTTGCATTTGATCTTCGGATAGCCAGATAGCGCCGTTTTCAGCAACACCAAACCCACCTTTAACAATGGCCAAGTCAACAGTTTCCAATTTATGCGGACTTGTTTTTTCTGAAATTGAAACGGTTCCTAATTTAGATTCAGGGATAGAGCTTATTATTTCTGATGCATTTGGATACCTATTTTTTATTTCACTGTCCATTTCTTTTAATTGTGATAATTCTTGAATGTTTCCCCCTACAAGCTTCACATTACTTTTAAAAGTTTCTAACAAATTGACTTCTTCTGAAAAAGAATCTAAATTAATTTCAGGTAAAGACAACAAAGGTGGCTTATTCTTTTTTACTGATTTTAAAATTGCTTCTCTACCCATTGTTCTTTCTTTTTACTTTATACCACTCATCAAAATTTTGATTCTTCACTTCAGGTAATTCGCGTGCTTTCCCCCAAGCATTTAAGTTGGAATACACCATAAATCGAGGAGCATATTTTAACATAAACCGCGCCGATTTACCGCCTATATTGTAAAGTGTCCTATTTGAGAGCACTACTCCTGCAATTTTCAATATTGTTTTCTTAACTACAGGTTGTTTTACATCTTTTGTAATGATTTGTCGCCATTTGTATAATTGTTCGTGAATATTTATTTTCACAGGGCAAACATCACTGCACGAACCACATAAGGTAGAGGCAAATGGCAACGAACTGTGTTTTGTTAAATCTTTTCCTGGTGATAATATAGAGCCAATAGGTCCTGGAATGGTAGCATCATAACTATGACCTCCACTTCGTCTATAAATCGGACAGGTATTCATACAGGCTCCACAACGTATACAATGCAATGACGTCCTAAAATCTTCACGACTCAACTGCTCTGTTCTCCCATTATCAACTATTACAATGTGCAGTTCTGTTCCTTCTGCAGGTGTGTTAAAATGCGATGAATAGGTTGTAATTGGCTGTCCTGTGGCGCTTCTTGCTAATAAGCGTAAAAACACACCTAAGTGTTCTTCTTTAGGGATTATCTTTTCAATTCCCATACACGCAATATGAACAGGTGCTAAATGCGCTCCCATATCTGCATTTCCTTCATTGGTACAAACCACAAAACCGCCGGTTTCAGCAATGGCAAAATTTACGCCTGTAATTGCTGCATCCGCTTCTAAAAATTTTGTTCGAAGATGTTTTCTTGCTTCATTGGTTAAATATTCAGGGTTTCCATTACTGGGTTTTGTTCCTAAATGTTCTTGAAACAATTCATCTACTTCTTCTTTGGTTTTATGTATCGCAGGTAATACAATATGACTTGGAGTTTCTTCTGCTATTTGCACAATATATTCTCCTAAATCAGTATCAACAACTTCGATATTATTTGCTTCTAGATAAGGATTTAAATGGCATTCTTCAGTCAACATTGACTTACTTTTAACCACTTTTTTCACATTGTTATCTGCTAATATTTTATGAACGATTTCATTGTGTTCGTTGGCATCGGATGCCCAATGTACTTTTATACCGTTCTTTTTTGCATTCGCTTCAAACGCTAATAAATAGTTATCTAAATTAGATAACACATTTCCTTTAATTTTTGAAGCGGTATCTCGTAAATATTCCCAACCTTTAACTTTGTGAGCTGCCGTATCTCTTTTCTCTCGTACATACCACAACGCTTTATCGTGCCAATTTACTTTAGCTTCATCCTTATTAAATACTGCTGCTTTTTTTGAGTGGCTCATAACTAAATACTACTATTTAAAATTTCAGCAATATGCATAACTCTCAATGGTTGTTTATTCCTATTTAACAAGCCTTCTAAATGCATTAAACAGGAATGATCTGCTCCTGTTATAACTTCAACACCATTGTCTAAATGATCCTGAATTCGGTCTTTTCCCATTTTTACTGAAATAGCTTCTTCAAATACTGAAAAAGTTCCTCCAAATCCACAACATTCATCTTTTCTAGTCAATGACATTAATTCAAGCCCTTTTACATTGTTCAATAAATCTTCTTCCGTAGAAAAATGAGCATCCATTCTTTCTGAACAAGAGCCTAAATGCAATCCACGTAAGCCATGACAACTTTTATGCAATCCTACTTTATGTGGAAATTGTGCACCTAAATCGGTTTTCCCTAATATTTTTACAATAAATTCACATAACTCATAGGCATTGTTGCGAACTTTTATAACATCTGGAGTTTGTTCTAAGATATCAAAATGCTTTTTTACATGGTAAATACAGCTTCCCGATGGACCAACTATATAGTCATATTCTTTAAAATTTTCTACAAATAGTTGACAAGCTCCTTTGGAATCTTCTTCATATCCAGAATTACCTAATGGCTGCCCACAACAAGTTTGAGTTGACGGATAATAAACATCAACATCTAATTTTTCCAATAATTCCAACGTTGCAATGGCAACTTGTGGATATAACTGATTGATATAACAGGGAATAAATAGACCTACTTTCATTGTTTATTTCATTTTATTTTGAAATGATATTTAATTATTTAAAAAAGTAGAAATGTTGAGCTATATTAAACAACTCAACTTTCTACCATAATCAAACCTAATTAATATTATTTCTAAAACTTAAAAACTTCTTTTTTGTTTATCTATAGTGAGCGTAAATTACCTTTGTTTGCAAATACTCTTGCATTCCATGTTTTCCATCTGCACCACCAATACCAGATTTTTTCCAACCAGCATGGAATCCCTGCATGGCTTCAAAATGTTCTCTATTCACATAGGTTTCTCCAAATTGAAGTTTGCTAGTAGCATGCATTATATTGTTGAAGTTTTCTGAAAACACAGAAGATGTCAATCCAAACTGACAATCATTAGACAGGGCAATAGCTGAAGGCGTTACCCAAATATCTCCGTTCTCATCAATAATTGATATATTACCACCTGAAGTAGTCGTCATTCCTCTTTTATAAATTCGGCTAATAATAGAGGTTATTTGATCTCTTGGGTGAACTAGTTTTAATTTTTTTGACATTTTTTAATTAATTGTTAGTACAAAATTTAATATATACCGTGATAATATATAATCGTTTTATTGAATGGTTTAATTGGTTTTATTTTGAAAATATTTACTAAATACAATAAATAAAATACCACAAAGCAACCAGGCAGGAAGGGTAACAAAGGATAAGAACACATTAAATTGAATGGATATAAAATAAAATATACCAAAACTTATTGCCCAAGCCCAAAACACGTATTTATTAAATGAAAGCTTTGCAACTTCTGCATAATTTTTTGTGATTCCAGCTTTTTTGTAAAAGAAATGTTCGAATACAATTATGGCTCCAAATGGTGCAAGAATAAACCCATATAATGCTACAAATCCTAAAAGCTTCATGGCAAATGCAGGGAAAATACCTGCAATGGTAGCAATAGTACCTGCTAAAATAGTCACTTTGGCTGTAGATAATTTTGGTAAAATCGCCTGAAAAGCTAATCCTGCTCTATATATTGTAGGATTTGCTGTAGTCCAACCCGCTAAAACGACGGCAATTATCCCGAATATTCCAATAGCGTTGTTTGCTAATGGCCCAGGAGCAACCGGTGGTGCTTGGCCATTTGATAAAAATGCTAAAGCTTCAGGTGATTTTAAATAAACCGCATACAATAATGCAGCTGCTATCCAGGCCATATAGTGGCCAATATACATTCCTGCAGCCGTTGTCCATCCTGAACTTGCCTTTTTGGAAAATCGAAATACTGATAAGTCAGACATCCCTACGTGCATCGCGGCGTTTGCAAACCAAGACCATATAACAACATGCCAAAAAGTAAATTTTATTTGTCCGGGGAATGGTTCAGAACCTTCTCCCCAAATGTCCCAAAAATCAGAAAAACTTTGAACACCTAATTGATTCAATGCTACAATACCACAGGCAATAAAAGCTAATACAATAATTGGTGACATATAATTTGCCGCTTTGGAAACGGTATCGTAACCTCTCGCAGCAATAATTGAAATTACAGCTCCAATAAAAATTACAATAATTATCCAAGTGAAGCCATTAGGCATCGTGTCAGTTAATTTTGGCATGGGCATATCAAAAGGAATTCCAACAGCCGTTGCCGATACGGTAATCATAGCTCCAGCTAAAAAACAAAATAAAATTCCGTTTGCTAAGTTGTAACCTGTTACCAATTTTTTACCGCAAATTTTCTCTAATTGAAAATAGAGTGTTAACTTATTTTTTATAGCAATCTCAGCTGTTAAATATCTCCAGCTTAAAACTGCTAGTAAATTTCCGATTAATAATCCTACAATTAAATCAAAGGCACTTACCCCAGCTGTTAAAAATAAGGGACCAATCATAAACTCAGTTCCCGCTGCATGTTCTCCAGCATACATGCCAAGGAAACTTTTCCAGCCTTTTAATTTTGATTTAGGAACAGGAACTCTTTCGAATTCGCCTCCAGCTATTTCTTCAATTTCTTCTTCTATATTAAATTGACTCATTGGTTTTTTTTGTTATGTTGTAATAAATGGTACGTGCTTTTTTAACGAATAATTCTTTTTCAAAAATTTAGAATTTAGCTTGGTATCTGAAATTGATATGGCAGCGCCTAATGCTGATCCTAGCGATGAACTAGTAGATCTAAGCTCCATATCTCTTAAATAATGTGACAATAATTTTATAAAAACATCATTATCACTAAACCCACCATCTACAAATAGTTTTTCAATTATCTTGCTTCCGGCAGCAGTTTTAATACTTTTTACTTGAAGTAATACTAACTCAACCATAAAATGGTGGAAGGCCTCGTTAAAATTATCAAAATCTATCACAGTTTCAGCAGGCATATTTTTATCAATCATATTTTCCCACTTAAATTTATAGGTGAAATCTTCCATAATTTTAACATATGTTGGACAATCAAATTTGATAGTTTTATGAAAATCTTTTTCTACCCCAAAATGCTCAGATAATTTGGAGACTTGATATTTGTATTCATTTCCTAACATTAAACGCGCGGCTTTTACGGATTTTCCGTTTATACGCATATAATTGATACAGTCATTTTCAATATCGCTTTTAGTTAATAAATGCTCAGTGAAAGGGTTTAGTGAAACGCTCCAGGTTCCGGTAGAAACTAAAATAAAAGATTCTTTGGTACTCCTAACATACGGTAATAAAGCAGAAGAACTATCGTGAATTCCTACGCCAATTTTTATGCGTCTTCCATTGTAGTTCATATTAATACTCGTTTCAGTAGAAACAATTGGAGGTAGGATATTAATTATTTTCTCCTGATAAACCCAATTGTGATAATCTTTTTTATCGTAATCCCAAAGGCCAGTATGGCAACCAATGCTAGTATATTCACTTAATGGAATTCCCGTAAAAATATAACTTAAGTATTGGGGTAAATGTAAAGAATATTTTATTTTTTTGAAAACTTCAGGTTTTGTTTTTTTTAGCCAATACAATTGCATCCCAGAATTTAACATACCTGAATTCGATGACCCGTTTTTTCTTGAAAATTCAATTTCCGGGCCATATTTTTCAAAAAAGGAATCAATAAGAGCTGGATCCATCGGCTTTGTGTAATTATACAAAGGAGTTAAAATTTCACCATGATCATCAATATGAACAAAACTAGCACCATAGGTTGAAAAATTAATGGCTTTTACATCGTATTCTTTGGATTCTATAATTCTATTGAATAATTCCTTTAGCCACTTTTGTAAAGCGGGTAAATTTTCAGTAGGATATCCATCTTCATCTTTAATCTCTTCAAAACGAGTATATTCTCTATATACTTCCTGAAAATCATCATCAAAAAGGAAGAATTTTTTATTGGTTTTTCCAATATCAAATATGGCAGTTACTGCTTTTTTCATTGTTTAAATTTTATAAACCAGTAGCAACAGTATTTCTACCTCTTTCTTTAATTAAATGGTTTCGAAGATCTAAAGATCTATATGCTTTTATTGGATTTATAGCCCCACCACTATTTAATCTCGCTTTTTCAATTAATGGTCTAACATCTGTTCTAAAGGCATTTTGTAAAATTTCCTGACATTTTACAACATCGTTATCAAGTTGTGCAGCTTTTAATAAATCTTGATCAACTAACAATGCTTTAGCATACGATTCTTGTATAGCTTCTAAAGATTGGATTAAATCTTCCAAAGGATCTTTAACATTATGACTCGCATCAATCATCCAAGCTAACTCTGGATTTTGAGGATTGTTTTGCATTCCGTACACCAATTCATTGAAAATAAGGAACAAGGCATAAGGCTTGATACTTCCAGCAGTTAAATCGTCATCTCCATATTTACTATCGTTAAAATGAAAACCACCTAGTTTCCCTTTTAGCATTAATACAGCAACTATTTGTTCAATATTACTATTAGGTAAGTGATGTCCTAAATCAACCAAGGTAAATGCTTTTTCACCACATTCATTGGCTAGCATAAGTGAGGCTCCCCAATCTTGAATAACCGTACTGTAAAAGTTAGGTTCGTAAGGTTTGTATTCAATCAACATTTTCCAATCATTTGGCAATCCTTTGTAGATATCTTTTAAGCTATCTTGTGTATTTTGAAAAGCTGTTTGAAAATTATTTTGCCCTGGAAAACAAGAACCATCAGCCAACCAAACTGTTAAACTTTTTGAACCTAATTGGTTTCCAATATTAATCACATCTAAATTATGTTGAATTGCTTGTTCTCGAACTGCCTGGCTAACATTACTCAGTGAGCCATATTTGTAACTTTCTTTTGCATTTTTCTGATCTTGAAAAGTGTTAGAATTTACCGCATCAAATTTAATATCTAAAGAGGATGCCAATTCTCCAATTGCCTTATAATCTTCTGGCACATCCCAAGGGATATGTAATGAAACGGCACCTGCCGTTTGAGTCAATGAATGGATTAAGCCAACATCTTCAATTTTTTGTTCCAGGTTTGAAGGTTCTCCATAATAAGAAAAACGTCCAAATCGCGTACCTCCAGCTCCTAATGCCCAGCTAGGTATTGCTACTTGAAATTCAGCGAGCTTTGAAATAATTGTACTTACATTGTAGCCGTTCTTTTCCAGCTTATTGGCTAAGAAATCGAAATTTTCTTTGTGTGAATCAATACTTACTTTGTTAGTATCAATTAGTTGTTCTTTTTGTATTTTCATGGGTATATTATCTATTCTTTAATTTTGGTCACATAAAACATTTTAATATAATCATTCTCTAAGAGTTTGAGAATTCGTTATGGATATCTAATGTGTTTATTTCTAACTTAACCGAAAGAAATCCCATAAATCTACTTTAAATTTATGAAATTTCTTTTGAAAACTAACTCAAATAATTATCTTACAAATGCATTGGCCATTCCGCCATCTACATTAATTATATTTCCTGTTGATTTATTTAAGATTGCTACCAATGAAAATACGCCGTTTGCAATATCTTCGGGATATATAATCTCATTCAATAAATTTCTTTTTGCGTAAAAGGCGGGCAGTTCTTCCACAGTAATTCTATTGGCTTTTGCTCTACCTTCGGCCCAGGCACCTTCCCAAATTTTACTTCCAACGATGACACCATCTGGGTTCACCGTATTGACTCTAATTTTATCTTTCCCCAATTCTGCTGCTAACAAACGTGCCATATGTTGTTGGGCTGCTTTTGCAGTTCCATAAGCCACGTTATTTGGGCCTGCGACTAATCCGTTTTTACTAGCGATGGAAATAATATCTCCACCCAATCCTTGTTGACGCATAATAACAGTGGCTTCTTTTGCCAAGTTAAACTGTCCTTTTACCAAAACATCTTGTAAAATATTCCAATCTTTATCTGTAGTGTCTTCTAACGGCTTAGAAATAGCCAATCCTGCACTGTGCACCACAATATCTACACCTCCAAACTCTAAACATGCTTTTTTATAGGCATCTGCTATAGAATTTGTATTTGTAACATCGCAAACCGCATAGGTAGAAACATCTCTTTTATACGTAGCATTTACAACAACCAATCTGTCTTCTACGATATCAGTCAATACTACATTCGCACCTTCAGCTGCTAATTTGTCAGCAATTGCTTTTCCAATTCCTCCACCAACACCAGTAACCAAGGCTACTTTTCTTGATAATGGTTGCTCTTTAGGCATACGAGATAATTTAGCTTCTTCTAACAGCCAGTATTCAATATCAAAGGCTTCTTGCCTTGGTAATGAAGTGTATGAAGTAATTGCTTCTGCACCACGCATCACATTGATTGCATTGATATAAAACTCACTCGCTACACGTGTTGTTTGTTTGTTTTTTGCAAAACTAAACATTCCAACTCCTGGGTAAATGATAATTACCGGATTAGCATCACGTACGGCTGGACTGTTGTCTTTTTTACATGTATTATAGTAATCTGCATATTCGGCTCTATAGGCTTCAAAAGCAGGTTCTAATTTTTTTAAAATCGCATCGGCATCACTTAAATCTTCATTCTTCTCTAAAGTTAGTACCAATGGCTGAATCTTCGTCCTCAAAAAATGATCTGGACAAGAGGTTCCCATAGGAGCCAATCGTTCTAAATCATAACTATTAATATACTCCATAACCACTGGATCATCTGTAAAATGGCCAATCATTCTATTTTCTGAAGAACACAATCCTCTTAGTAACGGAATTAATTGTGCAGCCTTATCTAATCGCACTTCCTTTGGTAAACTGTTGATTTTTTGTCCGCCAAAAACTACACCTTTTTCTTTTATTTTATCTTCTATATAATTAGAAGCCATTTCAATAACTTCCAAACTATTCATATAACACTCATAAGAAGTGTCTCCCCAAGTAAATAAACCATGAGAACCTAAAACGATTCCTCGGATACCTGGGTTGTCCTCCAAACATTTTTCCAATTGCAGGCCTAAATCGAATCCTGGACGTTGCCATGGTACCCATCCCATAGTATCTCCCCATATTTCTTTGGTAACTTGCTCACTATTTTCTGCAGCGGCTACAGCAATTAAAGCATCAGGATGCAAATGATCTATATGTGCAAATGGTAACAAACCGTGTAAAGGGGTATCAATTGAGGGTGCTTTACTCTCTAAATCATAAATGCAATGATTAAAAAGACTTACCATACGATCTTCATCTTCCAGACCTCCATATACGTTTTTTAAATCGCGTAGTCTACCCGTATATAAACCTGCAATACCTGCTCTATTTAATGTACCAATATCGCCTCCAGAACCTTTAACCCACATCACCTCTACCTCTTCATTGGTTAACGGATCTTTTTCAAAAGTTTTACAACTCGTGTTTCCACCACCATAATTTGTGATTCTTAGGTCAGCTCCAAGAATATTTGATCTGTATAAAAATAATCCTATTTGATCATCTCCAATAGCAGATACTTTTTCATCATCCCACAAATAGTCTACATGGTTAAATTTGGGTGCTGTTTTTTTCATGAATATATTACTTTAGATTGTATTTAAGACAAAACTAAATCATCCTTAAAGGATTTCTATCCTGTACTGTCTTGTTCCAAAGAAAATTAATTTTTTTTATTCCTAATACGAACAATTTACATTTTTCTATCTTTGTGTCACAATTATTAGACCTAATAAAATATTGAATTCAAATAGTCTAAAAAAAATGAAAATCTATAAATACTTTGATATTGATGAAAATTCGCGAAAGCCAAAATATATCCAAATTGTAGATTCGGTTACTCATAACATTTCTCAAGGAAATTTTTCGATAGATCAAAAAATGCCGTCCATCAATATGTTAAGTGAGGAATTCCTATTATCGAGAGATACAGTTGAAAAGGCTTATAAAATTCTAAAAAATCGAAAGATTATAAATTCAGTTAGAGGTAAGGGCTTTTATATTGCGCGAACCAATTTAATCTCAAAAACCAATATTTTATTTTTGATCAATAAATTAAGCTCTTATAAATTAGAAATATACAATTCATTTAATCGGAGTATTGGTGCGAATTCGCATAGCGATCTTCAAATTTATCATTGTGAAGAGTCTGTATTTTTGAATCTTTTAGAAAAAAACAAAGGAGCATATGATTATTATGTTATTATGTTACATTTTAAAAGTAAGAATTTTAGGCATATAAGTGCTTCTGATAGCGTGGTGGATGCCATCAACAAAATTCCCAAAGAGAAACTGATTTTGTTAAATAAACTAAATGGAGTAATTGAAGGGGAAATTGTTAAGATTTATCAAGATTATGAGAATGATATCTACAATGCTTTACTGGAAGGGTATAAAAAGATAGTTAAATACAAGAATTTGGTATTGGTATATCCTGAAAAATCAGTCTATCCATATCCTAAAAGAATTGTTCATGGCTTTCGGAAATTTTGCATTGAAAAGTCGTTGAATTTTGAAATTATTGACGAAATATATGATGATATGATACTTAAAAAAGAAGATTTATTTATCACTATTGTCGAGGATGATTTGGTGAATTTGATAAATCAAATACGTGAAAATGAATATGAAATCGGAAAAGATATAGGGGTGCTTTCTTATAATGACACCCCTTTAAAAGATCTTTTGGGGATATCAGTAATTTCTACAGATTTTAATTCGATGGGAGAAACTGCTGCTAAAATGATATTGAATAATAAAAAAGGGAGTGTAAAGAACCCTTTTAGGTTTATTGATAGAGCGTCTATGTAATCATTTTAATCATTGATTGTATTTACAAACTTTTGAGGCAATGCTTTTCTATTAAATAAAGGTTTACACACTTTACGGGATAGTGTCTATAAAATATTAGTTTGAAGTTTAATGGTATTTGTCACACGCTCCATTTTGTTCCATGAAATATAGTTACAAAGATATTTAGTGGAAAACCATCATCCTCAGCTTGTTTTGTTGGAATGTTGGCAACTAGAAAAAAATATCATTGTAATCATCCATGGTATCAAACGGTAATAATCTTGCTCATAATTTTCAATATTATTATCGTAATAATGTAGATTCCACCCCTTGTCAGAATTAACTAATCCTTTACCGTTGTCAACAGGATTCAATGTTAAATTATCCCCATTAACTAATGCTTCTCCATTATTATCAGAAACAGATTGAATACTTATAGCATTAGAACTCTTGGAAACAAAACTAATCCTGCGGCTGTTTCCGCCGAATTAATAATAAATTTTCTTCTATCCATACTATTGTTGTCTTTTAATCCCTATTTCAATATCCAAATTCGTGAGGAGTGAGGAGGCATTGATGGGAATTTGATTGTATTACCCGACCCTTGAAATCCATCCTCTAGTATTCGCTCTTTAAAACTCCATTCCAATTGTTCCAGAGAACTTAGGTCTCTAGGTATGCTTACCGACTTTTCATCATCCGACAAATTGAACATAGCTAACATATATTTACCTTCTTCCTGACTCTCCATCACTACCAATTCAGGATCCACATACCAGTCGATCCATTTAGATGGCAATGCCGGTAAATTGGCACTATAACTCGTACTGAGGAATCTTCATCCACTCCCCACCTTTGAGCGAAGATTGGTGTGCGATCATTCCGGCAAGCGTCATGTTTAGCGCCTCACTCACATCTACAATCGGTTTTTGATCCAGGAGAATGGATTCTATAAAGTTATTGGTAAGTTGCCCGTGAGAACCTCCGTGATGACCGGGATTAGGACCAAGAGGCGGCAAGGCAGGGCGAGCGCCGTTGATTGCTTCGTCGTGAGCCTTCTCACCATAGACACGACCTTTTACACCGTGCGCATTTTTCATATCCCAACTCATAACCATTCGAGACATGCCGCCTTCACTCGTTTTAAACAAAGCCGCTTCTGTACCAAAGTGGTTCTTGTGCGCATTGTTCCCATCTTTATACTCTGCGTAAAGACTCTCTGTTCCTAAACAAGAAACTTCCGTCAATCGCTGACCTACTGCTACGGAAACAAAATATGCCGTTGCATGTGTAGGATACCACATGGGTGGAAGTGCTCGTCGCCAACCATTCGAATCAATCTTGCCGTTTTTCGGGTTGTAACTTCCAAGAGTTCCTATCTTATCATGGTAGTATTCACCTTCAGAATAAATTAGTTTTCCCAATGCACCTGCCTGATATTGCATTCTCTTTGCATATAGATCTGCATGAAATGTCGATGTCTCATTCATCATGTATTTCATGCCACTTTTTTTGACGGCACTCAATAGTTCTTCAGCCTGCCCCTCAGCCTCAAAACCAAAAACAGCTGGTACGGCGGAGCACACGTGCTTACCATGATTCAGAGCCATAATTGCCAAGCGTGCATGACTGGGTGCGTCTGTAGCGATAAATATAGCCTCAATACTTTTGTCTTTGATCATCTCTTCACAGGATGGATAGGTCTTTGGAGCAACTACCGCCTTAGCCAAAGCTGCACAGCGTTTTGGATCCAAATCGGTTGCCGCAACCACTTCAACATTAGGATGATTTTGATAGAAAAACTGTGCTCCAAATTTAGTTTGCCCATAACCCGCAATACCCACACGGATTTTTCGGTCTGATTTTGATTGCCAAATCTCCGTAGTTTCAGCCACTGGTTGCGTCGAATGCTTATTACCTTCTTTCCCAAACCCGGGAATGACATTGCCGTCAGCATCTTTAGGTAAACTGTTTGTATCTCTACAGGAAGTTAGGGAAAATGCCCCAACGGCCGCTGCACCTAAGCCAAGCTTTTCAATGAATTTTCTTCGGTTTAGATTAGAATTAATTTCATTATTCATAATTATATATAATTTACTGTTAGTATTCTATTTTTTATCATTTTCAGGGGTCTTTACTTTATCTGGGTTTCTTCTATCCTCCCCTACTTATTCAATACCAATAATTCGCCTTAAGACAAATTTCAGAACGAATTTCCCAATCATTGAGTGCTTGTTCCCAAGTAACCTCCATGCTATCGACCGCTGCTTTTATTCTTTTGTATTCCTTTGGTCTAACTTCTTTAAACTTTTCCCAGTCAATAGTTTTCGCCCCATATTGTGGACGACGACCATATACATCATATGTATAAGTCGATGGGGTATCCCTCCTCCAATTATCAAAAAGTTTACGAGCGGCTACGATTTGATTCTTATATTCTGGATTACTAATCAAATTTGTACGCTCATTACTATCTACTGTCAAATCAAAATACTCTTCTACAGGAGGATCCATATCTATCCAACGGACATATTTAGCCGTTTGGGTACGTACACCTTCATTACGAGGAATATATCTTACCGGAGCAGGAGAGGTAAAATGCTCATAAAAAAAATGATCTCTCCACTTCGCTTTTGTATTATAAATTAAGGGTGCCAGACTCTTCCCATCCATTGTTTCAGGTACCGGAATTCCTGCCATATCCAATAAAGTGGGAGCAATATCTATATTTAGTACCATTTCGTCCGACACCACCGTTTTGAGTGCCTCAGGACGTGGGTCGTAAACAATGAATGGTATTCTTAAACTTAAATCATAAGGTGTCCATTTGCCCGATAGTTGTTTTTCGCCCCAATGTGTGCCGTGATCAGAAATAAATATAATCAATGTATTATCGGCTATATTTCGCGCTTCCAACATTTGGAGTATTTCGCCAACGGAACGCTCTACACTCATTATTTTTTCGTGGTACTGCCTTAGATAGAGGTTATAATCCCCTCCTTTTAGGTAATCTTTAAAATAGCACATACGCCCAAAACCATTTTTAACATGCTCAGGTAATTTGGCGTGTTCATCCGGGCTATCCATGGGGCTACGTTCAAACATATAGTGATCCAAAGCTTCATCATCTTCAGGTGCAGGAACGGAACTCATGTGGGGTTCTTTGTAATTTACTTGCAAACAAAATGCCTGGTCTTCCGGCACTTTATCTAAGAATTCTTCTGTTTTTACAGTAAGCCATTCAGAATCGTGCATTTTTTTTCCTTTGTAATTTCTAAAGGCCGGACCTTGACCTGACTGTGCTTCAAAAACATCAAATGCGGTTTTCTGTTTTTCTGTAATACCTACACCATATTTACCAAGTGCTCCTGTAAAATAACCCGCATTGCCCAGATGAACAGGGTAACTGTCGTAAAATACATCATCGCCCATCGTAGTTTCAAACTGATGCATACGCGCATTTGTCTCGTAGCGTCCGGTCTGTATGCAAGCACGGGAAACAGTGCATATCGGTGTGGTGGCAAAACCATTGGTGAAACGAAACCCATTTTGTGCAATCTTATCTATATTGGGAGTTTTAATGGCTAAGTCTGTATTGTAACAAGTAAGGGCATCTATCCGTTGGTCATCGGTTAAAATAACTAGAAAATTGGGCTTTTTAACTGCTTTATTTTTTGTACAACTCAGCAAGAGTTGAATACTTAGGATAATAAAAAATAGCCGTTTCATGTGCCTTTACACTTTTACTTTAATCGTCATATTTTACATTTCAATCTCCAGAGGATAATCAATATAAGTGTTTGAAATGGTAGGGTCTTCTCTCTGCATACCAAAATGCCTAGTTAAACTTTCCTTCTTCCTGTGTGCAAACTCTACATAAGGGAAAAATCACGAATATATTTGTCTTCAATTTACCTTTCATTTTTGATAAGACAAATCTAATTGTTGAGATTCAAACATCTATCCTGTACTGTACTGCACTACCAAGTTTAAAAAATATCATTGTCTGTAATACCAAAGGAGGAACAATAAATTCAAACTACTGATATGCAATTAACTCTTATACTTATTGCAAGTGGCAAACCCTCAGGATATAAAAGACTGGAAGACCAAAACCTATACAATACTATTCTATATCGACATTCATTGAAGAGAAGTGACCTTTATTGCAAAACCCAGATGTAAAGAGAGATAAGCCAGTGTTGACGATGTATAAAAAAGCAAATCACGCTATTCGTTCTAAAAGATAGAGATTCATACACTATTTAGATGGGACAGAAGAACTTTATGATCATCAAATTGATTCTGAAGATTGAAAGAGTTTAGTTAATGTGCTAAAATACAGAAGTATTATTACTAAATCAAAGACACTATCCTGCAACGTATGTTGCTAAAATTGCAGTGCTTGTTATGTCATCATAACGATAATGAGCCGCATAACTTCGACATGGACCATCGGCTATCCAAGTATCATTGATAAATAAGCGGTAATAACTATCGGCGGTAATGTGAATCATAGCCTCATCAAAGGCATCCAGTGCTACACTTTTACGCGCGACGATGGTTTGGTTGTAGGGTGTGCGATCGGCTTGTTGTTTCCAAATCCATTTGGCATCGAAATCTTGTGCGAAACTCAATTGCATAATGGATACTATCAATAGTAGGGTAATTGTTATTTTTTTTATGATGTTTGTATCTTTAGTATAAATTTTTTGCTTTAATTTCTATCTCTCCCATTTTATACCTTTTGAATCCGTCGTTACCGGAGTAGGGTAATTCATAAACCGGTGTTCCATCAGCATTTCCCACGGATACATATATCTCAAAAGTTCCACTTTGTACGTTTCTGGCAAATGTTTTTAACGGATCTTTAAATTGTGAACCTATTGTAAACTCAGTACTTAATTTTTTCGTTGGACTCTTTCCAACTTCACCAGGTCGAAGTTTCTTTATATCAAATTGTTCAGCTACCAATACAGCAACAATACCTCCCTTTTTATCTTTGATAGTAAAACAAGGAAACCCTCCTTTATAGCAAGGGGCAACACCTACATTACTCCAATCTGATTGTATGCTAAAAGCCTCTCCTGCATGGACCTTTTTGGGCCAGGTAATTTCATTGAGATGAATACGATAGCCCATTCTGAGGTTGATTTTATCGATGACTTCACGGTTCTCTTCCAACAAAATTCTTGGCCACCAATGAATCGACATATAACTGGCATGGTAATCCTCCACTGATTTTAAGAATAAATCTTGATCCCAGGCTCCTTCTTTTAAAGATGCACCGTAATGTTGGTGCTCCAAAATGACGGGTAATGTTGGCCAGAACTGCTGCGCCATCTCTGCATGATACCAATGCTGAGGTTTCTTGTGAACCATAATGCTGTCATCGCGAATGGTAACCCCTTTGGAATAAGCATAGTCCGTAATCGGAAAATTATCTCCTGGTTTATCATGCCCAGCGTAATCATCGCTAATGCAAAGCAAGGTGTTTTTAAAATGCTTTAAATAAATATCAATGTGCTTCTTTTTTATTTCAAACGGGTAGTCAATTTTCGTGGTTAACACGGTATGTCCTTCCCCCCAAAGCCCCATATGTCCAACGTCTACAAAATCTACGTATGGTTTCCCATCGTACCTCTTGGCCATGGCAGCCACAAAATTTTCAACCTTTTCAAGAAAAATTGGATCATCGTATTTGGGTTCCCACACACTTTTTCCCTTCCATGCTACTTCGTATCCTTTTGCTCCTGCATTTTTCACCCATTCTGGTGTGGCATATTTCATCCAACTTTCCGATGCGGTAATTCTAAAAGCTACTCTTTTCCCTTTTTCAATCCAACGTTGGGCAGGCGTATCCAATAATTCCCAGTTAAATTTCCCTTCTTCCAATTCTATAAATGACCAGGGAACCCTAAGATAAACAGTTGACAAGCCAGGGAAATCCTCTAATGTATCCGATGGCGCCAGTTTTGAACCATATTTGTAAATAGTATTGGAATAGTAATGCATGGTCCAACCCATATCTGGGTTGACCAGGGCTTTTTTATGAGCTACTGGGCGCAAATAATTCATGGCAACTTCGTTTCCCTGAAACATACTGTTTCCAGTGATTGGGATTACAACTAATGATGCTGCACTTAAACCGGTTCTTTTAATAAAGGTCCTTCTTTGCATTTTAATTCTTTTTTTTTTAATGTTACAGCTGGATTCTATCCTTCGGGGAGCGAGTTGCTCCTTCCGAAGCCGCAGTCTCATTAAACAACACGAATGAAATTAACATACACTGTATTAAACGTTTCATAAATCTAGTTCTTAGGTACTAACGGTAGACCTACTGCCTTTAAGCCTTCGCCATATGAACGCTTAAAATTCTTTTTCCAATTTCCATCAAAACGGGATTCCTTGCCCTGGTTGCAGTACTGGTGCGTGTGGTCAAATAAAGCCATATCGCCGGTAAAACGTGGATCTCCTTGCTCAAGACCTATCTTCTTCATTTTTGCCTTGAGCCCTTGTATCTCTTCTTCGTACTCAGGATTATTAATTAAATTATTTGTTTCCCAAGGATCATTTTCAAGGTCATAGAACTCCTCTCCATTATTTTCAAAGTGAATGATATACTCAAATCGTTTGTTACGAATAGTACGGCTTGCGGGTAATAGTTTATTTTCATAATGAAATTCCATCCCGGTCATCATAGTTTCACGACTCGTATCAATTTGCCCTGATTGAGTTGAATTGATAATCTTCAGCATGCTCCGACCGCTCATTTCCTCTGGAATTGGTACCCCTGCCGCCTCAAGTACGGTAGGTCCAATATCAATAGCTGACACAAAGTCATCTACCACTCGCCCCCCAGTTGTTCTATCCTTCCACATTAAAAAGAAGGGAACATGAACACCCGCGTCATAACCAGATGCTTTCCCTCGTGGTGTCTGATTATTTCCAACTACATTAAGCTCGAAACCGCTTAAATTGTCGCCACGAACGAAGGTTCCGTTGTCTCCAATAAAAATGACCATTGTATTATCAAGAATTCCTTTCTCCTCCAACGAATTAAGTAACATTTTAACGGTTCTGTCATAGTGGAGCATTTCATAATAATATCCGAGTGGTTGTGGCTGCGGTTTAGCTGAATTTTGTTCATGGTCATAGTAATCACTGCTTAATGATCTCACATCGACTCCAAATTCAGATTGGGCCAATGAAATGGCCTCCTTTGGTTTCATCCAGGAACCGTGGGGCTCAAAAATCCCTGCCCAAATACAAAAAGGCTTGTCAGCATTACGCTCCAATAGGAACTGCTCCATTCCTGCTACATAATCTCTAGGATACAGATACCGTGTCTTTTCAGCATCTTCTCGTATGTGGTGGTTATAACTTTTACCAGCAACGTTACCTGTTTTATGTCCATCATTACTTGGTACAATTCCAGGGCCCCAGTTTTTTCCAACAGAGCATGTTTCATATCCATTTTGCTGTAAAACCTGAGGATAGGTCACAAACTTTTTAGGAAAGAAAGATTGCATAAAAGCACCTTGTTCGAGCTGCCAAAAATGCTTTCCGGAAAGCATTGCGGCGCGGGCCGGGGCGCAGGAGGGGGCACTCACATAACCATTGTTAAAGATAATCCCCTCATTTGCTATTCGATCAATGTTTGGGGTTGGGACATTAGATGTTCCATAAACACTATGCTCAAACCAGCTTACATCATCAACACTTATAATGAGAAAATTGGGTTGTTGTGCATTTAACATATATCCGCACACCACAAAAAGTACTAATAAATAAAACCTTCTATTCATCATAATTTTCTTAAACGTTTAATCAGCCATGACACAAGACCATCCGTCTGAATTGATTTATTATTTATTTAACGTTATAGGAGGATTCTTTCCTTCAGTGATCGTATTCTCATTCACCTCCATATTCTTGCTATTTTCTATTAAAACAGGAAATGAAACTTCCGGGTCTGCTGCTCCTGTATGAATGCTATTTCCTTCAACGGTGCCTCCATCAACATTGATCAAATGAATAGCGGTGGCAGGTCCTTTTTCGCGAGGACTGGTATACCAGCCACTAAAATAATTATCGGTTATTGTGATGTCCTGAGCCCATACATTCTTTCCTTTTGTGGTGATTTTTATTGGGCTCCAAAATGTATTAATAAAAGTATTATTACGAATTGTAGTGTTTTCCGGAAATGGTCCTTCATAAAAAGAACCTGTCTCATTGGCTAAATAGATACCACATCCTCCAACTCCAATAAAGGAATTGCCTTCTATCAATCCACCACTCGCACGGGCAAGTATCCCATGCCGTCTTTGTTCACCGAAGGTATTGTTGCGTATGATATAATCTTTACCTGATTTACTGACATTGTACAATCCCGTAAATTTCAGTTTATCGCGTCCTCCGGGAAAAAGGTTATTACCTTGATGCAACTGTACTTCCGGTATACTTTTGTTGAGTGTAACAATATTCCAAGCTTGTCTTTTATTTTGGGGAGCACTTTGTTTTTCAATTTTCAGAATAGTGATATTTCGGGTCACCAAACCCGTTTTTGGGGTGTATGCCATGAGCGTATCGCCTACTTCCGGGTTGAAGCCCAAATCGGCAATAAGGTAGCGTTGATCACCCAAATCCTTTTTTACCCAATAAGGACAAACGGATATGTTAATGGCATCATCGAGCATTCCTTCGTAAAGTCCATCTTCAATTACTGGCCCTACTGCATTGTGTTTGCAATGGAAACCATCTTTAGGTGTGGAAATCAATCGATCGGTGCCAGGTTTGAAAGTAATATCCACCCCTTTGACATGTATTCTTCCCTTGTTCTCACTAAATCCGTGGGTCATACCATATTTGGCCGTATAAAAAGTATAATCCTCCAGTTGAATGTCCTTGCTTTGCCTTACCATAATATTGGCACCGCTTCCTCCATATTTTAAAGTAATGATGAAGCGGTCGTCTTTGCTTATATCATGAATATTCTTTTTATAAGCCTCTGTGAGTTCTACAGACAGCAACTTTTTATCGGCATCGACTTCAATTACCTCCTCAATAAAATGATGCATCTCTACTTCGGGTTTGCGTTTCCGCTCGGTGGCAGACATACACACACCCCATCCCCATTTCGGGCTTTTATTTATTTTTCGATAAACTTCTACAGGATTGTCGTAGCCTTGATGAATTTGAAGGTAGAATTTACCGCTTGCCGTATCCACTTCGGTAATGGTTCCTTGTGTAAAAGGCAAGGGAAAACAATCCAGTTTGAATCCGCTGAACTTTACATTTTCTGAATTTTCGATGTTAAGGATGCTGTTGTAGGGATTGTTGATGATTTCTGCTCCATTTCCTTCAATAGAAATACCCCTAACGCCATTTAAATTGATATGATAATTAGCTGAATCATACTTAGCTAAGCGATAGGGTTTTTCTTCAAAAACTATTTTTGAACCGGCGCCTGCCTCAACGGCGGCAGCTACTGCCTTACGTATGGCCGGTCCATCATCGGTTTGTCCATCACCTACAGCACCATAGTCGGCTATATGGAAAGTAGTATTCTTATTTGTGCATGAATATAAAGATGCCATACATAGCATCAAAATGAAGATTATTTTTAAATGTTTTTTTGCCATTTTATGCTATTGCTACTTATTTGATTTCTTAATTCCTTTATTCTTTTTTAAAATCACATTGGTGTATTGATCGGTAACAACCGTCGCTTTTTCGTTCCATTGATAATCATTGCCTTCTATTCTTACATCTTTGGAATTCTTAAATTCAAATACGGGATCCTTCGAAGTTGAAAGCGGATAATCTTTACTAGGAATAATGGTATTGCCTTTGATGACCAGATTTTCTACTGAATTGGCGTACACCAATACTCGGCTTGACACCTCGCAGATATTATTCTCAAAAATGATGTTTTTATGATAGTAATGAGTGGGTTCTCCATCAAATGTAACCCGAGGAGTGAATCGTAGCACCTGACTGTTTCCATTCGCCAATCCAAAATCTTTAAAATGGTTATTACGAATGACTACATTTTCTACGGGTCCTGATTCGTTCCAATAGGTAGCATCGCCTTCAAAAAGCAAACTAAAACCAGTACAAGTACTAAAATCATTATTCTCTATCAACACATCTCCTTGCGTAGAAATAAGCAAGGTACGGGCACGATTTTGACGCACCGTAGAATTTCTAAAATCGACATTGGCTTGCCATGAAACATTGTCAGCTACACTGTTTGGTTGTAAAATGTTGCTTATTTTCTGGTCAAAACGAAGGGTCATATAATCTTCATTATAATCTGTCGTTTCAACCACTTTCAGCGTAGCATAAGGTTTCATCGGCTTGCTGTCGCTCAACCGTATAGAGTCGCCCGGTTCTGCAAATTGAAAGCCGGTCTGTTGTCCATGCATGCGGCGCACACCAATGGTGTAATCGTCTACCAGGTCTACCACTTTGGTATAGATGCCGTGAAAATTTCCGGCATCGTCCAACATGTTTTCGAAGGTACAATTGTCGTAACTCAACAAACTTTTACAGTTCACAAAGTGAGTAGCATCAGCTGTGGTGCTTACCATTCGCTTTGAATTGGGAGGTAATAGCACGTTGAAGTTATTTAAAGTTACATTCTCGCATCGTTCACCAATCAGACCCATTCCTCCAGCGTGATGCACAGTTACATTCTGTAGCGTTACATTTTTGTTATGAAATAAATGAATCGCTGGTGAGATACGGCTGAGCTCTTTACGTCCTTTAACGACCAACACCCAGCCTATTTTGGGTAAAACGTTTGTAGCATCGAAAATACGCACCAAACCCGGTTCTAACTCTTCAGCATGGTAGCGGACTTTTTTCTCCTCATTATAACTTCTCAAAATACTGGGCGCGTGCCCAAATGCAGGTGCTTTGGTTTTAGAGTCGTACCAAATGTTCCAGTCTATGTTTTGTTCCCAGCCATAATCATCTTCTAAAGGAATAGACCAGCGCTTCCAGGTTCGGATGGCTTTATTTGCTTTCTCAACAAACAGCAATTCGTGGGCTACAATTTCGTAGTCGCACTCCTCATGCACTTTTAAATCAAAGGAGTTACTATCTTCATTAATCGCTACCACTTCCCCTTGAAAATAGAACGGCTTTTTCCAATCAATAGAAAAATTGGTAAGTTTGATATTCTCGCAATTATCCACATCAATTACCACCATATGTCCGTGCATCATAAATTGTGAGCCTTGTCCGTCAATTTCAAAATTCCGAATTCCTTCTAAGGGAAATAGAATGCGTTTCATACCGTTGTCATTATTGCTCACCCTAAGGTACTTCTCAGTAGCCTTGCCCGGAAAGCAATTATAAATCCCTTTCGGAATAATAAGCTTCGTTGCTCCTTGTTCTACACAAGCCTCCAACGCTCGGCGAAGTGCAGGAACGGCATCGCCTTCTTGCGTTAATCCGTAATCGGCAGCATTTACTATTTTTTCTGTTGCATGTGCACTCATTGAAATAACAAAAAGAGCGACAATGAGAAATTTAATTTGGTGTGTCATGGTAAAATGATATTTTATTTATTTTGTGTAATTACACATGGGTTGATTGAATTTTAGATTCTCTTAGAAAAATTAAAAAATTGATCATAGACTATAAGGTACCGTCTCGGTTTTATCCAGTGGGTACTTCCATTTTTTTATATATTCCAGACCATGAAGGAATTCATCATCTGTGGCTTTTAGTCGTTCCGAAAGCAATTGCTCCAATTCTTCTTTTTTATTGGAATAGGCTGGATCATCTACCAAATTATTCATTTGTAATGGATCGTTTTGATTGTCGAATAGTAACCAAGGACCATTCAAGTCACGGGCATAGGTGTACTGATGTGTTCGTACAGCCCGGTATTCTCTTCCGTTATGTTGAACTCGATTCCATTGTCCAAAAGGCTGAACACAGGTAATCAAAGCCACTTCGCCTTGCTGCTCTTTGCCTTCCAGATATGGGCGATAGTCAATACCTTCTATGGTATTTGGTATTTTGATGTCACATAAACTCAGCAGTGTGGGTAGGATATCCTCCGAATTGATCATGGCCTCTCTTTCTCCCTTTGATATATTTAAACTTTCGGGTAGATACACCAAAAAGGGTATTCTTAAAGACTCTTCGTAAGGTTGCTGTTTTTTATAGGCATCATGAGATCCTAACAAATCGCCATGGTCTGAGGTAAACAAGACGATGGTATTATCTAACATTCCTTGAGTTTTAAGAGTGTCCATGATATCGCCTACCTTGTCATCTAATGCGGTCATGTGCGCATAGTAACCCGCCATGTCCTTTTGCACTTGTACCCTTCTATGCTCTGGAACATTTGCTCTTACCACCATGTCTTCAGGCTTGTACATCGCTTTGTAATTCTCTGGAGCCGTATGATAGGGTGCATGAGGCGTTCCCCAGGCCAAAACCATTAGAAAAGGATCGTTGGCCTCGTTTTTTTCAGTCATGAATTTGAGTGCCGCATCCGTCTGAGGAAAGGCATCGTATCCTTCCCAGTATCTTTTGGTTGTATCTTCATTGTCGTAATACAGCGATTCATTATAATTGTGCGAACATTCGTTGGCCATCCAGAATTCAAAGCCTTGTCTACGGTTTCCCGGAGGGATAAAATTTGATCTGCCTTGCCCGTCGAGATGCCATTTACCGATGTATCCTGTTTCATATCCAGCTTTAGCATAGATTTTACCCATACTTACCGCGGTGGTATCTAGTTGTACATCATTCATAAAGACACCATGGGTTAATGGACGCTGACCCGTAAAAAGTGACGCTCTAAATGGACCACAAACTGGCATACCTGAAACGGCATTCTTAAAGTTGATACTGGATGAAGCTAAACGATCTATGTTTGGTGTTTTCACTTGTGTATCACCTGCATAACCAATCGATTGCGCCCTCCATTGATCCGTTAAAATGATGAGTACATTTGGTTTTTTAGTTTCCTCATTTACCGCTTCTTTTGTGCTAGATTTGCCGCAAGCCAACAGAACAAGCGTCATACTGACAAAGCATATTAAATTTCTAAAATTTAGCATTTGTTTATGTATTAGATTTTTAAGTTGATTCATACTCATATATTTTTTAAAAAATTATCTGTTTTTTATATTCGTTTGATTTAGATACTTCGGGTGCTAATAAGTGGTACACTGGTGTTAACTCAACCTCATGGGTTCCATCGGTAGCCTTCCAAGTATTATTTTGAGCTGTTTTTAAAAGTTTTGGTGCCGATGTAAACGACAATTCCTCACCGTTGTGCGTATAGCCCAACATCAGCGGGCCACTCATAAAACGAACCACTTCTGATGCGTCATTTTCTGACTTCGATTCATTCAGTACTTTTTGTTCCAACTCAAACGATATTTTCAATGAACTTGTGCTATCTCCAGCCATCGTTACTTTAATAAATCCGTTTTCCACTTCATGCTTTACTGGAACATTATTATTAGTAAGTTTAACATCACTTGCCCAATCTGGGATAAATATTTTAAGGGGAACTTGAAATGGTTTGGAAGCATTGATTTCAAAATTCACTTGTCCGCCAAAAGGATAATCTGTAGTTTGACTTAGCGTATAATTATCCAAAGTAACTTGACTGTTATGAAAAGCTGGTACTATCAAAGTAGTTCCTTCTTGGTAATAATTATATTTAATAGCACTTGCCAAGCCTTCGCCACCTCTCATGGTACAACACCACCAGGCTTCATCGGCATGTACTTTTAAGGAATGATCTCCTTGTGCATAAGGAGTATTATCACAGCCATACCCTCCATTGGCGCGTTGTGTATGGCCCAATGCGTTGTAATAAATCAAATGAGCCGTATTGATATATGTTGGTTCTTGCGTGGCTTCCCACAACTGCATGGCCGCCATATATGAATCTATAATGGCACAAGGTTCTGACCATGTAGGTCGTCCGAACCAATTGTAATTTTCAAAATTTGCAGTCATTCCATCAGTGAGATATAAGTCAAAAATATCAATCGCTTTGTCTAGATACTTTTGTTCATTCGTAATTTTATAGTAACGAATCAGCGCACGTGTACCTGTTAAGGTTGCATGCGTTTGTGCCTTTATTTTTAACAGATCCATTTCCATAAAACGGGCAATAATTTCATCGATCAATTCTTTGGTCTCCGGATTTGGAAAGAGTTCGTAGGCCTGCACCACTCCGTCTAGAAAGATCAAATCACAGCCCACATCAGATGATAACAACCAATTTCCAATTATATTTTGTTTGGTTCCAGCCATTTGACCCACTTTTTGTTTACGGTCTTCCGGATTTATGGGATAGGTAGCATGAAACCCTTTGGTAGGCAGTGCTAGATTATTGATGATATCTTTGATATACCCTGCCACTTTCTCATCTTTTTTCCAAAGATAATATTCGCACAAACCTCTAAGCAACCAACCATGTCCTGAAAGTTGTTGTTCGTCAATAGTCTCTCCAAGCAATTCGCCTAAATAACCGCCTGAATTGGTTTTGGTAGGATATAGATCGATAAGTTCTTGCAAATATTTAGGTGCTCTGTGCGTTGCCTGAGCTTGTAATACCAAGCCAAGAATAATCCTGCCTTCCTTATCTCCGGCCCAATTGGCAGAAGTATGGTGGTGTTTTTCAGGAAACACATTTGCAGGCGTATAAATTTCGCTCTCTAACCTGTCGTAATTCTTCAAGGCACGCTCTCGCAATTCACCTCCAATTTTGATTTGTTGGTATTCAATTGTGGATAGTGCATATTCTTCTGTTGAAGCTGTATGCTCTTTCTGATGCTTACATGACGTAAGCATTAAAACAGTTATTGACACTATCGCTACTAATTTTTTCTTCATTCTATTTATTGTTTATTCAATTCAATATTTTGTTCCGGTCTGAAATCGGTATCATTTACCCAACCATGATTTGTTTTTTCACCTGAAGTGAATTTTTTATAAAAGCCTCGTTGGCTAGGGAAAACAGGATATGTTTCAAAAACAGCTCCATTGCCTAAGGCACGGGGGTCTTTTTGTTCTGTCAGTGTAGCCTCCATTAAATCTGACCAATATTTTTGCTTTGCTAGATCCGCTGTATTTCCAGCTAAATTCATCATGCAGTCTGGATCCTCTCTTAGGTCGTAAAATTCCTCTGAAACACGCTTACCAAAAGACAATTCCCACAAATTATGGGTAGCTGTTTTGTAGCCATCTAAAAGTATTGTTTTTGTTGGACCACCATCACAATCTAGATAGCCTGTTTCTGGACGTCCCGTAGGCCATCGATTGGGTTCATAATTGTGCAAATAGGTATAATCATCAGAAATAATTGCTCTGATAGGATAGCCAACATCTCCAGGCCTTCCTGTATCATGACGTTCTTTACCCACCAACACATGGTTCCGTTCTTTTTCTATCCGTCCTTCTTTTTCTGAATTGAAAATATTGAATAAACTTTTACCCGTTATTTTCTCCATACCACTTTCAGCTTCACTGATACCCGCAGCCTCCAGAAAGGTAGGGGCAAAATCAATATTACTTATAAAATCCGTGATCTTCCTGCCGGGTTTGTTGATTCCGTCTGCCCACATGATAGCCAGTGGCAAGTGACATGAAAAAGGGTATTCCTGTGCTTTTACACGCGGAAAAGGCATACCGTTATCAGAAGTTACCACAATCAGGGTATTTTCCAGCATTCCCTTTTCTTCTAAAATATCAAGCATTTTTTGAAGCTGGCTGTCAAAGTATTCAATCTCAAAAGCATAATCCAACATATCAGCCCGTACGGTATCATTGTCTACCCAATAAGCGGGTACCTTATCAATATCACTTCGTTTCTTACCCCCCTTTTTGATGCCTGATTCGAATTCATACGCACGATGTGGCTCAATTCCTCCATACCAAAAAGCAAAAGGTTCACCTTCTTTATTATCCTCTAAAAAAGCATTAAAATTTGCCGAATAATCAATAGGACTCATTCCTTTAGCAGGAGGCGTAGTTTTTAGTTCATTGTATACTTTTCCTTCTAAAAGTCGTTTTTTACCATTGACGTTTTCTACAATACCGGGACTATATCCTTTGGCTGTTCTACCGGTATGATAACCTCCATCTTTGAGACTTTCAAAAACGGTTTTAAATTTAGCAGGATAGTAACCCACATGATTGGCTCCCGATTCCAGTTGCCAGGAGTTCCTTCCTGTCAATATAGAAGCTCTTGAGGGCGCACACTTGGCGTTATTGGTATAGGCGTTGGTAAACAACAATCCATTTTCAGCAATTCTGTCAAAAGCCGGTGTTTTTACCCAATCACAGCCATAAGCGCTGGCATGCGGAAAGGACTGGTCATCGGAAATACAAAATAAGATATTGGGAGGAACTTTTTCTGTTTCCTTACTACAAGATGTAAATACCATAAGGCATACGGTTGCAATAAGTAGGTGATTTATCTTCATTTTTTAGGTATGCTGTTTTATTGTTTCTTGCTCTTAATCCTCTTTATTTACTTTGCTATAATGGTGTAGTTTCCACCTTTAAGGGTATACAATTTAAAAGTTCCCTCTTTTTCTTTGGAGTTTACTTTTTGTCCATTAATAATAACGGTCTTCTCTTTCGCCGGAATATATACCACGGCTTCGCAACCTTCTGGAACAGTTAAGTCGATATCCATGCCTGACTTGGTTCTTGTAACTTTCACTGCCACTTTTCCGGCCACGGTTTCATTGCCCGTTTCTGCAAACTCTAAACCTCCCAAATCAGGTTTTACCATAAAGCTTTTCCATGCGGGTTCGAGGGGATACAATCCACAAACATACTGCGCCAATATGGTCAAACCGCCGCCGCTCCAAGCATGGTTGGTCGAGCCTCCGCCGTAGCCATTTTTGCCAATACCCCAGCCTTCAAACAGTGTAGTGTGATCCTTGTTGTCTACCATGGGTTGAAAACGTTTTTTTAATCGTTCTAAACCATACTCCGATTCTCCCATTAAAAACAAGGCTTCACATACATACTTTTCCATGTAAGGGCTGGCATATTCTTGTGTTTTTAATTGTTTGTAAATGGTTCTATACTTCTTTGAATCAGCCAATCCGGCCACTACAGCCAAGGCTTGTCCACGGTCATCGATATCATCTTTGTAGTTGTAAGACCTGTATTGATCACCTTTCCAAAAGGTAGTATTGAAGGATTTTTTAAAGCTAACCATCGAGGTCTCTGCCCAGTTGGCTTGTGCTTCTTCACCCAATAGTTCTGACATTTTTTTATAGCCTTTTAATGCTAAATAGTACCATTCGTTCATCAATAAATCCTTGTCTACATTGGTCCCCCAATCGCCCCAGTACCAACCTCTACTATTATTGCCTGTCAATCTTTGTACCAAGACCCCATTTTCATCCAATTCCCAAACATCCAGATAGCGTTTTACACCATCGTACACTTTGGCAATGGTTTCCTTATCTCCGGTGTTTATATAGTAATTCCAAAAACCGTAGTAACCAATACTTGCTAACATTTGCCCTGGAAGTTCCTTTCCCCAGTTACCTGCAGGTACTGGAGAAAAAATCGTATTGTCTTCTCGTTGCCAACCTATCAATTCCAAGATTCCTTTTTGAGTCAAAAAGCGACTTTCAGGATCTAAAGCGTAAAATGCTTCGCCACTTTCGTTGACCATATCTCCCCACCATTGTGAGCGCTCCCTATCTGGACAATCCATATAGGTATCACGCATGGTAACGTATAAAGTACGTTCTGCTTTTGTCCATAACCTTTTATAGAAGTCATCATTACAATCAAAACTTCCCGTAAACTCACTACCATATCCCGTTTCTCTATATTGAAGATCCAATACTTTAACGCCTTCTGGGATTATATAATAGACTTTTTGACCATTCATCCAACCCAAATTTTCGTATTCTTGAACTCCTTTTCGGGCAATGTATTCACCTCTCACATTCGGATGTCCACCACCGTAGTAATGATCTGTCATTAGGGTAATTTCCTCTCCTCCATTGGCTTCAATTTTGAAAAATGGGGTGATTTGTGCATTGTAGGGTACATTACACACAATCGTATCACCTGTGCTTACAAAAGGGAATGTCAGTTCATTTTCATATTTTTTCATTCCAAAATTTTTCCATTGAGGAACAATACGTTTCACTAGTTTATTCCAAGGAGCAACGGGAGGTTTTCCCATCGATCGCGTTCCGCGCCACCCTTTAGTCGTTGCTTTCGCTTTTGTAAAATCAAAATTTCCTACTCTTGCGTCATATCGAATGCTTGACTCTGGTAATCTAAAATTAGGCAGGGGTAAACCAGCTGTTCCAAATTCTCTTCTTATGGAAGCTTTCCAACTAGCATCTGAAAGCAATTCAAAATCCGATGCTTGGCAGTCGAAAATTAAAGCAGCCTTTCCACTGCTGTTGTGAGAGAAGCCATCTTTACCAAAATACCATACCAAAATGGAAATATCATTATCCCCTATTTTTAGGTAAGGTGCAATATCTACTTCATCATAGTAGGTGTCAGTTGGTGAAGGACCTCGTTTAAGCTGCCCTTCAAAGACAGCCAATTCTCCGTTTATCCACATCCAGTATTTGGAGTCACAGGCGATCTTGGCAAAAGCCATTTCTGGTACTTCTTCAACCTTAAATGATTTATTATAGGCTGTCCAGTTATTGGTTTCGTTTTGCTGCTCAATGGCAGTAACCCATTGGGCTTTCCAATTTATGGTTGAATTACTAGTGTTGTTCTGCCCAACTGCTACGTGAAATACAAGCAGCACACAGGCCAAAGTTGTTATCCGTTTCAAAAAAAATTTCTTCATTTTTATCTTATTGTTTTTGTTAGTATCATTTCTTATGTATTGCAAGTATATTACCTAGTATAGGGCTACATTTTTTACGTATCACTAAAGTTACTAGTCACAAGCAAAAATAAGGATTCCCTATTGTTTTGAGACTTGGCTGATTGCCGTAACACACATGGTAAAATGACTTTTAATAGCATAACAGTTACTACAACTCTTATTCTACTGTTTTTTAGATGTATTCTCTTACTAATTCTATTCTCTAGAAATCACCCCATTAACAGAGATATTCTAGTTAGGGTTACTATTTAGCGTGTTCTTTTAATTCTTTAAAGCGAACTTTTGCCTTTTTAATTTCCTCTTTATATGTAGGGTCATCAATTAGATTCACTTTTTCTTTTGGATCATTTTCAAGATCATAAAATTCTTCATAAACCGGATTGAGTTCATAATATACAATATATTTAGATTGCTTACTTACCAGGGCCTCTGATTTAGGTATCGTAGGAATGTCAATATTGTGTTCGTAGAAGAAATCGTTTCGTGAGGCCTTGTTTTCATCTAACAGTGACATGGCGTTTACACCCTGCATGGTTTTCGGAACAGGGACATTGGCTAGTGAGAGTATGGTTGGTGCAATATCAATATTAAAGGTGAAATCATCCACTTTTTGACCTCGTTTCTCTTTTTCTAAACGCGGATCGAATACAAAAAATGGCACTTTAATTGCTTCTTGATGCGGAAACCATTTGCCCGCCATAGCGTGTTCGCCCAGATAAAAACCATTATCGCCCATAAATACAATAATGGTATTGTCTGCCACACCAAGGGCTTCTAATTTTTTGACTAATCCTGCCACACAATCGTCTACTCCCGTAATAAGACGATAGTAGGAACGAACTGTTTCCTGATATTTTTCTGCATCTGGGAAACGGATACCCCACCTTCTTCGCGCTTCGTTTTCTATGATTTTACCTTTTGTACGAGGATGCATTGGGTGTTTAAAATCATCTGGATAAAAGTCATAATATTCATCTCCGGCAGTTTCTGGCAAAGGAATTTCTATATCGGCATACAAATCTTTGTACTTATCTTGATAGATAAATTGACGCGGATCCCCATCCTGGCAATGTGGTGCTTTAAAACTTACCGAAAGGCAAAATGGATCTTCTCCCCGACCAAATTGATCTAAAAATTCATCCATCCTATTTCCTACAAGGTCGGTATAATGAATAAAATTGCCATTTTCATCTTCGTTTTCGTAGTTGGGTTGCCCCACCTTTTCAGCGGCCCAATAATCAAAATGTTCTTTAGGCTGCCCTAAACCAATACCATATTTACCTATAAAACCAATTTTATAGTCGGCATTTTTCTTCAATAACAACGGATAAGAGTTTTCTAAATTATTTCCTTGCAAAGTATCATGAAAACTATTGATTCCATGTCGCGATACATATTGACCGGTAAGGATACTTGCCCGGCTGGAAACACATATAGAGGTGGTTACATTGGCATTGGTAAACAATACGCCATCATTAGCCAAATTGTCTAAATTGGGTGTTTGAATGATATCGTTACCCATAGCTCCAAGTGCATCCCAGCGTTGGTCATCCGTTAATAGAAAAATAATATTGGGTCTTGATGTTTCTCCCCGAAGTAAATCCTGAGTCTTCTTTTCTTTTGTACCGCAGCTAATTAAGAGTAAGATTGCACTAAAAATGAATAATGTATGTTGTTTCATGTGGTTAAATTTATTGTTTTTAAAGGAGGCGTTGAATCTTCGATTTCCCTTGAGTGATATAGGTTTTGGATGCTCGTTTCATAATTTTATATAGATTCGTTTTATTTACTAAAATTAAACTTTAAAGATCTTATCATAATGAAAAAAACGATAAGATCTTTACAAATATAATTGAGAATGGTATTAGATCTATCCTGTAGTATCGGTTAAAAAATAAAATATTTTTGTTTTGTTTTATTTTGCTTTTATGGGTAGTATATTAGTGTAAAGATAAATAACTTCTCAAACCTAGTTTAAGCCCTATTTTCCTTTTACTTCGTTAAAATTATTATACCAATTTAACCTCAAAATGTCGCAAATAATTATGTTTCTTTTTCGCCCTTAGCTTTCTCTATGTCGTGCCTTGCAAAAAGAAAAACACCTCTAAAATTACAGTTCGCTGAATAGCAATCTTCAAACCAGTATCGTGTCAACACTAATTGGTTCTACCACTAACGAATGTCATTCCTACGAAGGTAGGAATCTATACTTGGAGCGACTATGAATCCCTGCCTCCGCAGGGATGACATAAAACAACATTTTACGAATATCCTTTAAAATAAGGGTAGAACCCACTAGTTAATACTAAATGGATTTAATCCCCTTTTAAACTCATCAAAATCGTTGATTCCATTGTTGTTTGAATCGGTATCCAATTTATTTATTATACCGTCACCATCTGCATCACCGGCAATTTCCAATGCATCTGCAAGCCCATCACCATCACTGTCCCAGGCAACCCATCCTTTTTGGAAGGTGTTGTCGGAAAACGTCAACATTTCAGTATTTGTAAGCTGGAAGTAATCCTCCTGTTTTGGTTTCTTTTTTAAGTATCCAAATTTATTACCAATCATACTCACGCCATTTGAATTCTTAGTTTGGACAGCAGGAATGCCATTGGGTAAGTTGAAAAGGCAGTTTTTAACAATCAGTTGTGGTGTTCCCAACTGGTCATAGTCCTTTGAGGGACAGCCAACCTGTAGAGCAACCCTACTTAGGTTGTGAAAAGTAACGTTATCAAAAATAACACGCTGCGATGGAGGGCCTTCAATACCACCTGTTGCTAGTGCCTGATCCAAGCCCTTCCCATTGTCTAAAATGGCACAATTTCGGATGGTTGTAGGTTGGTGCGTTAAAATAGCTCGTTGCAATTGTGTTCCAAACTGGCAATTCTGAATGATGGCTTCATTTTCTGCTTGTAAATAAAGCCGCGTGCCTAGTTTTATATTTTTAATATCCTTGTCTAAAGTAACCCAGCCCCTGCGATGATCAATATGTTCAAAATCTGTAATCACCGCCATCGCTAACTGTTTATTTTCTTCGGCATCAAATACCATCACCGTTTTGCCAATACCAAGATTGGTATTGTCTCGGGTATCCATGTGGGCTATTCTTACTTTGCGGGAAGATGCAATTTCTTCCACTTTATCACCTGACATTTTGATATGGATAGCATCATCTAGCGTGCCTTCTATGTAGCAATTCTCAATAAGTGGTTGACGCTCGTTTCCTTTTAGGTGAATCCCATCGCTGCAACTGGCAAGTACGCGTCCTGGTCTGCGTGTAATTATAAGACCCCGAATTACCAAATCAGAGCTACTTCTTGCTCCAAGTGTCATTTTAGGTGATGCATAAGAAATAATATTCTCAATAGTTACATGATCAGAATGGTTTATCTGTATATTCGCATAGTTGGAAACATAATGTTCGCCTTTTTCTGAAGGAATCAAGCTTGAACTATACAAGCGTTCCATAGATGGCGGCCATACTTTCATCACAAAATAGTCGCCTATCCTTGCTTCTTCCTGGCGGTGCATACGATAAGAAACTGCATAGGTATTATTTCCTAAATCTTTCAAGCCTGATATTCTGGAATGTCCTTGATAAAACTTAAGGTTTTCGCCATTTAAGGTGACGCAATCCGAAACTCTGCCATCTACATAATAGTTATCATCTCTTACGTATGGTTTAGGAAATCCCTTGTCTACCTTAAACTCTAAATAGCCGTTGGAATTATCAATCTTTGTTATTCTGCCTTGTGTATAAGGCAACGGGGAATAGTCTATTTGAAAATTACGTATCGTTACGTTTTTTGAACGGTAGAGTTCAAAAGGTCTGCGGTGAGGATCCACCAATAACAGGCAGTTATTCCCTTCTACTATTAAGTTGTTTGCACGTTCCATAAACATGCTTCCCACGGGGTGGTCTTCTTCCTTCCCTAGGTAATAGGTAGCATCTTTCTGAAAAACAATTTTCGCAGGTTGCTTGAGTGCAGACGCTTTTTCAAATAATTTTCGCAATGCAGGACCGTCATCGGTTTTACCATCGCCAACAACTCCAAAATCTTCCACCTTTAAAATTAGTTGGTTTTTTTCTGTATTTTTTTTGGTTTGTGCCGAAGAAATCGGGATCAGCACTAGAATGGATAAGATGATTACTATGAGTTGTTTCATGTGTCTATATTATTTTTTTGATTTGTCATACTTCGACTACGCTCAGTACAGGCATGGTTCATCCATATTAGTCATTAACTCACCTTTCTTATTGTTTTTAAAGGAGGCGTTGAATCTTCGATTTCCCTTGGGTATCGACTTTTAGTTATGGATGTTTCATGTGTTTATATTTATTGCTTTTTAACGGTCATACCTCGACTACGCTCGGTACAGGCATGCAGTTCGCTATTAATCATTAACTCACCTTTCTTATTGTTTTTAAAGGAGGCGTTGAATCTTCGATTTCCCTTGGGTGATAAAATCTTGAACATGCTCGTTTCATGTGTTTATATATAATAACTTATTTACATTTACTGCTTTATAATTTTTAATATCACTGGTTTTTCTAAATTTATTCTTATGAAGTAAATACCTGTTGGCTTGCCCTCTATATTTAGTTGAACTTTTCCATTTTGGATTGTATAAATATTCGAAGAAATCAATTGGGAATGTATCGAAAACAAATCTATTACAACTTCTTTTCTAATACTTGGCATAGCAATTTCAACTTTTCCGTTTGAAGGATTTGGATATGCGAATATGGATTCAAATAAGTCTATTTCTTTTGAAAAAACACCTTCACATTCAATTGCTGTTTTAACTTCCAATAAATCTCCATGTATCACATCTACTGTAAAAGATTTTGAATAGGTTTGTAATATGGTTTTTCCGTTTACCAACACTTGAAAAGGTGCTGTTCCTTTTGAAATTTCAATAGCTGCTTTTTTATTAGAAATACTTGATTCTCCGGTAATAGTTTCACCCTCTTTAATCGTAACTTTATAACATTGTGAAGAAGTTTCTCCAACTACCGAAATACAGATATCGTAGACTCCGGCAGGTAAATTTTCAACCGTTAAAACACTATTAAAGTTATGCTCCATTGTATTAATTGTGGCTACATAATTTTTTGATGTGTCTATTGCTGTAATTACAATTTTTCCGTTTGCTTTATCGCGACAAGTTTCACTAAACATTTCTATTGCAAAATTATCCTTAGAAATACTGGAATCCGCGCAATCAAATACAATATCAGACTCACTACTATTATTGCCGAGCACTATATCACTAGTAAGATTTGTTAAATATAGCCCGTTAAAGGTATTATCACATAAAAATGTCACCGCTGAGTTATCAATATCTATGGCCCCATAAGCAACATCATTCACAAAATTATTGCCTAAAAGTTCTAAATTTTCTACATCATGAAAAACAGCGGCAGGTTCACCATTTCTTGATGGTCCAAAAGTGTTGTTTTCTAACACAATGTTTTTGAGCGATCTTGTTTCTACTGCTGCATAAGATTTTGAATCTAACCATATTGGCCATCTTCGAACATCTGTAAAAGAATTATTTTTAATTATAATATCGCTAGGTACAGGGCCTTCAAAAAATGAGCCAATCTCATTGGTTAATATAATTCCACCTTGTGTTTTAACTCCGATATTATTTTCGATTAATCCATTGGGAGATCGAATAAGCATGGCATATCGGCGTTGACCTGCAAAATGATTATTTCTGATTATAAAATCTGAATTTGATTTACTTAAATTAATCACAAAAGTGGTGGTCCTCGTTTTTGGAGCTCCTGCAACCACACCATTAACGGCAGATGCAGTCGTAATCACATTGCCAGACTTTGATGCTACGGCAGCTTGCCCTAAAACCTCACCTGTATTCATATTTGCAAATTGAAGGATATCGCCTATTTCAAGATTATTGGCATTATCCATTGTAAACTGAGTTGCTGAAGCAGCTACTGTAACAAATAAATATTTGGAATGCAGATTTATAGCATCGTCACATATACCTTCTATGTAACAGTTTTCTATGATAGGTCCAACTTTATTGTCTTTACAATGAAATCCGTCTCTGTAACCCGAGAGTAAGCGGTTTGTATCTGGTTTCCTTCTCACTTGTATGCCATCCATATGTATTGCTCCTTCGTTTATATTAATAACAAATTGTAATGATCGTGCAGCGTACATAATAATATTCTCAAAAGTTATATTAGAACTTTTTGTAACCCTATTAAAGGTACCGCCTACTCCAAAAGTATCAATGGTAAAACGGTCGTTAACCTTCATGTCATTAAACGCATTAAGGGTACGGTCATCCATTGTAAATTCAACACTGTTACCTGAAACTGCAGTACTAGATGTAACATATACCAATTCATTTTTAATGGTATACCCTGTAGGTTCCCACACCATACCCCAGGGGTGTGCACGGCCAGCATCTCCATAATTGTTTGTTGGAATTGGATAACCATCATCTACCGTTAATGTGAATTTTTTAGTTCCCGAGTTAATGGCTGTAATGGTACCTTGTGTCCAACTTAATGGATCTGAATCAAACGTAAGGTCTTTAGCCGTAATGTTCTCACTATTCTCCACCACCAACCCCAATATGGAAGGTTGTACAATCAGTTCTGCATTGTTCCCAAAAATATTTTTATTCTTTGCTCCTTGAAGGTCAAATAATATTCCACTCCCTAAACACCTGTATGTTTTATTTTCAAAATGAAGATTTGAAGGAAAGGGATCGCTTGCAAAAGCTGCAACAGCATTCCTTATGGCATCCATATCATTAGTTGATCCATCACCTACTGCTCCATAATCGCTCACATAATAATCATTTGTTTCGGGTGTATCATCAATAGTAGAAATATCAAAATCCCATTGAAACCCATCATAAGCTGTTTTTCCATTTGCTCCAACAGCTACATAAATTACATCTCCAACATCAAGATTGCCAAGAGAAACATCAAAAGACAACGCTCCTGAACCAACTAAAGTCTTATTTAAATCTGCATCCTTGCTATTTACATGAACATAAACCTTAACACCATTACCCTTAGGGTTGGGGAAATTTAGACTACTATTTAAAATGTAATAGTTTCCCGGAGTACTAACGGTATATGCGCTTATTACATAACGATCTAAAGATGTGTCTGTACCTGGATCACCGGGATGACCACCACTTCCATCCAAACGAATAAACGTATCAGGAGAACTATTTTGTGGGATTAAATCTCCATCAGCACTAAGCATAGTTCCTGCAGAAACAAGTGGTGTATATGACGAAACGTTTCCTATAGCTCCAGTAGAAAGATCTCCTGGATTGCTTCCTGCTTGCCAATTGTCTGGTTTATTCCAGTAATACTTCCAATTGGAAGAAGTTGGGTCAAGGGTAAAATCTTCCGTAAAATTAGCTACTTTAGTTTGTGCGGTTAAGGTGGTGCAGAAAACCATAAAAAGGAGCACATTTACTATGAAGTATTTCATTGTTTTTTTTGTTTGAAAATATTTAAAAAGGGTACTCAATTATTTTTTTGATATAAGATCAAAAAAATAAGCAAGAATACAGTTTGCGAATCCCATATTCTTGCCTATTTCAAAACTAACTCAACTACTTTTTATATCATAGTCTATATTACCATCCTGAATTTTGCTCACAATTCGGATTTACATCTATTTCAACACGTGGAATAGGATACAATTCAAACTTAGGGTCATACGTACCAACCTTAGCATTTAGGTTAAAATCAAATACATCTTTTACCTTGCCAAGTCTTCTTAAATCATACAGGTCATGGAATTCAAAATTCAATTCCTTTACTCTCTCCATCCAAATTTCGTCAAGTAATGATTCTTTTGTCCATCCCGCATTCCGATCGATAAGAGGAGCATTTGCCCTTGAAAGTATTACATCTAAATTATCGTAGGCTCCTGGACCCGGACCATTTAATTCATTTTCTACTTCGGCTAACATTAAGTAAGCATCAGCCAAACGATATATAATCATATCAGGGTCTCCGTTGCAACATTGATTTTGATCGGGGTCGATAACCTTATTCTGAACCATACCCCTTGATTTAATATTGTAAGGTGGATTTACACCAAATTTGATAGTGTTTCCATTACCTTTGTGAATGTATTCACTTACCAAATTCACATCTCGTCTTTCATCTGCATCGTCATACTCATTATACAATTCTTCCATATAACCAAAAAGGTGCTGACCGCCGGGACCAAAACTAGTCCATTTAGACTGTAACGGGCCATAAGTAAATGACATTGGTGTTCCATGGCCTTCTACAGCTTGTGACTGTTGAATGGAAAATATTAACTCTGCATTTAATTCCTTACTTCCATCAAATTGAGTTCGGTCTTCGGATATAGGAAATACATCAATGTATCGCGACATTAAATTATATCCATGATTATTAATTGCATCCTCAAGATTTTCCTTAGCCAATGTCAATTTCGAAGGATCTTGGAGGGGTTTACCTGCCATTGTTAAATATACCTTACCTAAAAGGAAAGGTGCTGCTCCTTTACCTACCCGGCCATTAGTTCCTGTTTCTGGCAGGTTTTGAGCGGCAAATTCTAAGTCAGGAATAATAATATCGCTATAAATTTCCGATATAGGGCTTCTTGCAAAGTATGCATCGGCTTCTACTTCAGTAGGCTGAATTCGTTTTGGCAAATCGCCAAAAAGCCTCACTAAATTAAAATACAAGTACGATCTAACCCATCTTGCTTCAGCGATATAACTATTCTTTTTTTCATCACTCATGTCCGCTTGTGGAAGGTATTTTATGGCCATATTACACCTATTTATAATGTTATAATGGGCTAGCCAAACTTGATTTAAATTAGCATCGGCATAATCTATTGAATAGGTTGCACGATTTTTCATGAAAGCAGCTCGGGAAACAGTAAACATTCCCGGCATCATAACTAATCTACTGCCTTCCTGCCAACTAAATCTGATATCATGCAATCCATTATAAATCCCATTAATTGCTATTTCAGCATCTGTTTCATTTTTAAAAAAACTTGCAGTTGTTACGGTGGAATAAGGCTCCTCTGCAAGATCAGTACAGGAAATTGTTCCCATAACAAGTATTGCTGTAAGTAATATAGCGCTTAGTTTTTTCATACTATTAATTTTTTTAATAGACAGGGGTGTGATTTGGAACATGCTATTTTTAATCGTTCCCTTATGTGTCAATATTTCATATGTTCGTTTCATAATTGTATTTTTTATAGTCCTAATTTAAGTCCAATTGTAATTGTTGTGGCTTGGGGATAGGCAAAATAATCAATCCCAACTGCATCATCGCGGTTACCAAAAAGGTTAACTTCTGGATCAGCTCCACTATAATTAGTAATTGTTAGCAAATTGGTTGCTGAACCATATAATTGCAATGACTGAATTTTTTTCAATGATTTTACAGGGACATTGTATCGCAGTGACACATTCTTTAGTCTTACATAAGATCCATCTTCTATCGCAGCGCTTGTTGGTTTAATCGTAGAATTTACAATAGATGATGGATATTTGGTATTGTTATGCTGATTTTCTTCCGTCCAACGATTTTGATACCATTCGTCAGTATTATTCCAATTATTATAGCCTTTCCCTATATAAATATCGCCCGCATTAAACAATTCATTGCCATATGACCCTTGTATAAAGACGTTAAGTGAAAAGTTCTTATAGGTAAAATCATTATTGAAACCGAAGGTAAAGTCGGGGTTTGGATCACCAATAATCACTCTGTCATTGGCAGTTATATTACCATCTCCTGCATCGGGTACACCATCGCCGTCAGTATCTACTGTTAACTGGTCTTTATATTTCCATGCCCCCAAAGTTTGTACCTGAGATAGCATAGGAAATGTAGGATTACCTTGATCGTCAAAGTCTTCAGGTTGAATTAATCCATCCAACTCATAACCATAAAACACACTTACAGCTTCACCAACGAACTGGCCCGTAACGGCTTCATTCATAAAGTTATTATCCAAAATTGGTCCTGGAATAAAATCGAGTCCACCCAAATCTAAAACCTCAGATTTATTTGATGAATAGTTAAAATTAGTCTTCCATCTAAAGTTTTTAGTTTTAACTGGTGTTCCAGACAAAGTTATCTCAAAACCTTTGTTTCCAATGCTACCCCTATTGACTATTGTACTATTATAGCCCGCTGATCCGGGTAATGCAAATGGCAATAACAAATCAGTTGTTGTTTTTTCATAAAGATCAACAGATAAACCAATTCGACCTTTTAATAATCCCAAATCCAATCCAACATTAATTTGCTCTGTGGTTTCCCACTTTAAATCAGCATTCCCCATATTTACAGGTCTTGCACCCGAAACTTCATTATTTCCGTTTACATAATTAGCTATATTATATTGTGCAATTGACTGATAAGGCTGAATAGCCTGACTTCCTGTTTCACCATATCCACCGCGAAGCTTTAGATTTGAAATTGCCTTAATGTTTTGCATAAATGGTTCTGCCTTAATTCTCCAAGCAGCCGACACCGAAGGGAAAAAAGCATATTTATTAGATTCTGTAAAAACGCTTGACCCATCTAACCTTCCTGAAAATGAAACAAGATATTTTGATTTATAGTCATAATTTGCTCTTACAAAAGCGGATTGCAACTCTCTATCTGTTCTAGTATAATTGTTGCTTACCACCTCATTAGCAAACGACATACCATAAATACCATTGCTTTGAAAGGGAAAATCAGTTGCATTTATAAAATTAGATTTGTAAACCGTTGATTGATAAGATCCTCCTGCTACCGTATTAATTGAATGCCTCCCCAATTTCTTTTTGTACGTTAAAAATGATTCCGCGACAAACGTAGTTAGTGAAGTATTTATTAATATCCCACGTCCATTCACTCTGTACCCAGCCGGAGTTTCTGAATTCATGAACCTTTCTCTGACGCTTGAATTTGAAGTAGTTCCTGCACGAAAAGTTAGATCTAAATCCTTTGTAAACTTATAATTTCCAGTAATATTTGCAACTATAATTTTAGTATCTTGATTGTCTGTGTCCCCAGTAATCTGTTTAAGCGGGTTACTTGGAACATCAAGACCATCAACCGGAAATGGGTCATCTTCCAGTTCATCCTCACTAATCAGTGGTGAGGCTCTTAGCGCGTTAAAAATAATACCTCCTGCACTAATAGCTGTACCATTTGAACCAGCAGCTCTATCAGTATCTTGTACAATATAATTAAGGTTCGTAGTTAAACTTAGTTTGTCACTTATTTTATTGTTTAAGTTCGCTCTTAGTGTTGCGCGCTCGAAACCAGTACCAATTACAATACCGTCCCAATCAGAATATGAGCCCGAAATTCGATATTGATTATTTTTACTGCCACCATCAACTGAAAGATTATGATTCTGACCAAACGATGTCTGCAAAATTTTATCAATCCAGACTGTAGTTGGTTTAGTGTTATCCTGAGGTGGATCCCATCTACCAACTGAATTTCCCCAATCGGCATAATCAGGAGATGACATCATATCGCTATACTCTGCGGCTTGGGAGGTAAAAGTTTCACTTGATAAATTGATAGATACCTTACCTTCTTTTCCCTCTTTACTAGTAATAAGTATTACTCCATTGGCACCACGCGAGCCATATATTGAAGTTGCTGAAGCATCTTTTAATACTTCTATACTTTCAACATCATCCATATTAATAAACGACAATGAACTAGAACTAGATGCATCAAGCCCTCCTCCTGGAATAGTTTCATTATCTAAAGGGAAACCGTCCAATACTATTAGCGGTTCATTATTTCCCTGAATTGAATTACTACCCCTAATTCTAATTCTAGTTTCTGCTCCCGGTTCCCCACTCGCCGAAGAAATATGCAATCCAGAACTTCGCCCTTGAAGCGCATTATCTAATGTTGGGGTATTAATACTTTCCATGTCTTCAGAAGACACAGAGCTAATTGCTCCCGAAACCTTTCGCGCTTCTTGTGTTCCATAACCAACTACCACAACTTCATCAAGAGCTTGGTAATCGGTTTCTAACTTAATGTTAATTTGAGTTTGGCTTCCAACGGTAACCTCTACAGGTTTGTACCCTATAAAGCTAATCAAAAGCACGTCTTTAGAAGATACGTTTTCTAATTTAAATAAGCCATCAAAATCTGTAGATACCCCATTTGAAGTTCCTTTAACAATAATATTTGCTCCTGGGATGGGCTGATCATCATCCGCAGAAGTTACAATCCCAGTTATAGTATTTTGACTATAAACGGAGATACTGATAAAAAACAATAAGCAAATAAAAATGCTCTGCTTATTTATTAGTTTGGTTTTTCTCATAATGTTTAGTTTAATTTAATTTGAATTAATGTTTAGTTTAAATTGAATTTCTGATTCTTCTTGAATTAATGTTACTTGTTTTAAGTGTTAAGTGTTAAAATTTTAAATATTTAATTTTATTGACATAGAGAGCTCCTTCAATGACAATAATATTTCTTTGATAAACCAAAAGTAAAAATTTAATATGTTGCAACTATCTTGTAGTGTCCTGTATTCAAAAAAAAATAAATTATTAAAACTGCGTTTTTTTATTAAATCTACGAAAACGATTTCAGATTATATTAACTTCAAAAACAGTATTTCAAATTTAATTATGGATAAAAAAACAGGTGAATTATCATGATATTCAATAGGGAGCTAACTACCGGAAAATGACATTTACAGCATATACAATGCCATAGCCAAAGGCTCATAATGGGCAAAATATCAATTTTTTTTGGATAAAATGATTTTCAATTAGTGCTAGTTTTGATTCTCAAATTTTTTTATTTTTTACAAGGGTTAAATATATATATATACAGCATTGATACGAATTCTCATACAAATTTTCAAATAAATTATTGTGCGATTTTTTTATTTTTAAATAGTCTAAAAGAATAAAAAAAAAAATTAATAACGATAGTATCTTGTGATATTTTAAACTAAAACAATGTAAAAAGGAGACTCATGAATCAGAGGAAAAAATAAGAAAGTAAGGTATAATTTCAATCCATTTATTCTGTAAAAACCTGACCAATTAATTTTGTGTTTTTTGTCTATATATTGAACTTTATTCCATAAACCCTTGGTTGATAAATTTGATGGTTTCTGATTTATTTTATTTAATATTTCAACTGCTTTTAGCGCATACCATTTATAATGTAAAATATTCCGCTTAATTTCTCTGTTCCCTTCTTGTTGAACAACCGAGTATTTCTCGGTAGTTGAAATTTCAACTATTCTCATTTTCAATTAAGTCTTTTCATTAACATAATCGAATATTATACATTTCAGCTTCAATTGGTTTTGTGAATATTCAACGACCTACCGCTGTCTGCCGTTGTAACGTCCAAGCTTTAGAAGTCGAACATTTACTCATTTATAATTATTTTTTTGGTAGCCCTAGAAAGTTAATTTCACTTTCTTTTATCAACTGAATCTTCATCAAAGCTAATCAAATTAAACATTGCTCTAATGCGGCTGCGAACTCTATTTCCATATCTTTTTTCTAGTTCCTGGGCGTTGAGGTTTGTGGTGATGTGGGTTTTACTATGGTTGTTGGTTATTGGTTGCTGGTTGTTGTGGTGTTTTTGTATAAATATGTCGTAACGTGAGAGTAAAATTTCTCCCAGTACGTTGCATTCTTTTGCATAATGTGACCCTTTTGGCTCCACTCCTAAATCATCAAAACAATAGTTTTTGGTTTAGTAGTATAAACATACTAAAAACTGCAAGGATTCACAATAAGTTTACAACTTATTTCAAGTTTCTTGAAAAAAATTTAATAGAATTTAGATTGAAAAATAGTCTATAAAATAAAAAAC
>Ga0187827_10000945_pt1 | contig 43855 bp, 39 predicted proteins | sample ETNtaG_39_FD_167969 | JGI IMG/M metagenome (GOLD analysis project Ga0187827, IMG submission 167969) | Marine microbial and viral communities from oxygen minimum zone, Eastern Pacific Ocean - ETNP2014_SV_150_PacBio MetaG (Illumina Assembly) | ecosystem: Environmental > Aquatic > Marine > Hypoxic...
AATAGCTCTTGAAGGGCGCTCATCGGGCGAGTTCCCTGCCACTTCGACGGTGGATCTCGCCGGCCCAGGTCGCCTGGTCCAGATCGAACTCGTCCTGTGGCCAGAGGGGACGGGTCGTCTGCTGGAAATCGATCTGGTCAATCTCTGGTGTGGCGCAGCCAGGGGCCGCAGCGTAGATGATGGCGCTAGCAAAGGGCTCGTAGTCCGCCCGGAATCCCTCCGGACTCTTGGCCAGGACCACCTTGTACTGACGAGGGTCGACGCCCGCGGCCTCGTAGAGCAGCGGAGAACTCCCGGGTCCTGTTTTTTCCACAAGAACCACCGTCGTGTCCCGAACCCGAACTCGTGCGAAGCGACCCATGTCGACGGGTAAGTTGTGTCCGCCGTGTCCACTGAGTCGATACTGCAAGTCACCTGTATCCTCGACCAAACCCTCCATGTTGATTGGATCGGAGAAAGGATCTCTCTTTCCTCCGACCGTGAGTCGAAGGGTGGCTCCCTCACCGGCCTCCTCACACTGGGCGACGGCATCCGGATCGACGCAGAAACACAAGCTGCCTCCCTCCCTGATCGGTTCGTCGATCAGCGCGCCAAGCAGGTGGGTGCTGTCGCCCGGGGCCCCGGAGTTGGTCGCATCATGGCTTTCAGAAACGGCCACCGGGCCACCCTCGATGGCTCGAGCAGTCTGGACCAACTCGGTGGGAGCGACGAAATCGATCTCCCGGTGATCGCGCGTCTGCCAGCAGTCAGCGGCGATCTGCTTCGGGTCAAAGGGTGGATGATCTGAGTCGAACCACGCCTGATACAGGGACCACCCGAGTTCGGGGACATCAAACCAGGGCTGAACGTTGTAAAACCCAACGGAGAGAACACCCGGGCCTTGCTCGCTGCTGACGATCTGCTTCACAAAGTCCGCGTGCAAACCCTTGTCGGTGGTTCGGCCCTCGTTATTGGGTACCATGGGGATCTTGTATAGGCTCACTGAAGCCCGATCGCCCTCGAGAAGACGCGCGAGACACACGGCGGCTCGTTTGCCGCAGGAGACGTGGTCGATATGCGGAAACGTGTGATAACCCACCAGCGCATCGGCGTTTCCGGCCATACGGGCCGTGACATTGGCGTGCAGATCGAGAGTGGCCACGACCGGGACATCCGGGCCCACAGCGGCGCGAACCGACGCCAGAACATGGCCAGACACATCGGGATTTTCCACCGACGATTGAGCACCGTGGAGCGAGAGCAAGACACCATCCAGTTCAGAGGACAGGTCTCGGGTCATCTCTTGGGTGATCTGCCCCAGCAGACCGGCCTCAAGGGGCCCGCCAGACCACGCAACAGCCCGCAGCAGGCCGACCCATTCGACGGGTGCTCCGAGCACCTCCGGAAGCTGAGTCAGGCCGGCCAATTCTCCCACATCTCCATATTTATCAACCACTTCCGGACCTTGTGCCCACCCGTAGACCTCGAAGTCTCGGCGCGTGGTCTGCACCGGATTCAGGGTGTTGGTCTCCTGCAGAAGCTGGCCGATGGCGATCTGTTTCACGTGATTGGTCAAGCCCTGACGGATAGGCGGAAAAAAGTGTAAGTTGGCAGAATCGGAGGGACCGGGCAAATCAGCCGTTTTTGGCTGGAATGCCTCAGTGGGCAGGATCTGCTGCTGAGACGCCCAGTACATAAACGCACGAAAAAGAGGCGAGGATGGATTCTTGTGAATGAGCGTGTCGAAAGAGACTGGCAGACGGCGATCTCCGTCCTGCAGCCGAGTGCGGCAGATCTCGAGCACGGGCTCGAGCTCCATCGTGACAGTCTGGTATTTGAGTCCTATGGGTTTTCACCCCGAGCGGCGGTAGATGGCGACGCATTGGCAGCCCTGGTCGAGGCGGGCGCGTCGAGCGTCGAATTCAAGGAGGCTGAGGAAGACATGTTCCTGGCCCGAATGGCCGATCATGCAGAACTGGCTGCCGAATACCACGCAGCCCTCGATCACGCCGGCGTCGACTGCATCCTGCAGAATGCAGGTGAGGAGTGCCAGGCTCCGCTTCAACTCATCAAGCGGCTCGGTAATTTCACCTATCTCACCGATATGCTGGATGACTTCATGCAGCGGGTCCCCACACCCGACTCGATCGTGGCTGCGCACCAGGATGGCAAACACGGTCTTTACATGTCGGCCAATGGTGTGCCCCTGACCCAGCGGTGGAAGACGGTGGAGGAAGAGCTGCGCTACGTTCGAGTCCTGTTCCAGCTGGGCGTGCGCATGGTCCACGTCACCTACAATCGCAGGAACATGCTTGGGGACGGGTGCGAGGAACTAACCGATGCCGGGCTCAGTGACTTTGGACGGGCGGCGATCGCCGAACTGAATCGTGTGGGCATCATCGCTGATGTGGCCCATTCAGGATGGCAAACGGGCATCGACGCGGCAGCTGTCTCGCAAGTGCCGATCGTGTCGAGTCACGCGGGTGCCCACGCCCTCAGTGGCCACCCGCGCTGCAAGACCGATGAGGCCATGAAAGCGATCGTGGACAAGGGAGGGACCGTCGGTGTGTGTTGCATACCAGCATTTCTCGGAGGCTCGGGGGATATCGCCGCCCTCCTCGACCATATCGACTACATGGTGAATCTTGTTGGGCCTCAGGCCGTGACGATCGGCACCGATCTGGCCTATGTCTCCGAACGCGACGCCCAGGAGCGGGAGAAGTTCAAGGTCGCGCGGGGGAGAACGCGCTTCGAGAGTTTCTGGCAGCCCGACGATCCGCTAAACGATCCGGCCTGGAGAGAGCCGAGAATGCGCCAGAGCCTGGCTTGGACGAACTGGCCGCTGTACACGGTCGGAATGGTGCAGCGAGGCCATAGCGACGAGGATATTCGCGGCATTCTTGGGGGCAACATCCTGCGTGTCACACGCGAGGTCTTCGACGCACGTCAACCTCTGTAGGCCCCGCCAGCCAGATTGTCACGCCAGTCTGTCAGTCTGGCGTGAGATTCCATTCGTGGCGCAGAATGGCCAGGATTCGCGAGTCGCGCCACTGGCCACGGAGGTTCACGTCCTGACGCAGCAACCCTTCCTGCTGCATGCCCAGCTTCTCCAGGACGCGGGCAGACGCGACGTTCTCGTCGTCGACGGTCGACCAAAATCTGTGCAGTTGGGGCTGTCGAAATCCGCGTCCACGATGGCTCGGGCCGCTTCGGTGGCACACCCGAGGCCCTAGAGTGGAAGCAGTAGCCGATAAATCCGTCCTGGTGGTCCCAGCTCTTCAAGCACAATCCGACGCCGCCACCAGTCGCCCCGAAGTGCTGACTACAGCTCACACTGGGGTGGCAGCAACTGGTCACGTTGTCTGCCAGGGCGATTTCTTCCTACAATCACTTGGCATCCCGTCATTTGGCACCTCGTCAGGGATCGCCGTTAGAGACACTCGAATGATTGATCGATCAGCGCACCAGCACCACACCAGAGGACTTACATGCACCTTTCCCGACGCCATTTCCTGAAATCCGCGGCTGCAGTCACCCTTGGATTCCAGGGCCTGCAGCGACACGTTGCCTTTGCCACCCAGAACGAGGGGCGTTCCGCCGGATTTGGCCCTCTTGTCGAGGATCCTGATGGGATCCTGTCGTTGCCGGCTGACTTCACCTATCGAATCCTGTCCCGGACCGGTGTGGAGATGGCGGATGGCCTGCTAATGCCGGGGGCACACGATGCGATGGCCGCATTTCAGGGTTCTGGTGGGCGCACCCTGTTGGTCTGCAATCACGAACTGACATCCGGTGCCCTCGCCGCTGGTGCCTTTGGACCCGAGAACGACCGGTTGTCGAAGGTGCCCGCCAACAACTTCTATGACTTCGGGGGCGGTGTGTCACCGAGCCTGGGTGGTACGACAACGACCGTGCTGGGTAAGGATGGTCAAGTTGAGCGGCGGTTTCTGTCGCTGGCTGGAACGGTGCGCAACTGCGCCGGCGGGCCGACGCCCTGGGGCAGTTGGGTGACCTGTGAAGAAACGACACAGAGAGGCGGGGAAGCAGGTTACGAAAAGGACCACGGGTACAATTTCGAGGTTCCAGCAACGCAGGACATTCGCCGTGCTGACCCGATTCCGCTCAAGGCGATGGGGCGCTTCAATCACGAGGCCGTCGCCGTCGATCCGTCGACGAAGATCGTATATCAGACCGAAGATACGGGGGACAGCCTCATCTATCGGTATCTGGCGAACGCGCCGGGTCATCTGCAGGGCGGAGGACGTTTGCAGGCACTGGCCGTTCATGACCACCCCAGTCTCGACACGCGCAATTGGGAGTCCACAACCATTCGACCTGGTCAGCGTCTGGAGGTCTACTGGATCGACATTGAGAACGTCGAATCTCCCGACAACGATCTGCGCCTCCAGGGATTCACGAAGGGGGCAGCCCGCTTTGCTCGCGGAGAGGGTATGTGGTATGGGAAGGACGCCGTCTACTTCGCCTGTACCAGCGGAGGACATGCCCTGAAGGGGCAGGTCTGGCGCTATTATCCGAGTGCGCATGAAGCGCAGCCTGGCGAGGCGACCTCACCCGGGACGCTAGAACTGTTCGTGGAGCCGAACGAGGGGGCCGTCGTGGAAAACTGCGACAACCTCACCGTCTCCCCGTGGGGAGACATCGTGCTGTGCGAAGATGGACCGGAGCAGCAATTCCTCGTGGGCGTCACCCAGGAGGGGCAGCTCTACAAACTGGCACGCAACGCCTTCAACAGTTCCGAATTCGCCGGTGCCGTCTTCTCGCCCGACGGGATGGAGCTGTACGTGAATATCCAGAACCCGGGGATTACACTGGCCATCCGAGGTCCGTGGGATCGAGCGCCCGTATCGAACTGACCACGGTGCTTGCGAGAAGGTGCCGTTCAAAGGTGAACGGTTCGCCCCAAGTGACGGGCGAAGAACGCCCGCATCCGGCGTTGATACTGCCGAGGGTGTCCGGCCAGTGCCTCGACGTGACCCACACCCGGTGGTTTCCACGCTTCGACACTGACGCCGTTCTCGGACGCTACGTGCAACAGTAGCTCTGTGTGGCTCGGCTCTACGATCCGATCACCGCTGCCATGGACCACACTCAGTCCACGACCTGCCGCTCGCCGAATTCCGTCGAGGGGGTCGTAGCGAAGCAGTTCGTCGCCGGCGACCCATCGCGCAGCCCACTCGACTCCTGGAAACAACACATCCGGTAACCCCGTGTATTGAGTAAAGGCTCCACGAGGATCCGTGAGGGGGCTGTCGAGGAAGATGGCCTTCAGTCGCGGCTCTTGAGCGAAGGCGGTGAGCGTAATTGCGCCCCCTAAGGAACTACCGTGCATGCCGATTCGGTCTGGCGAGAATCCGCGCGTTTGCAGGTAGTCGAAGGCACCCAGAGCATCGAGGTATTCCTCGCTACCATAGGCGCTGCGCCCGTCCTCCTGTTCGGAGTCGCCACAGTCACGCTGATCGAAGAGCAAAACGTTGAATCCTGAACGATGCAGTGCTCCCGCCTGGGCGAGCGGATGATGGTGATACTTGCAGATCTGGTAGCCATGCACAATGACGATGGCCGCAGCCTCGGGTGTCGACGAGACAAACCAGCCTGAGAGCCTCAAGTCGTCACGGCTGTCGAAGTGCACAGCCTCATAGGGCATCGAATACGCATCGAAGTCGAAAGTCTGCCAGGCGTCGCAATCTGTCACACAGGTGAATCGATCAGGTCGATTCCGCCCGTTCTGTTCGCAGGCGCTGCCGATGGCGCTGAGTCCATCGTACAGGACGTACCCCACACCCACATAGCCTAGGAAGAGGGCGGCTAGGCCGGTGGCAAGTTTGTAGAAGAGACGGGGCATCACCCCCAAGGATCGATCTGCCAGGAAGAAGCGTCAACGTGATGAAGTTTTCCTGTGCTTCGACAATGTGACGGCACTCCTCTACTGTCGTCGCCATTGGCACGGTGCAGGCGGTATGCTTACCTGCTTTCAAGGAGGCAATGGAATGTTCCGCGTGTAGGCCGATGGGTGAATTGATGTGCACCGCGTCGACGTTCGGATCGTTCAGTACACCGTTAATGCTGGTGTAGCGAACATCGATATGAAACGCATCACCGATGGCATTGAGCTTCTCTTCATTTCGCTGACAGATGGCATATACATTCGCTTGCGGGTGTTTCTGGCAGATCGGGATGAACTCCGCCCCGAAGCCAAGTCCGACGAGAGCGACATTCATTAGTTTCGATGGTGGCATGACGTTCTTCTCCCCCGTAAGCGCGATCCGGGGGATGGGGCCCCCCGAATATTCTGTTCGTGTTCTCGGATCAGCAACGCGACAGCGCCCTGGAGGTCCACTGATGTCGATGCATCACGTGCAGGTCAGCCGTGCCGAAGTAGAGGTTCTGTTCACGCTGGAGAAGGAGGGTGCCAAGCCGAACGGGCTTCAGTATGACATCCCCACCGATCGCCTCCTCGTCGCCGATCAGGCCGACGGTGCGCTCATCACCGTTGAGGATCCTCGCGGCGCAAGGCAGCAGAGCAGTTTCGCCGCCGGCTCCACCGGACCCAGCGGTGTCACTGTCATACCATGGAACGGTGAGTTGGTCACGATCATGTCAGGCACCCACGCCCCCGACCTGACTGTGTTCGGGGCGGACGAAACCGTCTATCACGTCGATCACCGCGGGGTCGGCACCGGCATCGTCGGTTTCTCCAAGGAGCCGGTGACCGGGCAGCACACCGGATTCCACGGTCTGGAATGGGATGGCACACATCTGTGGGCGTCGTCGCCCCCTGGCAGGGCGATCTTTCGACTGGATCTACAGCCCGATGACGGCGGCCGTGTGTCGATCACAGGTTGCAGCTGGTTTCGGCTGGCCTTCGGCGACCGCTGCCACGGCATGGCCTGGGCTGATGCGGCGAAACGCACCGTCTGGTGCAACGACACCACCCTGAACACCGTCTACCGCTACGACACCGTCACCGGCCAATGCCTGGAAATCCTCGTCCTGCCGGCTGACGCTCCGTTCAGCCACGGCATGACGATTGTCGACGGGGACCTGTGGTATTGCGAGGACACGACGGCGAAGATCTGCAGGGTGGTGCGGTAGTCCATGGTGGGTCTCCTGTTGAAGGCTCCGGGGTGAGAATCGCACGCCCGTTGAGGTAGGGCTGACGATGCTCGTCGTGAACATGATCCTGGTGGGTGGATTCGCACTGTCGATCGGAGCGATCGTTCTACTGTCACTGATTGGTGTTCCCATCCCGCCGTTTGTCGTGATACTGTCTTTCGCCGTGGCTTCCCTTTTCCTATGGGTCTATCTGGGGAAGTCCTTCCCGCAATCGTTCTCAGTTCTTGGCATCTGTCAGTCGATGGTGATCGGCGTGGGCGAGTCGCCAAACCCTCGAAGTAACGCGCCAAGGCCTCTGGAAGTAGGTCCCCGGCGCCGTTGCAGCTTTGCAGACCCCGGGCTCAGCTGGCTGCCCGCGCCGATCTCCCCATCCTTGCCTCCAGTGCACTAAGCCGGCCCTTCATCTAGTCGGTCATCCGGCACAACTCTCCCGGCTTGCGCACTTCGCGGCGCTCGCGCCAACTGCGGTAGAGTTCGCCTTGGGTATCTCTCAGATGACTGTCGTCGTCCGCCACATTCTCAGTTTGGCCGGGGATGCCGAGTTCTGCGGAGATGGCTTAGGAAGACTCGAATAAAATGTTGTGCGACAATGCATTATAGATTCGTGAGCGAGAGCGGACGAAGACCATCTGCTGGCCTATTACGAAACGAACCCATTGCTGCCGCGTGCTCATTGTCGGGCATCGGGACGAATCGACAGGCTGTCGACGTGATCCGGTCGGGGCTCGGATCATCCAGGCCGGGAGGACTACCTGGTAGCGGTTGCCAGGATCTGCGCTTGCTCGGATTTGTTCAGATTGAACCAGGCGGCGATCACTAGAGCCAACCCCGAATCCACGTACGCAGATGGTACGCACCGACCGTGCTCCGAAGTGCCCTCGACATGCCTTCCATCTGCGTTGTCTTGCGTTTCGGCGTTCAACGCAGTTCCTGTCAATGCACTGGACTGCAACACTTTCGCGGCGTCTTGTGTGCATTTCAGGAGGATGTGAGTACGGCCGTCGTCTGATTCGTAGGCGGAGACCAGATCATCCAAAACAGCCCCAGTCTGGGCGGCGGCTTCGTGCACCCGTGGGATCCCGTAAACATGGACAACCGCATAGTTCCATGTCGGAACGGCAAAGTCGGCGTCGTAGTGACGGGGTGAGACGTAGGCGTGTGGCCTGAAAGACGGTCAGCACCTGTTCATCATTCGCGTCGATCCGGATCAAGTCGTCGGCCTGCTCATAGGAACGAGCCAGATGGCCTCTGAGGCGATGCAGATGTCCCTCACCGTCAAAACAGGGCGGCACCGGCAGATGGGAGGCTTGCATGTGGCCGTTGGAACCAGTCGCGATCAGCATCGCGAAGGTGTTGGCCTCCACGAGCCGCGCAATGGAATCTGCGTCCTGACAGGCGAAGGAGCGCGGGATGTATATGGATTTCTGCCGTTTCGTGGAACGGGTGACTGGACTCAGCTCTGATGTCGGCGTCGCCACAACTTGAGGGCCAGCAGCAGCGTTGGGCCGCCGTGCATGAGAAGGTCGAGTATATCCATGGGGCGACTCAGTTCGCCGGCGAGCAGCATCTTCAACTTCTCCCACAGATGGGGTTCAGGCGACACTGGCGCCAACCCGAGCAGGAGGGCGATGAAGATGGCCGGGCCCATGGACATACGATCCAGCCAGATCAACATGACGATACCGGCTGCATTCGATACCAGTAGCGATAGGCCTCGGTGAAACCGAGACGTGCCTGTAATCGTTGTGCGGTTTCATTGTCGCGCATGACCTGAAGATAGGTCGATCGAGCACCAGTCCGTAGGCCCAACTCAAGCGGGCATTGACCAGGGTCCGGCCGTGTCCCCGGCCGCGGTGGTCAGGATGAACGACCAGATTATTGAGCCACACCCAAGCAAAACCAGATGGCTCGATTTCGACACGAGGCGTCTGATTGGCACGCAAAGCAGGACGGTCCCTGGTCACGGTCGAGGGCCTCGTCGCCGCACGATCCACAGGCAGATTGACAGCTTTCCGGCATTGTGGGAGGTTACGCGCCAGATGGGTTGTGATCGGCTAACGCAGAAAGAAAACAAGGAGTTGTCATGGTTGTCCGGAAGCAGATTCGTTGCGGTGTCGTAGGGTATGGGGGGGCTTTCAACATGGGACGCGCACATCTGTCTTCGATGGCGAAGAACCCGAATATGGTGGCTGCCGCCGTGTGTGAACTCGATGCATCGAGACGGGCTGTCGCCGAGGAAGACTTTCCTGGAATCGACACCTATGGCCGTGTCGGTGACATGTTGCGGCATGCCAATCTCGATCTGGTGGCGATCATCACACCCCACAACACGCACGCCAAACTTGCCGTTCAGTGTCTAGATGCCGGCGTTGGCGTTGTGAGCGAAAAGCCAATGGCGATTACCTCTAAAGAGGTCAAGGCCATGATGGCCATGGCGAAACGACGTCGCGTCATGCTGTCGACCTTCCACAATCGCCGCTGGGATGGCGACTTCATGCTTCTTCGGGATCTGATCCGCAAGGAGAAGATCATCGGTAAGGTCTACAAGGTAGAAGCGGGCTTCGGTGGCTACGGCAAGGCGCACGACTGGTGGCGAGCCGACAAAGCGATCTCAGGAGGTGCCATCTATGACTGGGGTGCCCACTTCACCGACTGGATTCTGAATCTGGTCACGCACGACATCGATTGGGTCAGCGGTTTTCAGGTGAAGAATCGCCAATGGCGTGACTACACAAACGAGGATCACTCGGAATACACGATCAAGTTCAAGGGAGATTGCGTCGCCAACCTCATGATCAGCAATCTTGCCCTTTCGAGTCGTCCCAAGTGGAGAATTTTAGGTGATACGGGGTCCATCGAGCACGTGGGCGGTCAGGATTTCCTGGTCAAGTCGATCGTCAATGGCCGGCAGATGCAGACGACGGCGTCCGCCTACGATTCGAGTTGGGATGGGTATTACGAAAATGTGTACAAACATCTACAGGGGCGTGCTAAGCTGGTGATTACTCCTGAGTCGGCAGCCAGGGTGATCGGTGTGTTGGAGGCAGCCAATGTGTCGGCCCTGCGCAAGGGTGGCGCACCGGTGAAGCCAGCCTTCAAGTAGGAACGACACCGCCCATGACATCTGACCTCGAACTGCTCAACCGGGAACAGGCTGCGGCGATAGCCTCGCTGGTCGGAATGGGCGCACAAAGCGGGGTGACAGTGATGGGACTGTCGGGTGTGCGTCGAACACGGCAGCTCCAGCTGATCTTTCTGGATGCGTCGATTTCGGCCAACACTCAGCAGGAACTCGGCCGACGTGCTCAAGATGGGGTTCGCGTCTTTCGCGTAGACGGGATCGAGGCTATGACCGCCTGGATGGGCCGCGAAGACGTACACGTTCTGGCCGTCAAGGCGGGCACGCTTGCCGACGGGATCCTGGGCAAGTTGCCAGGTCCTCGGGACTGAGGCAACGAGCCTCACGACTGAGGCGATGAGAAACGATGTTCCACACGACAATGTTCCTTACAACGATGTTCATTGGGCGCGGTGCCTCGGCACGCGTCGCTGGGAGACACGCATGTTACTGTCTGAGATGACCTCACCGGAGATCGCCGCCCTGCCACGGGACATCGTGGTGCTGATCCCCGTCGCATCTTGCGAACAGCATTCGCTTCACCTGCCTGTGTGGACGGACAGTTTTATCGGGCAGGAAGTAGCCCGTCGCGTCCACGAGAATGTGCCGGGGGATGTGCTGGTCCTTCCCGTTCAGTGGCTCGGTTATTCGCAGCATCACAGCAGATATCCCGGAACGGTGAGCGCCGTTTCGGCAACCCACCTTGATCTGATGCTCGATATGGTCGATTCCATGGTTCGCCATGGCTTTCGCAAGATCCTGCTGCAGAACTCCCACGGTGGGAATGGGGCAGGTATTCAGGTGTTGTTGCAGCGCCTGATGGAGAAGTATCAGAAGGAAGAGGCGGAGTTTTACACGCGCTGGGCATGGGCCGGTGGAGAGGCCCTCAACGCGATTCGCACGCTGCCGAATGGTTCGGGACATGCCGGCGAAACGGAGACGGCCATGATGCTCGCCATCCGACCTGATCTGGTGCGCACCGACCAGCTCGATCCCGACGGTGAGAAGGATGGCATGCGGGTTCCGGGTGTAGCCAGCTATCACCGATTCGATCAGCGTACCGCCCACGGTGGGGTCGGCGACCCCCGGCCGGCGACAGCCGAAATGGGGGAAGATCTGCTGGTAGCATCAGCAGCCGAAGTGGCCGCCGATGTGCAAGCCATTCGCCAATTGAAGCCCTTCGCCTGAGGGAATCGATTGTCACAGACCGCGGGCCAGCTTGCCACCGAAACACTCGAACCAGAAAGGCTGCTTGAACGCGCGCCGTCGGAGGTCGTCTCTGCCCTTGAGGCGCTTCTGGAAGAAGGCGAGCAGGAACTGATCCGGGTCGACTCCGATTTCACAGCCGAGTTGAAATACGGTCGGCGCTGGGTCGTGGTCACCTCACGCAGAGCGCTCGTGTTGTCGGTTGTGGGCGATCTGATGGCCGACGTTGACATCGAAGATCTGGCGGTGACCCGAGCTGACAGCCTCGTAGGTGGCAGTCAGCTGACGATGGAGCGAAAGGCGGCGCCAACGATTCGTGTTGCCTACAGCAGTACAGAGGCTGTGAAGTTTACGGAAGTGGCTCGCGGCCTTGAACAATTGCGCAAGGGCGAAGAGTTCCACATCCGCACAAGTCTCGATCGAATCCGTTGCGATCGGTGCGGCAGACTCCTGCCGGAGAAAAATGGGCTCTGTCCCGCCTGTGTGCGTCGATTCGCAACGCTGGGGCGCATCGTCGGCTACATGAGGCCTCATCGGGCACGTGCCATCACGCTCGCCGTGGCGTCTATTGCGACAACGGTCGCCGAACTGGCGCCACCACTGGTGACGAGGCGGATCGTCGATGATGTGTTGGCACCTGAAGGTGAAACCGTGGCTCCCGTCGACGAACGTCTGGCGCTTTTGGGGGGTCTTGTGCTCACCTTTGTGGGGGTCCGCATGTTCAGCTGGACATCCGACCTCGTCCACGGATGGACCAACACCTGGCTCAGTGCCCGCATCACGGCCGACATCCGCGCTCAGCTCTATCGGCGACTCGAGATGTTGTCTCTCCAGTTCTATGACAAGCGCTCCACCGGTTCTCTGATTTCCCGCGTCTCACGAGACTCGGGTATGCTGCAGGAATTCCTCATCGATGGGTTGCCCTACGTGATCATCAATCTTCTGATGATGGTGGGCATTCTCGGCCTCATGTTCTACATGAGCTGGAAGGTGACGCTGCTGATCCTGATTCCCGTGCCCTTGGTGGGCGTGTGGAGCTGGTTGTTCTGGAAGCGAATGCGCCGACTCTTCCACAAATACTCCCAGGGGTGGTCCAAACTCGGCACGCGTCTGAACGAGGCGCTGAACGGAATCCGAGTCGTGAAGGCCTTCGCCCAGGAGCCCCGGGAGATTGAGGCCTTCGACAAAGCAAATCTCGATCTCGGGGAAGCCTCTGTTCGAACGGCCCTCAACTGGAATGTCCTGTGGGCGACCATGTCTGCTATCAGTGGCAGTGGCATGCTCATCATCTGGTATTTCGGTGGAGGGGAGGTCCTGGGTGATCGCCTGACATTGGGCGACCTGCTGGCCTTGTATTCGTACATGTGGATGGTGTACGGGCCGATGGAGTGGTTCTCCGAGGTCAACACGTGGATGACACGCGCCTTCGCGGGGGCCGAACGCATCTTCGAAGTCATCGACACGCCACCGGAGGCGTATGACGACCCGCGGGCCACGAAAATGGACCGCATCGACGGCGCCGTCCGCTTCTCCGATGTCACATTCGGATACGACAAGAGCAAACCCGTCCTGCACGAAATCGACCTCGACGTTCAACCGGGGGAGATGATCGGCCTTGTGGGGAAGAGTGGCGTTGGCAAGACGACGACGGTCAATCTCGTTTGCCGGTTCTACGACATCGATCGTGGGAGCATCCAGATCGACGGCATCGATATTCGGCAGATCCGCCTGGAAGATCTGCGACGGCAGATCGGTATCGTTCCCCAGGATCCCGTCCTCTTCTCTGGTTCCATTGCCGACAACATCAGTTATGGGCGTCCCGATGCATCTCTGACCCAGATCATGGACGCGGCAAAGGCCGCCAACGCCCATCACTTCATTCTCGCAAAGGGAGACGGCTACGACACGCGGATCGGTGAACGCGGGGTGGGCCTTTCTGGTGGCGAGCGACAACGAATCGCGATCGCTCGTGCGATTCTGCACGACCCCCGAGTGCTGATTCTCGATGAGGCCACCTCTTCCGTCGACGTCGAGACGGAGAAGCAGATACAGGAATCCCTCGGGCGTCTCGTAAAGGGGCGCACGACCTTTGCCATCGCTCACCGATTGTCGACGCTCCGCAATGCAGATCGTCTTGTCGTGCTCAGCGGTGGTAGAATTATGGAAGTCGGTTCCCATGAAGAATTGCTCGATGCGGATGGGCACTTCGCCGAACTGGTTCGACTGCAGCAGGAAGTGGCTCAGATCATCGCGGTGAAAGAGTGAGATGACAGACATGAGCCAGCAGGGCCCAGGCCGATGGTCGAGCCGATGAACACGCCGATCTCTATTTCCGAGAGGTCGGACTTTCTCGAATCGGCTCCCCTCGTTGTCGAGGAGCTGTTGCGAGCTCGATTCACAGGGGATGAAACACAGCATGTGCGTATCGCCGCCGACATGATGGAGACCCGGCGCTACGGTGAACGTTGGCTCATCGTCTCCGACAAACGCGTTCTGATCGTGAATCCCGTGCAATTGGGGCAGGCCAGTGCCGATGATGGCGTCGTGGAGATTCCTATCGATCAGGTCGGTGAAGCACGAACCGCCGAATTGGTCGGCGCCGTACGGCTCGAGATCGGGCTCAAGCCTTCGGCCGTCGTTGGTTCAAGCGCCCGGGGTGTGGAGACCATCGAATACTCCATGTCGCACGCCGCCAAGTTCTCAGAGGCGGCAGCGGCGATCAAGGATCTTGCCAAGGGGGAATCCCCGACACTGCCTACACAGCTGGAACGCACACGCTGCGACGTGTGTGACCGATTGCTCCCCGAGCGCGACGGTTTCTGTCCGTTCTGTATCAGCAAGTGGGATACGATGAAACGCATCGCCATGTTTCTGGCGACGCTGAAGAAAGAGGCCATCCTCTTTGTGGTGGTCACGCTGCTGATGTCCGTGTTGGACCTGCTGCCCCCCGTGCTGGTGAAACACATCATCAACGATGCGCTTATACCGCGCCCCGACAACGGGACAGAGCTCCTGGGTTTTTTCGTCATGGGGATGCTCGCGATCCGGGTCATCCACTACGGGTTGGATCTGGGGAACGCCGTGTTGCGAGCGAAACTCTCGGGACTGTCCGCACTGGATATCCGCGAGAAGTTGTACCACGCGATGCAGTTTTTGCCCGTCCGATTCTACGACAAACGCCAAGTCGGTTCGTTGATGTCACGATTCATGAGCGATGCGGATCGGCTTGAGATGTTCCTGCTTTTTGGTCTGCCCTTCATCCTCAGCAATCTGTTGACCTTGTTGGGGGTGCTCGCTCTCATGCTCTACTACAGTTGGGAACTGACCATCTACGTTCTGTTTCCGGTTCCGTTCATCGTCCTGGGATCGCTCTTCAAATTCAAGACGCTCAATCGTCTGTGGACGAAGTTTCACGCCAAGATGTCTCGTTTTCACATCCACCTGAACGAGTCGATCTCGGGGATCCGCATCATCAAAGCGTTCGGCCAGGAAAAGCGGGAGATGGCCGTGTTTTCGCGGGGCAACGACGGTCTGCGTGAGTCCCTCGTCAAGGCCGAACGGTCCTGGTTCATCTTCTCCGCCTTGCTCGGATTTATCATGAGTTTCGGGATCTTCTTCGTCTGGTATTTTGGCGGTCGCAAGATCCTGGAGGGCAGCCTGACACTCGGTGTGCTCATGCTCTTCGTCTCCTACATCTGGCAGCTCTATCGACCCCTTCAGTTCTTCTCCAACGTGAATAACTTCCTCACTCGTGCCCTGGCTGGCGCGGAGCGCATCTTCGAGGTGATCGATTCGCGCCCTGAACCTTTTGAGAAGCCCGATGCGACGCCGCTTCCCGATCTACGCGGCCGGGTTAGGTTCCGCGATGTTCACTTTGGTTACGACCCGGGTAAGCCGGTGCTCAAAGGAGTTGATCTGGAGGTCGAGGAAGGGGAGATGATCGGACTGGTCGGCAAATCGGGCGTAGGCAAGTCCACACTGATCAATCTGATCTGCCGGTTCTACGATCCCGACAAAGGCCACGTAGAAATCGACGGGCACGACCTGCAGGATGTGAGATTGGGAGACCTGCGAGGCCAAGTCGGCCTCGTTGCGCAGGAGCCCTTCCTGTTCAATGGGACGATCTCAGAGAACATCAGCTACGGGAAACCCGACGCCACCTTTGACGACATCGTCCGTGCTTCTCGTGCGGCCAATGCTCACGAATTCATCGTCACCAAACCCGAAGGGTATGATATGCTCGTCGGGGAGCGCGGCGGGAGACTCTCCGGAGGGGAACGTCAGCGGATATCCATCGCACGTGCGATCCTCCACGATCCCCGGATACTCATCTTGGATGAAGCCACCTCGGCTGTGGACACACCCACGGAGAAGAAGCTGCAGACAGCTATTCAGCGGTTGGTGGAAGGGCGCACGACCTTCGCCATCGCCCATCGACTCTCTACCCTTAGAAGTGCTCACCGGCTCGTCGTCATTGACGAAGGCAGAATCGCCGAGGTTGGCACACACGAAGAACTGATGGAGCGTGAGGGGATCTTCCATCGCCTCGTCTCCACGCAACAGGAAACGACGGCCGTCATGGCCGTAGGTGGGGGCAAGGAAGGTTCGTGACCGACCGGGGACGTTCCATGGACCTGCAGCATCAGCTCGAAGTAACGCTGGAGCGTCATGCGCGTCCCGCACAGGCAGGCGGAGTCGGCGCATCTTCGATCGGCAGATCGAGTTCCGGTTGTTGTCGACCCCTGGGCTGCCTGCGGTAGAAGGCGATGCGATGCAATTGGAGCAGGTCTTTCTGAATCTCTGCCTCAATGCCCGCGATGCCGTGGAGGGACTGCGTGAGCGCTCACCGAGGATCGACGTCGTTGCCGATCTGGTGGCCGACCGTGCAGGTCAGGCGGATTTCGTCCGTGTGACCATCACCGATAATGGCACCGGAATGAGTGAAGTGGTGAGTGAGAGGATCTTTGATCCATTTTATACGACGAAGGAGCCCGGGCAGGGCACCGGTCTCGGCCTGTCCATCGTGCACGGTGTCACCCAGCAACACGGCGGACGGGTCGAGTGTGAGAGTCAACAGGGGGAAGGCACAACCATGACGGTCTATCTGCCCGTATCGAGTGCAACCCTCACGCCGGTGACTCACGATCCGGCGTCAGATCCTACGGGGGACGAGAAGATCCTTGTGATCGAGGACGAACCGATGGTGCGAGATGTGGTGGGCCGTATTCTCGAGCGCCGGGGCTGCTCGGTCAGCATGGCCGTCAATGGCGTGGAAGGACTCGAGTCGATTGCTGATCTCGGCGATACCCTCGATCTGGTGTTGTTGGACCTGTCGATGCCGGTCATGTCCGGGGAGGATGTGCTCGAGCAGCTCTCTGTGACACGCCCCGAACTGCCTGTGGTGGTCTTCACAGGGTACGTTGATTTGCGTCATCGAAGCGGCCAGGTGGCGGCGCTGTTGCCTAAGCCCGTGAGGCCGTCCGAGTTGCTGCGCACCATTCGCCAGGCCCTCGGTCAAAGATGACGTCGGCGGCTTTCACGGTCAGTCTCTGGCTGTGCACGACGGCCCGTAGCGAGCAGCTACCTGCCCTCGTTACCGACAAAGACTGGGGTGGGGGGGCCATCGACGATGTCACCTCTCATCACGATTTCGGCCTTACACGAACCAGTGGCGACCAGACCGGATGGGCCATCGCGCTGGCCCCGGACGGTGCCTGGGCCTGGAATGTAGGCGATGGTGAGAATCGGCTCGACTATCGTCCGCCTTCCGTGAGCGGTATGATCGCTGATGGCACCAGGCATATGCTGGCCTTCAGTGTCGATCCTGCCGCAGCAGAGGCCCGCCTGTACCGTGATGGAGTCAATGTCGCCACCTACAGCCTCAGCGGTCTCGGATCCCTCGCCAGCGGGACGGCTGCGAAGGTCTCGGAACTGATCGACGGAGATCAGGTCGACATCGAAGACCTGCAGATCGTTCCACGGGTGATCCCCGCAGACCAGATCCAGCAGCGGTGGCAGGCCGGGGGAGGGACTGTCAACGACGAGGGGCTTTCTCCATCGCCGGTTCGGCGACTCAGGGTCATGGCCTGGAATATCTGGCACGGGGGCCGTCGCGATGGCAACGAAGCGGGGCTGTCGGCGACGATCGAGGCGATCAAGACCGCGGGCGCCGATGTGGTGGCCATGCAGGAGACCTACGGATCGGGCGCTCACATCGCGGCCGGGCTCGGTTACCACTACTACCTGCGCAGTTCGAACCTGTCCGTCATGAGTCGATATCCCATTCGGCAGACCCACGACCTCTACGAACCCTTTCGTTTCGGCGGTGTCACCCTCGAATTGTCTCGCGGCCAGCTGGTGCGACTGTTCAGTCTCTGGATCCACTACCTGCCGGACTATGGCGGCCGCATGAAGGATCTTCAGGAGCAGGTCACCTCTGCTTTACTGCTGGCTGAGGAGATGGAGACCCGAGGACAGGAGATCGAGGACATCCTCACTCAACTGGCGCCGTATCTGTCGGAGTCGGAGCAGATTCCTGTGATTGTGGGGGGAGACTTCAACAGTCCCAGCCATCTCGACTGGCGACAGGATACCGCCTTCCGTCATCGAGAGCTCGTCGTCGATTGGCCCGTCAGTCTGTCGATGAAAGCCGCCGGATTCCTCGATGCGTTTCGCGAAGTGCATCCCGATCCGGTACAGGCGCCCGGCTTCACGTGGTCGCCGAAATTCGCGTCGTCGTGGAAAGACCGGATCGACTACATCTATTTGCACGGATCGTCACTGTCGGCGAGCCAGGCAGAGGTGTACGGGTATGAGACGCCCAACTGGCCGAGTGATCACGCCGCCGTCGTCGTCGACGTCGACATTGCCGGCGCGCCCTGACTCTGGAGTCTCAGGCCTCTTCGAAGAGAAGGCTCATATCCATGGCAGGAGCCGAATGCGTGAGAGCGCCGATGGAGATCAGGTCGACGCCGGTCCCAGCGATGGCGCGCACCGAACTGAGTTCGACACCGCCTGTCGCTTCGATCGCGATCTGCTGACCCGCTTCATGGCGGATGATCTCGACGGCCTGGCTCATGACCTCGTCGCTCATGTTGTCGAGCAAGATCCGGTCTGGCCAGGCGGGCTCGCCCAACGAGAGCAACTCACGTACCTGATCCAGTGTCTCCGTTTCACACATGATCAAGGTTTCAGGGCGTCCTGCGGTCTGTGCGCCGTGCTGGGCGCGCTGCACGGCGGTAGCGGCTCCCCCTGCAGCGGTGACGTGATTCTCCTTGATGAGAACGGCATCAGTGAGGTTGAACCGATGGCTGACACCTCCGCCACACAGGACAGCGTGTCGTTCTGCCCGGCGAAGTCCGGGTGTCGTCTTTCGCGTGTCCGTGATCCGCGCCTGCGTGCCCTGTACGGCGTCCACGAAATGACGCGTGATGGTTGCAATGCCTCCGAGGCGCTGTAGGAAGTTGAGCGCCGTGCGTTCGGCAACCACGAGGGAGCGTGCATTTCCATGCAACTCGAGAATCGTCTCCTCGTCACTGACGTAATTTCCGTCGGCGACCGAGGGCTGTATCCGGGCCTGCGGATCCAGTCGTTCGAATACGCCGATGGCCAGGTCGAGGCCGGCCACGACCCCTTGCTGCCGGCTCAGGATTCGTCCCTTCATGGTTCGATCGTCGTCGTCGCCGATGACCCACTGGGCCGTGATGTCCGCCTCGAGGCTGATCGGTTCGCCTAGATCTTCCTCCAGTGCAGAGTTGACGAGCTGAGAAACGACACGCGCCTCGAGCTGCGAGGGCGAAGCAGATCCATTCCGTTTTGGCTTCATGGCCCGCTCCACTTCGGCGTGTCTCCACTCAGATCGATGTTCAGTCGATGGCGTTCCTCGAGATCGAGCAAACACCTCGTCTGGCCTTCGAGGGCCACACGCTCGTCGTCCATCACAGCTGTCTCATATTTGAGCTCGGTCAGCTGGTTGCGGATCTCGGCGATACGCCTTTCCAATCCTTCGATCAGTTCCATCTCTTCCCGGACCGCATCGCGAACCTCACCGCCACGAATCAGGCGATTGAACATGGTCAGGACGCTCAGGCTGGCGAAGGTGATGATGGTGAGGGCGTAGAAAGCCTCGATCATTTCTCCTCCTGTCCGGTTGCATCGGCGTCGGCTGCATCCCGTGTCGTCGTATCTGCTTCAGAGGCGGGGGCGGTCTTTTCGTCCGTCTCATCGTCCGTCATCTGGCACGGACAGGTGTGCCCAGGCCAATCTGGCACGGACAGGTGTTCCCAGGCCAGATGCCACAGATTCTCGGCCCGACTATGGAGCTCGAGTCCCTCACGGCCGGTGACATGTTCGTACGCGTTGCCATCGATGAGCAGGCCCTCTTCTGGAGCGCTTTCGAGGATCGTTCGAGCCCCATGCAAGATTCGTGCGAAGAGCTTGTTCACGTTGTCGGAATCGAGGTCGGTGACACTGAGACCGGCCAACAACATTCCGCGAATGCCGGATAGCCTTTCGATTTCATGCGCTCCCAACACCTGTCTCACAAACGTGATGGCATCGTCGGGCTGATCGAAGGCCGTCGTGAGAAAACAGGTGTCGTCTCCTTCGTCGGGCAGGCTGTATTTCAGTTCTGCCTCCTGCAGTTGTGAAACAAGACCGTCCAGAAGTTCATCGGCTCCCGCGGTGGGGAACTCGATTACGAGAATCGACAACTGGCCCAGAGCCTGGGTGATCCGCTCTGTCAGCCCGAGTTGGTGTGCGACACGAACGCCCGAGGGTTCGGGAACGGGGTGGCGGTCGATACAGCTGCGCAATTCGGCTTGCATCGTCTCGGGTAATTCGACGCGTAGGCGGCCGTAGAGGTCGTCCTTGTAGCGGCGTGCCGTCGCCAGCTTGTTCTCCGCCGCTCCACGCCGTGACGTCTCTACCTGAAGTTTGCCATCCAGGGTATGTTTGCGACTGCGCGCCCGTTTGATCTCCTGTGCCAACCGCATGTGACGCTCGCGAAGACGACGCATATGCAGGCTGGAGAAGAATTTCACCAGTGCAAAGATCAGGGCCGTCGCAACGGCAGACAGCCCGAGCCACATCACTCGGCTCCATCATCGTGGGGAAGGGGCTCCGTATCACGCCAGCGATCGAGTAGGCCTTCCTTCTCGAGAACGGGCATGAAAGCGAACAGATCCTTCAGCATGTACGTGGAGACGCCGCCGGTATCGATGAGCCACCGGAACAGGCGATACCCCGCGTCCAGCACCTGTCGGTCTTTCGTCATCTCAATCACATGAGCCAGGGCAGGCAGGAGCATCACCGTCGAAGAATGGGGGTTGTCGCTGATGGGCGATTCCTTGTAGTAAAAGATACCCTCCACAGTGCGTCCGTGCCGTGCGAGGTATCGAGCACCGTCGATCAGCATTCTCCGTGCCCGCTCTTCACCTGTTGCGGCGTGAAACAGCTGTAGCCCCTGCAGAACGGAGGAGAGCATGAAAGGTGTGGAGCCTCGATTGTGGCTGCCAATCTGATCTCGCCAGCGACCGACCTCATCCTGCCAGGACTCGAGCAATTCTATCAGGGACTCCATGGCAGGAAGGAAACGCTCTTCGGGGAAGGCTTCGTAGTAGGTGCCCATCGCGGTCAGTGCCCACCCGACTCGACGCGTGCTGTAGGGCCACTGCTCGGTTTCGGCATCGAGCACCGCCTGGCGCCGGGATTCGGTCAACGTTTCAGACCACTCATAAGGCGCCGCCCGTCGACAATAGTCGGCGCACAGCTCGGCGATCTCTCTAGCGCGTTGATAACCCGTGAGGAAGTAGAAGTCGAGAAGCGAGCCGAGCCAGGTGTGGCTCGTGCGAGGTCCGCTGAGTTTCTCTTCGTCCGTGTCCGAATAATGATGGTTCTGTGACCACTCGAAATACGGTCCGCCGATCCATTCGGGGTGCTCTGTCTGATGATGGCAGGTGTCCACGTCCATCAGGTGCATGATCGCCGCCTCCCCCTCCCACATCAGACGCTGATCACCCGAGCGCACATACTGTCTGAGCATGGAGCGTGGAAGATCGTAGGCCAGGTTTTCGGTCGTGCGGGTTCGCTGGCGTCCATCGGGGTCGCGCTCGATTTGTACCACATCCCCATCGTTCACGAAACCGCGGCCATTTGGTGATGAGCAGAAACGCCGCAGGCTAAGCTCCAGGGGCCACAACGATTCGCGAAAGGGCTGAAAGGTCCCGAAAACCCCTGTGTCGGCGAATCGTTGTGAAGGCACCTGCAACAACAGAGGCATCTCCTGACTCAAGCCCCACTGATCGACACGAACGCTGCTGGTGTCCGGGGCGCCGAAGTGCAGGAAGAGTTCGTGAGTGCGAGCCATGCCCTGCGGCATGCGCAAAGGCTCATCGTGGGCCGGGTGCGGTTCGTAACCGATCTCTGTGTATCGGCGTCCGCCCTCATCGTCCGGTGTGTCCGCCAGGGGAGATACATCTGCATACAGATCCAGACCGATCTGCCGACCGTTCGTCCACCATCTCTTGGGGAAGCTCTGCCACGGTCGGCGTACCTTCAGCGTCACGGCACGATCCGCGTCTGCCACCTGTAGCCAACCGGTGCAGTTGGACCGCCGATCGATGGTGATCTCAGGGGAAGAGTGTGTGACGCGATGACGTTCCACGTTCCACTGGGTCATCTGGAGGGGGGCATCACAATGTACGCCCACGGCCTCATCGAATTGCCAAAGTCCACTGGGAGATCCCGCCGTAGCTTGTGCGTCCTCTCCGAATGACAGGGGGAGAGCCAGCGTCATTCGCTGCAGGTGTACTTCAGGGTGATCCTGGTCGTGTACGATGGTCAGATAAGTACGAAGGGTGGCGCTGTGAGCGAAGAAGCAGATCCGTGCGATCCAGGAGAGTATGCGCTGGCCTTCCCGGTCAAAACCCCCTTGGGCACGAAGCACCAAACGCAGAGGGTTTTCCTCTTCTACATCCAGCTCATCGACGCAACCGTCGAAGGAGTTGCCCTCGGCATCCCAGGCGATCAGATCGGAAGCCCCCGAGGACAGGTCCAGGTATTCGTCCCGCTCGCTCGAGACGGAGATGAAGAGCCGGGGCCCTGACCGTGCCACACGAGCCAACAATGCGCCCGTGGCGACATCGATTGCATCTGGCCGCTGGGTGGCCACCAGTGGAGACTTGCTGGGAGGGAAGGGTTGCACATCGTGGCCGTAGTCGATGCACAGCTCGGACTCGTCCATGGCTTCGACGTCCACCTGCGCGTCGAGGAGGGCCCAGCGAATCGATCCGTCAGGCCAGGTTGCCCGGGTCTCTGCGCTGGATGGCAGCAATCGGCCTTCAGCGTCACGCACAACCAGACGCTGAGGATCTCGCAGCTCGCCCGGGGCGAATGGAAGACCCGCTGTCAGCGGTGAGCGACGGCGAGAGACGCCGGCGGGTTCGCGCAGCTTGGCGGTCAGTTTCGGCATGGTCTGGTCAGGATTTGGGAAGACTCTTGCAAGGCGAAGATGGCCCTGAGTCGCTGCGAATGATACCCAAAAAACGGTATGCAGCAAAGATCGGGGCGTGATCCAGGACACAGGCGACGGAAGGATCCAAGAGCTTCAAGCCTCGAATCAGGCGGCAGGACCGACGTAGACAGTCCAGGCAGGGACGGTTTACTTACCTCTCACAGCACGAGGTATCACACGTCAGGAGGAGCCAGGTTGGCGAGAGCACCGGATGCACGGCAGATGTTTGGATGGGTAGAGTTGTCGCCACAGGATCCGGTGGTGGCGGGAAGCACCGGGTCATTTCAACTGACATACCACGTGGGGGAATACGGGATCGATGACGGTGGCACCGTGAAGGTCTCGGTCCGATTCGCTTCTGACTGGGGCAAACCCCAGTTCGATGATCCTCAAGGGCTCAACTACACCACGGTTCATACGGATGGCCCCGGGCGTATCCAGGCCCGATTCGATCCGAAGGGGTTTATTCGCCCTTGGCAGAAGTGCCTCGTCATCGACAATGCCGAATGGGCCCTGTCAAAGGGAGATCGCATCACCGTCACCTATGGTGATCGATCCCAGGGCGGCCCAGGGACGGTGGCCCAGACCTTTCGCGAATACACATTCGAGTTTCGTGTCGCTGTCGATGCCTTTGGCACGGGACAGTTCGTCGTGCTCGACGATCAGCCGACGCTCGAGATCGTACCGGCTGAGGCCGCCAAGCTCGTCGTGATCACACCGACACGGGTCGAGGTGGGGGAGCCCTTTGCGGTCGGCGTAAAGGTGGAAGACACGTGGGGGAATCCTGCTGTTGGCCACGGGGGCCGAGTGCAGGTCGATGTCCCTGAGGGGGGCGACGGAATGCCCACATCGGTCGATTTCGCCGACCAGGAGGGCGTTGTTCGAATCGAAGGGGTGCGCTGCACAAAGGCGGGTCGGTTGCTGTTCAAAGCAACCGCCGATGGACTCGACTCAGGGGAAGGTCCGCCTATCGACGTGGTCGAGCAGATGGGGCCGTTTCGGCCCTTCTGGGGTGATCTTCACGGCCAGAGTGAGGAGACGGTGGGGACCAACTCCGTGGAGGACTATTTCCGCTTCGCGAGGGATGTTTCTCTCGTGGATTTCACGGGTCACCAGGGAAACGACTTCCAGATTACGCCCGAATTCTGGGAATGGATCGGACGTTGTGCAAAGGATTTCGACGATCCGGGTCGTTTCGTCGTGTTTCCCGGGTATGAGTGGTCGGCCACGACACCCGCCGGTGGTGATCGAAATGTTCACTACCTCGAAGACGGCCAACCCATTCACCGTACGTCGCACTGGCAGATCGCCGGCGATGAGTCCGGACGCGCCAGTGATCGATATCCCGTGGGCGAGCTCTTCGAGCAGCTGAAGAAGGGACGGCCCGCACTGGTGGTCCCCCACATCGGCGGCCGGCCGGCCAACCTCGCCTTTCACGACCCAGACCTGGAACCCATCATCGAAATCTACTCCGCCTGGGGGCAGTTCGAGTGGCTGCTTGAAGAGGCCATCGTTCGGGGCTACCAGGTGGGATTCAGCGGGGGGAGTGACGATCACAAAGGGCGTCCCGGTGCCAGCTACCCTGGCTCCAGTTCCTTTGGTGTGTATGGAGGTCTCACGTGTGTTCTCGCAGCAGAGTTGACGCGAGCGGGAATCTTCGAGGCCCTAAAGGCTCGGCGCTGCTATGCAACGAGTGGGCAACGGATTGCGCTGGATGTCAGCGCGAAGGACGATGAGGGGATCTCACGGCTCATGGGTGAGGCCTTCTCAGTGACGGGACCCGATCTCTCCATCCATGTTGACGCGACGGGTACACACGACATCGAGGAGGTTCTCGTCGTGCGAGGCCATCCCGGCGTGGGGACTCAGGTCGTCGACAGGTTCCCGGAGACCACCGAGCGAGACAAGCGACGGCTGCGTGTAGTCTGGTCTGGTGCGCGGATCAAGGGACGAGATCGTATCGCAACGTGGGACGGCGAACTTCGTCTCGAGGGCGCCCAGATCTCTCAGGCTGATGGCTACGCCTTCGATTCAGCCGCTGAGGGCATCCGTTCGGTCAGTGCCGACCATGTGGCCTGGCAATCGGTCACTTCCGGTGATGAAGACGGGGTGATCGTCGAACTGGCCGACGTGGGTCGTGGTGCCCGGTTGCACTTTCAATCGGCCCTGACCGAATTCCATCTCGAACTCGATCGGATCGAGGATGGCCCCTTCGTCCATCCTCTGGGTGGAGAGGGACTGCAGGTCTGTGTCGAGTATCTTCCCCTGGGAACCGGCTCGCGCCATGTGAGCTTCGACGCCGAGATCCCTCTGTCAGGAGACGACAAAGCCCCTTCCATGGAAGCGACCGCCGTCTATGTCCGTCTGACGCAAGTCGATGGCGCCCGAGCCTGGAGCAGCCCCTTCTACGTGAGTCGGGGGTAAGGTGATTCACGTCCACGTCACCCACGAGGCTGTGCGCAAAGTGGGCGGGATCGGCGCGGTTCTGCAGGGACTTATCACGGCAAAGACCTATCGCGCCGCCGTGGATCGGATCATTCTGGTTGGACCCCTTGTAGATCGCCATCGACGCGATCCCCTCGGGCCCGAGGGGATCATCCTCTACGATAACTGGCAGGGGATCTGGTCAGAAGACCACGGATCTGCTCTACGGGCCATCGAAACGGCCCGTGGTGTTCGAGTCGTCTATGGCCGTCGTCCTTTCAAGTGCCCCGATGGGACGATCGCCGAGCCCGAGATTCTTCTCGTGAACGTAGAAAGCAGCGTGCCCAACGGATTGGATGCCTTCAAGCACGTATTGTATGAGCGATTTGGGCTCGCCTCTGATCGGCATGAAGGACAGTGGGAATTCGAGCAGTTCATGCGCCTCGCCGAGCCCGCCCTCGACGGCATCGAGGCGCTTGTGGCCGGCGTGGATTCGCCCATCTGGTTCATCGCTCACGAATTCATGGGCCTGCCCACGGCGTTGAGAGCCATCGTGTCTGAGGACCGCCGGTTTCACACCGCATTCTACGCACACGAGGTCGCTACGGCCCGAAAGATCATCGAGGGACAAGCCGGTCACGACGCGAGTTTCTACCCACTTCTGTCCAAGGCGTTGGAGCAAGAGGAGTCGGTGGAAGCTGTTTTCGGAAGCCAGGACGACTTCTTCAAACACGCTCTGGTCTGTCAGGCCATTCACTGTGACGCGATTCTTGCGGTGGGCGACCGAGTTGTCGACGAACTCAGGTTTCTCGGTGCGGGCTTTCGAGAAGCGACGATCGATCTGGTCTACAACGGACTGCCACAGGCAGAGCGTCTGCCCTTGGCGGGCAGGAAACGAGCGCGGCGGCAGCTTGCGGATGCGGCCGAGGCGCTCTTGGGATTTCGTCCGGATCTGACTTTTTCTCACGTCTCACGCCTCGTTCCCAGCAAGGCGATGTGGAGGGACCTGCTCGTCCTGCAGCAGTTGGATCCCTTGCTCCAGGAACGTCGCCGCACGGCAGTTCTTTTCGTTCTGGCGACTGAGGCAGGGTCACGATTACCGGCCAGCACGCAACACATGCACACAGCCTACGATTGGCCCGTCGTCCACTGCGAAGGATATCCGGATCTGTCGCCGGGGGAACTGGCGTTCGATCTGCTCGTGCGCCGGCACAACACGCGGGCTCGAAACAGCCGTGTCGTGTTCATCAACCAATTTGGCTTTGACGCGCTTTCCTGCGGCGGGGCTCTTCCCAAAGCGGTCGTGTTCGACGATCTGCGCCGCGGGACGGATGCAGAATTCGGTCAGTCGATCTACGAACCGTTCGGAATTGCTCAGATCGAACCGATGGGCTTCGGCGCTCTGAGTGTGGTTTCAGATGCGTGTGGATGTGTCGGTTTTCTAGAAACTGCGTACGCGGAAGTCGCCCAAAGATCGGGTGGAACCGTCCCACCCGTCCACATCCTGGGCCAATACTCCCAGGGGCAACTAGAAGGGGCCGTCCCGATCGTCGGTGGCCCGAGTGCGTGGGAGGCGGCCCCAAGTCGTGTCGTTGCAGATGCACTGTTCGACGCGTTGCCGACCAATGATTCTGATCGCCAGTCACTGTTGGAGACCGGGCACGCCGTGGCCGAGATCATGTCGTGGGAGCGGGTAGTGGGAGGACAACTGCTCGCCGCCCTGAAGCGGGCGACGCGATAGGCGGTGCGCCGTCAGATGCTCAGGCCTGCTCGAGGACCTGACGCACGGTCGACAGCAAGGTCTCGACGGCCACCGGTTTTTTCAGGACCGCATGGACGCCATCTGGTTGCTCACGAGTGGCGTCGTCATCCACCCAGCCAGAGACGATGACGATGGGAATGTCGTCGCCGCGATCTCGCAGCAGATAGAGCAGGTCCTTGCCGTCGGCCTGGCCGGGCATGTGCAGGTCGAGCAGGACCAGATCAATCGTCTCCCGTCGAGGATCTGCAGCGCCTCAGCTGCATCCGATCCCGGCATCGGATGCAGCTGAGGCGGCTCAAGACCTCGATCATGAACTGGCGAATCGTCGCTTCATCGTCGACGATCAGGACGCGTGCGCTGGTTTCTGTTGTCGTCGTCATAGGGTCGCCATCATGGAGGCGTATCCGTGCGTGCACAGCGGAATCCAAGAACGGGCACCCGGCCATCGGGCTGAACGCGATTGCGAACTGAGACGGTGGCCGCATCGCGGATGGCAAGATAGTGTCCTCCACGTGCCACGCGCTGTTCGCCGCTGCTCGGCCCCTGAGGATCGCTCAGAGGGCTGACGGCGTAGTAATCAGGATTGTACCGATCGCTGACCCATTCCATCACATTGCCCGCAAGGTCGTGAACGCCGAAGGGGCTCTTTCCATCCCCAAAGGTGCCGACCGACGCAGTCGCACCAAGAAGATTGTTGTAGTTCAGCAGCCGAAGATCCGGATCCTGCATGGCCAGAAGGGTAGGGTCTTCATCACCCCATGGAAACCGTCGCTGGTCATTCGGACCGCGAGCGGTTTTCTCCCATTCCGCTTCCGTCGGTAGGCGTTTGCCGGCCCACCCACAAAAAGCAGTCGCGCCGGCGAAATCAACACAGTTGATCGGGTGATCGTCGCGTTCGGTGAGGCCAAAGTTGCAGTCGGGTTGTTCTCCTGGTGTGTCGCAGGCTCCCTCCCGCACACACACGGCATACTCCGCGGCCGTCACTTCCACCGAATCGATCCAGAAGGTGCTCACATTGACGACGTGAACCGGACTCTCGCCGGCCAAGCCTGCCTCTGACCCCATCAGGAACGATCCCGCGGGGATTTCGATCATCCCCGAGCGGGCCGAATACACCTGGTCCACGACCTCGATCACGACCGTATCGAGCAGACTCTCCGATGTCGCGTCCTCAACGATGAGGCCGAAGACATAGTCGCCGACCAGATTCGGTGTGAAGCGCGGCATCGCGTCGGTGGAATCTGAAAGGGTGACCACCTCGCCGGGGTTGTTGCCCACGATCCAACGATAGGTGATGGGGTCTCCCTCCAGGTCGCTGGAGGCCGATCCGTCGAGTGTGACCTCAAGGCCCACACCGACCGTCTGCTGGTCGCCCGCTTCGGCCACGGGCGGTTGATTGCCGGCACCGGTCACGACGATCGCCACCTCATCGGTGTGGGTTGACTGCCCATCGCTGACGGTGAGGCGAAAAAGGAAGGACCCGGAGCCTGACGGCGTAAAGCGAGTCTGCGCGGCCGAGGAGTCGACCAATGTGACCATTGCGGACGCCTCGACAGGCTCCCACAGGAACTGCAGAGAGTCGCCGTCAGCATCCGAACTCGACGTGCCGTCCAGAAAGAAATTCGAACCGATGGGCAGCGCGTAGTCCAGCCCCGCTACGGCGACCGGTGGTGTGTTGTCACTGCCGGCCACGGTGATTCGAAGCGTGTCTGGCTCGCTGTTTCGTCCGTTGGCGGTTACGGTCAGAACGAAGAGATAAGGTCCTGCTGTAGCCGGTGCGATTTCGATAACGGCCTCGCTCCCCAGGACGAAGCTCTCCGGGTTGTCCTGACCTTGAGACCACCGGTAGTTCAACGGGTCGTCATCGTCATCACGCGAGCCGGATCCATCGAGCACCAGGGTCGTGCCCAGCGCGATCGTACGGTCCGCGCCCGTATCGGCAACCGGATCGGTGTCGGTTCGCTGCGGCGCAGGAGGGGAACTGCAGGCCAACATCGTAAGGGTGATAGCCCAACTGGCGGCCAACAATCGCCTGCGCAGTTGGGAATGGATGGCTCGTATCATACGTAACTTCAATGATAACATAGCGCACGAGCATCTGTCACCTGTGTATATTGAGTCGAATGCCACCGCCAACGTCATCCCCCGACAACGGATCGGCCCCCGATCTGTCCGAATCGCCACCGACTGGTGAAGCGAATCTGGGCATCCTCGATGGAGAGGTGGGCCACGACGAGGTCAATCGGGCCATCACAGGTGCCGACAAGACGATCCTGTTCGGTCAGCAGACGCGCCTGCCTCACTTTCCCGAGGATCGCCGCCTGTCGCGCCTGCACGCCGGAGACGAACGCGTCCTGTTTTTCTGGCGAGTCCTCAAGAAAGTGCCAGCCAACCTCCGTCGAGCTCTGATCGAAGCACCGATCAGTATCACCCTGGTGCAGGGCGATACGCTGCTCTGCTTCCGCGATGTGCGTCATCATCAGGCGGTTCACCTTGGACGCAGGCGGCGTACGATCTACCTGCCCGAATTGCTGATGCTCCAGGCAGAAGAGTGCGGCTACGACTACTGGGCCATCGCCGAAGGCCTCATCTATGCCGGGTGGATGCTGCTCGACTACCTGTTGCTCGTGGACGTTCTGACCGACTTCGGCCATCGAGCCATGCGCCGCAAGAAATCAGATCCTCAGCAAGGTGCCTCCTCAGAGGGTGACGACGGATTGACCGGTTGGAACTGGTCGGGGCTGCGTTTGAGCGAGCCCTTGCTGCGTCGCCTGGTGCAGGACAACAACCGGCACCGCAGGCAACACCCCGACCCGGGCAAGTCAGAAGTCGAAGAATTCATCGCCGGCTACCGATCTGCTCTGATTCGCGTGGAGGGGCTCAATGTCTGGTCTCACGAGCCCTGGGAGATCGGTCGCGATCTGTTCGACGTCGATCTCGAACAGCGGTGGGCTCAGATGAAGATGGAGCGCATCGCCGACATCTTCGACTATCCTCGCATGTTTCTGTTCGATCGAGATATCATCCACGGCGCAGCCAGAGATCTGGCGACCCGGCGCAGACAGCCACTGGAACCAAAGAGCTTCGCCGACGCACTCCACGATTACAAGGACGCCCATCGCTTCGATCGGCACCCGTTGATGACGGAGTTCTGCCGAGGCATCGTGCCCAAACCGCGCGCTCTTTTCCTGCAGACGGTGGTCGAACTCGGTGTGGCGGGGCTACGTGGTTTCTTTGATGCCTATCGCCATGGCGTGCCCGAAACCCTCGATCTGGTTCATTCTCTGTGGATGTATCTGGTGTCTCTGTCCTCCGATCCGGCAGGCGTATTTGCCCATGTGGGGCGACTCAGATCCCGTGCACGCCATGTTGATGGCGTCGAGGTGGATGGGGGGCAGGTTCCCCTCAGCGAAAGGGAGATCGATCGTCATCTCACGGGGATCTATGTTCGCCTCGACCGTTTGCCCGGCTATCGCCAACTCGCCAGGCAGGTGATCGACCTTGGCGTTGGCGCCCACGACGAGTTGTTGGCGCTCATCCAGAATCATGGCCTCGAGGACGCCGATGAATGGGCCACCTTCAAGATGAAGAAGCAGGCGATCGTGGCTTGTGCGTGCGAATTGCTGGAAGGCATGGACGGCGAGGCGGATCACGGAGGCGTTGCAGATCTGGCGGCGCGCCGACGCATTCATGAGGACCTTCAACTGCAGGTCCTGGTCTCCGACCGTCCCCATCGGTTCACCTCGGATCCAAGTGCTGTGCTGATGTATTCGCGCGAATACCGGCGAACCCTCGCCGAATTCGGTCCCGCAGACCCGGATACGAATTCGCTGTTGGCAAGCATTCTGATCCGTATGGACAAAAGCGAACGATATGAAGAGTGGGTCGAGCTTATCCCTGGAATGGGGCCACCGGCGGTGTCGGCCCTCTACGGGGTACTTGAACAGATCTCTGAACGAGACGAGCGCCGCGCACCGATCCTTCAGCGCAGTCGCCGAATCCTCGGTTCAATCCTGCTGGAAAAGCAACTGCGCGCACGTGCTCAGCAAGGTGCTCGTCATGCCCATCTACAGGAAGAAACAGAGGTGGCACAGAACCCGACGGCGGCCGACGATGATGGGGCTCCGAGGTTTGTGGCACTGCATCGGGAACTGCTCATGGGAGCCAATTCACAGGCCATGGCTGAGGAGGAAGAAGCTGCAGCCGAACCCGTGGAGGACGATGGAGTGGGGGACTCTGATCACCGGAAGAGCCCCGACACAGGCTCTTCCACCAATCCCAGTCCTGACGATGAAGAAGGAAAGGTCACGTGAGCAGGGTCCTGTGGGCGGCAGCCCTGCTATGCATCGGGTGTGGCTGGCTGAATCGGGGGGTGCCTCGGGGCCCGTCGCCAGAAGCTGCTCTTCATGCGGCGATCGGTGAATGGGGTGCCGTCGACACGGTCACCGTCCTCGGTTTCCGTGATCACTGGGGAAAGTCCACTGCAGGTGTAGATGTACTGGATGCTGCGCTGCTTTCCGCACTCGGGCATCACGGTGTCGTGGTGAATCCCGATGCGGGGATCGTTGCCCCCTCAACGGAGACCCTGCGCTACCGTGACGGTGGTGTGCTACCCACCGGGTGGCAGGATCTCACCGGCGACACGACACCCCGTCACGGACTCGTCGTGGCGGGGCAGATCCGCAAGGCCGACGCGTGGACCTATCTGCGGTTGGCTCTGGCCGATGCGACGACGGGCCAACTGCGGGCGCACGGCACCACACGAATCTCACAGCAGAGGCTCGACGATCTGGTCGCCTCGGCGTTGGAGGACACGGTCGGTGCTTTACAACCGGTGGACGTGGTGTACCACGTGGTCGGGCGGCGGGACAAGGCAGGATTTGCGGAGCTGATCGACGTCGAAGAAGGAGTCACTCTCATCGAAGGCGATCGGCTGCAGATCCGACTGAAGACGGAGCAGGACTGCGAAGTGTTCGCCTTCCTCTACGCGTCCGAGGGTGGGGAGCGCCGAAATCTCCTCGATCCTCAGCGGGTCTACGAAGGGCGATGGAACTACGGACCGGCGGAGAACTCGTGGATTACGCTGACCGAGGGTGATCAGGTCTACACTCTGTATCTGTTGGTCGCACCTCGAATCGATGAGGATCGCTCAGCACTGTGGGAGGAGGTGACTCAGTTGCAGGCCCAGGGTCAGATCGACCGCATGTCCGGGCTCGAACTGGTCGATGACGCGCTGGCTGGTTTTCTGCAGCAAGCCGTGTCCACCACCGATTCAACCCTCGTTCTGCGGGGGAACGAAGGTCTGCAGCGTGCCGAAGAACCAGAGACCTTTGCCTACGTCGACGGCACGGTGTTTGAGCATCATGCAGACATTCTGCAGGGCGTCGCCATGATCAGAGCGATCAGTTTTCACGTTCGCTTCGAATAGCACAGAGTCTTGATCTATCTCGATCACAACGCGACGACGCCGATTCGGCCCGAAGTCCGCACGGCGATGTTGCCCTTCTTCGACGAGTCCTTTGGCAATCCCTCCTCGCCCCATACCGTTGGTCGCCGAGTGGCTGACGCCGTTGACGGATCTCGAGCACAGGTGGCAGATGCTCTCGGTGTCGCCACGGATACGATCCATTTCACATCGGGGGGGACCGAGGCGGACAACTGGGCGCTGAAGGGCGTATTGGACGCGCATTGGCTGAAGCATCGTTCCCACGGGCGCCTGGTCACGAGTTCGACGGAGCACCACGCGGTGCTGGATACGGCCAACACCTTGGCCCGACACGGCGTGACGGTGACCTATCAGCCCGTCGATGAGAATGGAATCGTCGACGTGCAGGCCCTTATGGAGACCGTCGCTGCATCACCGGCACCCCAGTTGGTTTCACTTTTGCATGCCAACAATGAAACGGGGGTTCTTCAGCCGGTTGCGCAGCTAGGTGCCGCGCTGCGGGAACGGGGTGTCCTGTTCCACGTCGACGCAGTACAGAGTTTGGGCAAAGTCGATCTGCAAGAACTGGCTCAAGTCGTCGATCTCATGTCTATATCCGCCCATAAGATCAACGGCCCTAAGGGCACGGGGGCTCTCTACATTCGCCCGGGTGTCGAGATCGAACCCCTGCTCCACGGCGGTGGACAGGAACAGGGGCGCCGGCCGGGCACGCTGCACGCTGCAGGCATTGTCGGTTTTGGCGCCGCCGTCGAGGCGGCCACGCACGATGGCTTGGCGTCGATGGCTCGGCTGGGTGAACTGCGTGATCGACTTCAAGACGGGTTGTCTGACCTCGTGGGAGACGTGGTCGTCCATGGAGGCAACGTCGACCGCCTCGCTCAGACCCTGAGCGTGTCGTTTGTCGGTGTCGAGGCTGAAGCGGTGTTGTTGGGACTGGATCAGGTGGGCATCGCTGCGGCCAGCGGTTCGGCCTGCACGTCGGATTCGCCTGAGCCATCGCATGTGCTGCTGGCGATGGGGGTGGAGCCCCGGGTGGCGTCCAGTGCGGTTCGTTTTAGTCTCGGCTGGGGAAACGATGAGGCACAGATCGATCAGATCCTTGAAATGCTGCCGCCCCTCATCGCCCGTCTGCGCGAGATGTCGGTCTTCTAGGTCCCCCTACAACACGCTGACCACAGCCCTGCAAAGGGCGTCGACGTTGTCCGGCGTCACGCCTGCAACGTTGATTCTCCCCGAGCCGACGATGTAGACGGCATGTTCTTCGCGCAGTCTCTCTACCTGCTTTGGGTCGAGTCCGCTGAACGAGAACATCCCCTTCTGCCGGGTGATGAAGGAGAAATCCTGCGACCCCCCATGGCGCTGCAGCCCCTCGACGAGGGTCTGCCGCATCCCGTTGATGCGTTCGCGCATTTGCGTCAGTTCCGCCCGCCAATCGGCCCGCAGCCCTTCGTCACTCAGAATGCATGTGACCAGCGCAGAGCCGTGCGCAGGGGGATTTGAGAAGCTCGTCCGCACGCAGATCTTGAGCTGACTCAAGACGGTTTCGGCACGATCTGCGCTGCCCGTGACCACCGTCAGGGCGCCCACCCGGTCTTGATACAGACCGAAGTTTTTTGAATAGGACGTGGCGACGAACATTTCCGGCACCTGCTCGCAGAACAGCCGGAGGCCGGCCGCGTCTTGCTCGAGTCCGTCGCCGAAGCCCTGGTAGGCAAAATCCACGAGGGCCAGTGCCCCTCGGTCGGCCAGCAACTTTCCTGCTGCCTGCCACGTGTCTGCGTCGAGGTCGACGCCTGAGGGGTTGTGGCAGCACGCGTGTAACAGTACCACATCACCCTTCTCGGTCTGCTGCAGGGCTTCGAGCATGCCAGGTGCATCGAGCCCTTTCGCCTCTGAGTTGTAGTATCGATAGGACAGACACGGAACTCGCGCCGCTTCGAAGATCTTCGGGTGATTTGCCCAAGTCGGATCGGGCAGCCAGATGCGGGCATCGGGAAAATGGTTGGCGATGAAGTCTGCAGCCACCCGTAGTGCGCCCGTGCCACCGGGGGTTTGCACGGTCACCGTGTCGGCCGAATCTGCGCGATCCTGCCCGAAGACCAGTTCACGCACGAGCCGTCCATAGGCGGGGGTGCCGTCGATGGGCAAATAGGTCTTGCTCGAGCCCGCCGCAAGAAGCCGGGCCTCGGCGGCGCGAACGACATCGAGGACGGGGGTTTTGCCTGAAGCATCACGATACTCGCCGACACCGAGGCTGATCTTGTGCGAACGGTCGTCAGCGGCGAAAGCAGCTGACAGACCCAGAATGGGATCGGGAGGGGCAGAAGGGACACGCTCGAACACAGCGTCGCACCGTTTCTAGGCTGGCGCCAATGGAGGATCGGGGCTCAAAGAGCCGGATGACGATAGGAGATAATCTACGACGAGATGGACGTGACTCGTTCGTAGGTCAAATAACGTAATCCGTCCTCTTCTCTAACGTCAACGATCTTCCACTCTTCGGCCGACCAGACGGGGAAATAGGTGTCGCCATCATCCACGACATCGGGCACATGGGTCAGGATCATCTGGTTGGCCACGGGCAGGGCCTGCTCATACACCCCCTGCCCCCCACAGATGTACACGGTCTCACAGGGCAGGTTGCGGCAATGCTCGAGGGCGCCGTCAAGATCATCGAACCGCAGCGCACTCTCGGCTAGTTCATACTGCTCTTGTCGCGTCAGAACCAGATTGAGTCGGCCCGGCAGGGGGCGCCGGGGGAAGGACTCGTAGGTCTTTCGACCCATCACGCAGGGGGCGCCCATGGTGGTGCTCATGAAGTGCTGCATGTCGGCCTTGTAGTGCCACGGCATTCCGCCGGCGCGTCCGATGACATGCTGTTCGTTGAGGGCGGCAATGAGAGAAGTCTTCATCCAGCGCTTCCCGCGTTCGTTGAATCTGGATGGAAGAAGCGCTGCAGTCCCTCCAGGCTAGACTGGCGGGCATCGGTGACGGTGCCATCGTAGGCGACCCGTCCCGCGTCGAGCATGATGAGATCGCCATTGAGTCGATCGATGCTGAGCAATTCATGCGTGACCACGACGATCCCCATGCCGAGTTGATCGTTCAGCGATAGCAGAAGCCGGTCGATGCCGGCGGCGGTCTCCGGGTCGAGACCGGCACCGGGCTCGTCACAGAACAGGATCTCCGGTTCCAGGCTCATGGCCCGAGCGAGGGCCGCACGTTTGCGCATACCGCCTGACAACTCGCTGGGCAGCAGGTTGACCGTGCCACCGAGGCCGACCAATTCGAGGCGGGTGCGGACCAGATCGTCGACGTAGTCGGCAGCCAACTCCGTGTGCATCTGCAGGGGGAGCGCCACATTCTCACCCACAGTGAGAGAATTCAGCAAGGCGCCATACTGAAACATGACTCCCACGCGCTTGAGTAGACGCGCCTGCTCCGACTCAGGCAGTTCGTGCATCGGTTCACCGAGCAGGCGGACTTGCCCCGACTTGGGTGACACCAATCCGATGATGGTCTTGAGCAAGGTGCTCTTGCCACACCCTGAACCGCCCACGATGCACAGGACGGCACCATCCTCCACCCACACATGGACCCCATCCAGTACGCGATGCTCGTCATCGTCGGTGCCATACGAGACACAGAGGTTCTCGACTTCGACAACGGCCTGAGATGAAGTAGACGTCGGCATGTGTTTCTACCGCAGGTAGAAGATCAACCCCCAGGTCAGATCCAGGACGATGATGGCGAAAATGGAACTGACCACGGCCGACGTCGTCGCATTGCCCACCCCTGCGGCGCCACCGCGGAACTGCAGTCCGCGAAACACGGAGATGATCGTAATCACCCAGGCGAAGGAGAGGGATTTGATCAGCCCTGTGATGATATCCTTCAGCAACAATGCGTTTGTGACGCGGTTGAAGAAGGTGGCTGGGGAGATGTCCAGAGAAAGAACTCCCGTGACCGTTCCACCCAGAAGCCCCACGAAGTCTGCCATGATCGTCAGCAGAGGGACGCTGAGCAGCATGGCCCACATCTTGGGGACGGCCACGAGTTTTAGTGGATCGATGGCCATCGTGCGCAGCGCGTCGATCTCTTCGGTGAACTTCATCGTCGCGATTTCGGCGGCGAAGGCGGACCCGGATCGTCCCGCGATCATGATCGCAGTCATGAGCGGTCCCAACTCTCGAGTGATCCCGATGGCCAGCAGGTCGGCCACCAGAACGTTGGCGCCGAACTGCCGGAGCTGAGCCGCCGCTTGAAGGGTCGACACGCCTCCCACGAGAAACAGAACGAGGGTAACGATGGTCAGTCCCTGGGCGCCGATGATGCTGGCCTGCTCAACAAACGAACCGCGGCGCATCCCACGCTGTTGAAAGAGGCTTGTGAAGGTGGCCCAGGTGAGATCGGACATGACGTAGAGGAACTGCAAAGCTGCATTGACGTCGCGGAAGGCTCGGTCACCGACGCGATCGAGCAGACCTTCAGCGGTCTCCTCGATCTGCTTCGGCTCCTGAGCCTCGGCCCCAGACTCGGCCCCAGACTCAGACTCAGACTCGACAACAACCTCCGTGGAGGCCTTTGCCACCGCCTCATAGAAGCCCAGCAGAGACTCGGGAAGGTGACCCACCTCGATTTGCCGTCCGAGCGTCGCTGCAACGACCGGCAACCGTCGAACCCATACGGCGCCACCGGTGTCGATGCGGTCGACGGTGCTCAGATCGATCCGCAGGTCTGAAGCGGGGTTGGTGAGCAGGAGTCGGCGCAACTCGGCATCGGCGTCGGCGACGCTGGCCACCGTCAAGGCACCCGAGACGCGAAGGACGTCGTCGCTCAGTTCGAGGCGCGCCGTCATGGCGGGATCAGAAGAAGCGGGAGAAGCGCAGCAGGACCTGCTCGCGACCCTGGGTATCGTCGAGTGTCTGGTTGCGTTCCAGGTCTGCGACGAGATCGAGGTTGATGAAACTGGTCAACGCGATGCGCAGTCGATTCTCCCACGTGAAAAACCAGTCTGCGCGGTCTCGCGAGGTCATGAGCAGATCGAACTCGGAGTCGAGGTTCACGTAGCGTGAAAGACGTGCATCCATGATCAGCAGCGCTTCGAGTCCGGTGCTGGATGTCGACTCCAGTTCGGTGATGGTACGCTGGTCGTCGACTTCACCGAGTTTGAAGTTGTCCGTCACCAGGGTTTGCTGTGCGCCCACACCCAGACGAAGGTCCATGTTGAGGGCAAAGCTGCGGATCAACTGTGAGTTGATGCCCACACCTTCACGAAAGGTGAGAGGCGAAAGGGCTGGGGCCAGGGTCAGTTCCTCACGGCTCTGGAGTGTATCGACGGCGCCGCTCTTCAGGGTGCGCACCACGTCTTGAGGGGATGCGAAACGCGCATCATCTGAAAACAGCGTGGTCTGCACAACGCCACGCAGATAAGGCCCAAAGCGCGGTGACAATCTGCGGATATACGTGGCCCGTATTTCGGCGCGATCCGTACTCTTTCTCAGATCTTCACCCTCTTCTTTCGTCGCCCCTTCCTCTAGAATGACCCGGATGCTGGCAAAGTCACGATCGGTACTGTAGCGGGTTCGATTGAAGACCTGCACTGTGAAGTTGAGGGAGGCCCGGTCGTCACCACCGGTGTTCTGGGAGGTGTTCAGCTGAGCCGCCCCCGACAATTCGGTCTGCGAGACAACCGATGTCGCCGAGCGAAAGGCCTGGGTCTGCTCTACGAGGCGCGGGTAGAAACCGATGAAGTCTCCCGATCCTGAATCAAAGATGAGATTTCTCTGGGTGAGGGTTCCGGGCTGCAGCTGCACACTGAACTTGCGGATCGTCGTGAAAGACTCACCCACTCGGACGATGTGATAGACGCCTGGTTTGAGCAGCCACGTGCGTACTCGTTCGCCGCGTTCCTCTTCGATTCCGAAACCGAGACCATAGGTCTCACCCGTGGTGGCATCGAGGATCTCGTAGCTCTCGTTGACGGCGGTTCGTGTATTGTCGAGCACGTCGATGACCAGACCGGACCAGTCCGGTTTCAGCAACGTCCGTTCGCCATCGAAGATCGGTACGGTCTTGCTGAATCGCTGCGCGATCGCACCGGATCCGAAAAACAGCTCATAGGTACCCGGGTCGAGCGGGATCCCGATCCCGGGTGACGCAGATGAAACGATCCGGCCGTCACGCCAGATCTGATAGCTTGGTTCATTACCCAGGGTCATGGCCGGGACGAAGAGCAGTCCCTTGCCTTTCGGGATCAACACCTGATCCTGCTGCAACTGAGCCCGGGCCGGCAGCGCGGTCCACGTGCTCTCGTCAGCCGATGCAAGCACGACCGATCCGATAAGCAGAGCCGCTGCAATTCCGCTTCGTCGGCTCATGGCTCCTCCTGCGTAATCAGCGTTCCGGGCAGCACGACGTAGTCTTTCGTCGAGCGTGGCATCTCCTCTTCCTGGGCCTTGGGGAGCGTGTCCACGACGGCATCGCCATTCTGATTGTCGAGCAGGACAGCAATGTCTCGGCCCTCAGCCTGCAGCTTGCGCAGCAACATCCGGCGGTCAATCTCGTAGATCGAACGCTCTACGTTGAAGCGCAGCAACTCGCGCAGGGCGCGGACGGAGATCACGGGATCTCGATCGAAGACCTCCTCCTCGACGGGGTCGAATTTCCGCTGCCAGATGATCGTATTCTGCCGGTCGAGCAACTGCATGCTCACGTCAAGCGTAACAAACCATCGATCTCCGCTGTCATGGCGCTCGATGGCGGCAACGGAGCCCGTGAGTGTAAAGTCGGGGGCGTCGTCGAGGAATTCCTGACGAACATCGGTGAACAGCTGCGCTTGCTTCAGGTAGGATTCGACGGCGTCGGTGATCATGTCACTCGGGCGAACACCCCACACATTGTCGGGGTCGAAGCGAACCTCCTCCGGGGAGAGGCGGAAGACGATCTGGTCGCGTTCGTAGAAGCGAGAGACGGAAAACTCTTCGAGCTGCACTCGATATTCGTATGGCCGTTCCGACAGGGGCATGGACAGACGCAGCGGAAGAGCTTCGATGACGAATTGACGCCTGACACGTCGTTCTGCCTTGCCGCCGATCAACTGGGTGCAGGAAGACAACCACAGGCAAGCGCCCAGACAAATGGGGAGGATCCAGATTCTGCCAACGAAGTTTCGCATCTTGACCACGCTCATTCCTCACGACCTCGAATCAGGATCGACGGATCTTCACGAATCAATTCCGTCGCCTGTCTCACGTTGAGCAGCGTTTCCTCGAGATTCTCCATAGCATCGAGAAGACTCTTTCGCCCCTGAAGAACGGTCCGATCGATGTGCAGAGCTGTCGTGTCGATATTGCCCGCCATCGTGGTCAGTTGTGTCATCAACTCGGGCAAAGGCCCCTCCAACTGATGCCGAAGAGCTTTTACGGCCAGGTGCAGATCGTTGGCGGTCTCTCGCATCTGCTCGGAGGCCACCGCATGATGCAGAGAATCCATGGTGGCTCGCATGCTCTGCGTCGTGGCTGCGAGATGTTCCGTCATGGCTGCCATATTGCGGATCGAGGCGTGCAGCTCGTTTTCGTTTTCGGATAGGAGCGTGTTCGCCGTCTCCATCACATTACCGCCCGAGGTGAGCAGGCGATTGAACTGGTGCTGATTCTCGGGGTTGGTCAACTCTCCGAGATTCGAGATGAGCATCTCGATCTTGTTCAGTAGAACATCCGCCCGTTCCTCAATGTTGGCGAAAAAGGTCCCCCTCGCAGGAATGGTCGAACCTGGTGGCAGGAGAGGCGAGTCGTTCGAACCGGCAACCAGTTCAATGTATTTGAGCCCCGTCACGCCCTGGCTGAACAACAGAGCCTGCGTATCCTGCCGGATGGCATTGGGAATCTTCTTCGCCTCGAGAGAGATGTCGACGACGATGAGACTGATGTCTTCGGCAGAGACGCGTGTGTTTTCGACGCGACCCACGGTAACGCCCTGATACTTCACCGGGTCGCCGGCGGTGAGCCCGCCAATCGATCGCTCGAACTCGATGCTGTAGTCAATCCGCTGGCGCAAAAGCTGAGCACCCGCGACGACGAGCAGGAATCCCGCCAGCACACAGGAGCTGAAGATGAGGAACAGTGCGAGGCGGATCTTCTGGGCTCGGGTAGCCAAACCATGTGTCGACGTGAAGAGAGAAGCGATCCGTGATGGTGATACTCGAGTGCACGATCAAGCTTCGTCATGCACTCCAGCCAACCGCGAGATTGCTGGTTCATCCAGCAGCCACGACGGGTGCCCAATATGATGAAACGGGTGAACTCATACAAGGCGTTGAACCAAGGTGAATGTGATTCTCAAGGCGGTGACCGTGGTCACAGATCCTATCCTTTGCCAACCGGTGGGCCACGGTGGCCGTGTCAGATGGGTTGGGTCTCCGTGCCAGAGATGTTGGTTAACCAGTCAGGGGTCAAGGGGTCGCGGGGCCAGAACGGTCAACGCCTCTGGGATCACCTGCAGCATCGCAGGTGTGTGCGCGAGACGTTCGCCGTCGGCGTGTAGCACTTGCCCAACGCCGTCGAGGGACTCGACACGCAACCAGGACGTGCGTTCGACGCGCACGGCCGCGTTGCCGATGTGGCGACCGCGTAGCGCCCGCGGAAGGAGCCTCATGATGGAGAGCCGGGACATCGAGCCGTCGACGATGATGATGTCGAGCAGTCCGTCCGTCGGCTGAGCGTCGGGAGCAATCTGAATGCCGCCGCCGTAAGAGGCGGTATTGGCCGTCGCCACCAGCCAGCAGGAACTCTCGATTCGACCAAAGTCTCCCTCGAGACGCAGCGGGCGAGGCCGATACGTGGCCAAGGTCTTCAACGTCGTCCATACATAACCGATCGTCCCAGGGAGCCTGACGCGGCCGGTGAGTTTCGCTTCGCTCACCTCGGCATCGAGACCCACGGCGGCCACCGTGACAAATCGGCGTTCACCACAGCCAACCAGATCGATACGCCGCGAATGCCCCGCGAGAAGGATGTCGATGGCCTCCGGCCCAGTTGGAATTCCCACGGCTCTGCACAGATCATTTCCACTGCCACTGGGAAGGAAACCGATCGGAACCTCGGCTGGAATGGGGGCCTGCAGGACTTCGTTGATCGTGCCATCACCACCGGCGATCACGATCGTCGTTGTGTCATCGGCCAGGGCCTGCTTCGCCGCCTCCGTGGACTGACCGACTGCGTGCGACCACAGGACATTCGTCTCGATACCCGCTTTGCCAAGGGCAACCGAGCAACGTTCTACGGCCTGCCGAGCCCGTCCACGCCCCGCATAAGCATTGGCGATGATGGTCCAGGGGCCCTGTGTCGCTGAGTTTGTCATCACCGGCATGGACATCGTGAGAGGGAGAATGGTCTCTGGTCTGTCATGGGATGGGCAAGATAGGGAGTGGGGCCTCCGGTGCCGATCTCGGCTCTTGGGGGAGGCCCGGGTCGCCCGGCGTGTCGGGGGCGACTACTTTCAGGTCAAGATGAGGAAGAAGCGACTCAGCGGCGAAGACCTACGGCGGTCCATCAAGGACCAGGTTCGCCATCCCTATATCACAGGGCAGGGCCTAGATAAAAGTGATGATGAACGTGATTCGGCAGGTCGCGATTCATCGGCATCCGAAGGCGCTGGTACGTCCGAGGCGGCGAACTCGGAGCCAGCGTGGTCAGCGTCTGACCAGACCGACCCAGACCGGAGCGACTCCTGACGCGCTGAGCAGGCGGCCTCTTGCACAGGGCCCGCAAGACTGGGCAGGCAGAGGGCTCGGCTCACAGGGGGGGCATGGCGCCAACTCGAGGTGCGCACTATATTCCGCAATCGCCGTAACTTGCAGTTTCCGCTCCGTTTACGGCGTATTTCTCCTCCTGATACGGCGTCTCGCTACTGCCCTCCTGCCATGTCTCCCCAACCCATGCTCATTGAACGATGATCCGCCAATATTTCCGTGGTCGCTGCCTTCTGGTCACGGGCGGAACCGGTTTTGTCGGTCAGGCGCTGATCGCCAAGATCCTGACCGGTCTTGGAGACGAGGTGGAGCGGATCTATGCAATCATCCGGCCTCGCCGCCGGGCGGATGGGCAGATCGTGGAGCCCGCACAGCGATTGATCGAACTGTATGAGTCCTCTCTGTTCGACGCCTTGCGCAGCGATCCGGATCGATGGGAGAGCCTGAAGCAGAAGGTCATCCCCATCGCCATCGACGAGCGGCAAGCGGATCTGGGACTGTCACCGGAGGATCGTCAGCGGATCGTGGCCGAAGTGGACACGATCTTCAACAGTGCCGCCACGGTGGTATTCGATGAGCCCCTCAGCGTTTCGCTGCAGGCCAATATCGATGGACCCATGGCACTGCTTGAACTCGCCCATGAGAGTGCCAAGAAGCATGGCAAACAGGTGCACTTCGTCCACGTGTCCACCGCCTACGTCAACGGTCAGCGACATGGGGTCATCGCCGACGAGGAACTGCCCCTCGATCGGGATATGCGACAGGTCATCGACGGTTTGCCACCAGGCTACGATCCCATCGCCGATATTGCGGACTGCCGTGCCGTGTGCGAACGAACCGAGCAGCAGTCTCGATCCGATGAACACATCCGCCGATTCAAACGAGAGATTCTGGCACAGCACAAGAGCCTGTCCCGGAAACTGACCAAGAGCCGTCTGGATCGACTGACCGAGGAGCGCCGTCAGCGCTGGGTCGATCGGCGTCTTGTCGACGAGGGGATGGAACGCGCACGAGCTCACGGCTGGAACGATGTGTACACCTATACCAAAGCCGTTGGTGAGCAGGTGCTCACGCTGAATCGAGGCTCCCTGCCCCTGGTCATCGTTCGACCGAGCATCATCGAGAGCAGTCTGCAGGAGCCGGAGCCGGGTTGGATCACCGGGCTCAAGGTGATGGATCCGCTGCTGGCCGCTTACGGTCGCGGAATGATGCCGGATTTTCCTGCTCGACCCGATATCATCCTCGATCTGATTCCCGTGGACAAGGTGGTCAATACCACCCTCGCTGCTGCGACGACAGCCAACGCTGAGCAGGTCCACGTCTACCACATCTCTACAGGCGACGAGAATCCTGTTCGAGTACACGAAGTATTCGAGCACGTGCGTGGCCACTTTCTCGCCATGCCCATGATCGATCGTGATGGCAAGTCGCCGAAGCTGCCCCAATGGCGATATCCATCGGTGCGCATGTTCCGGTTCATCTTCCATCTGTTGTACATGTGGCCGATTCAACTGCGCGAGTGG
>Ga0187827_10000948_pt1 | contig 43839 bp, 58 predicted proteins | sample ETNtaG_39_FD_167969 | JGI IMG/M metagenome (GOLD analysis project Ga0187827, IMG submission 167969) | Marine microbial and viral communities from oxygen minimum zone, Eastern Pacific Ocean - ETNP2014_SV_150_PacBio MetaG (Illumina Assembly) | ecosystem: Environmental > Aquatic > Marine > Hypoxic...
TTATTTATTTTTTAATTGTTGATATTGTTTTTATTTTATATTGAAATTTTTTATTTATAATTTTTCATTGAATTTTTATTATTGTACTTTATTTTTACACTTTATTCTAAATTATTTAAATTTAACGAATTTTAGCCTTCCTATTTGCTTCCTTGCTTTCTCAACACCTTTAACAAAACTATTCATAAATTTCTCCATTTTATCACATGCAATTTCCTTTAATTCTCCGGAAGTCATTTTTCCGGACTTATAATCTTTATAAATTTTATTAAGCTCTTTGTCATCCTCAACCAAATGCTGTTTCATCAGCTCAAAAACCATGTCCTTCTCTATAATAGCACCTTTCTTCCTGTGCTCTTCCAGAGTGTCACGACCACCGCTTAATGCTCTCTTGATTTTTTTCTCGACATTTTTAACATCCTCTGGCAGCTCTATGCAGCTTTCTGGTTTAGATTTGCTCATCTTAATGGAACCATCCAAAGCAGGAGTATATTTATTATACAATGAGGAAGGCAAAAAGAATTTCTTTTCCTTTACTCTTCTGACAACATCCCTTGTCAACCTGATATGTGGATCTTGGTCAATACCAACAGGAATTATCCCGGGCATTCTCTCTTTTAATTGAGGATATAAAATATCTGCTACCTGCACTATTGCAGCCATCATTTTTCCGGGATTTACACCCCCGTATATAGCATTGAATTCATTATAGGTTATTTTTTTTGCAAATTCATATGCATTATTCATGACTTCCCTATTTTCAGATTGAAAATAGAATGTAGTTTTTTTGATATCCAGGCCTAAAGCAATATAAGCCGGGATATGGAATTCTAAAGCACGTTTTTTCGCTTCATCCAGGGAAATTCCCCTGGCAGATGCAGCCTCTAAATCTGCAATAAGTATATACGTATCTGCACCATGTTCCTGGAAATACTTAATATCCTCAACAACCATCTTGTTTCCAAAATGAATCTTATCATTAGATGGAACTATCCCGGATAACACATAATACGGCTTTTTATTTTTTATGCAATCAGAAATAATCTTTAAGTCCCTGCCTGCAAACACTACTCCCCGGCGCATTATCCTGTTTGGTTCTGGAAATAGCTTAGGATTAAAAACTTCCAGGCCAAAGTCCTTTATGATCTTCTCATAATCCTCAAGTAACCCACTACCCCATGGGTCAATTATCTTTTTCATTTCAAACACCCTAAATTATTATGGATATTCGAAATGAAAGCTACGAACGATAGCGAGTATGTTTTCATATTCTATTTACCTGTATAGTTATTATATAAATATTTGCGAAAAATGATTTTTTGTTGGAAGAGGATATCATTTTGTTTTGGGTGATTTTCACTGTCTATATTCCTTGGTTTATCTCGCAGCAACACCCACCTTCTGGTACATCAATAGTTCTTGCTTCTACCCATCGACGTTCAATGCCTTCGGTATCTTCACAATCAGATTTCACATAAATATTCTTACTGTTTTCCATCGCAAAATGTCCACAAGAATTTTCACATGAGGAAAAGGGGGTTGCTCCACAGCATATCCAATTTTCAGTAAGATAAGTGCTTATAGCAATAACAACCAAAACAATAAGAACTATAACAGCTACTATAATTGTAGTAATAGAAAGTCCTTGTGCTTTTCTTTTATTGAACATATAACTATTCCTAAGAATGTTTATATATAAATATTCTGTTTTAGAACAATATTATCAAAGCAGCTCCAATCAGCATAATCACAGTCCCAATAACCCTCCCCATAATATTTTTCTCTTTAAACAAAAGCCACCCATACAGAACCGAAAATATGGAACCTGTCCTCTTTATTGACATCATATATGGTACAATAACTAGCCTTATAGCAAAACTATGAAATATCACCATTAAGCCAAAAAATAATCCAATAGGAAATAAGCCTTTAAAATTAGATTTTAATTGCACTATCTTTTTTTTGGATGTAAAAAAAGCTATTATTAAAAACACCATTGCAAATAAAGGCAGATATACTATACTAAAAAACAACGGTGACGATTTCTGGATCAGAATTTTGCCTACATTGGTGGTAATACTGGCCAAAAAGGCAGCAATTAACATATAAACACAACCCCTTTCTTTTAATATAGCTTTGAAAGGCTCTAAAATCCCTTTTCCAAAATCTTTAAAATTCAAAATATAGGCGCCAGCTACCACTACTAAAATTCCAAAAAACCCCATAATGCTTGGAAGTTCCCCCAACATAATAAAACTTGTAAAAACCAGGAAAACAGGAGTTAAAGACATTAGGGGTACAACAAGAGACAAAGGAGAAATTCTTATGGCTTTTACGTATAACACCTGTAATAGGGCCTCAAGTGGAATAAAAAGTAATGATATAAGCCAAAAACTCATATCTAATTTGGGCATAGATACAAAAAATAACAATAATAAAGCTAAAGGAGTAGCATACAAAAATCTGGCTGACATTAAAATAGAATCATCAACATCAGGAACTTTCTTTGTAAATGCATCTGCTGTAGCCAGGCTGAATGCACTCAACAATGAATAAAGAACCCACAGCATTTTATTTTAAATTCTTCAAAATATCTTTAATTGCCCTGACTTTATTTTCACTTTTGAATATAAAAGAGCTAACAGTCAGGACATTTGCACCTGCTTTTACAGCTAATCTTGCTGTCTTGTCATTTACTCCACCATCAACCTCTATATCAAGTTCTGGTTTCATGCTTCTCAATTGTGATATTTTCGGTAAAACATCCTCAATAAACTTCTGCCCTGAAAATCCAGGAACAACAGTCATAATCAATACCATATCAACTTTATCCAGAACATCTTTTATAGCATCCAATGGTGTTTTTGGATTTATTGCAACTGCAGCCTTAATATTATTATTTTTAATAAATTCCAGTGTTTTTCCAAGATTGCTGCAAGCCTCCTGATGCACAGTTATATTATTAATCTTCAGATTCGGATTTGCATCAATAAAGCTTTTGATGTACTCTTCACTTGGCTCCTGCACCATTAAATGAATATCAAGAGGAACTTTTGTATCAATTTCCTTCAAAAGTTCAGCTTGCGGAGTTATATTGGGAACAAATTTGTTGTCCATAACATCAACCTGGAACCAATCAGAATAATCTTCTACTTCTTCCATCTCTTCTTTTAATCTATCTAAGTTTGCAGACAATATTGATGGAACAATTTTAATTTTTGGCATTTTTTCACTTATTCTTGCATATAAACATTGCATGGTCTTTTTGGTATGGCTCAAGGATCTTGTAGTCTACTACTATAAGTTCTTTTTCTAATTTTTCCATAACTTCTCTAAAAATCTGTTTTGGATGCCCGGTAACATCAATGCTTCTTGCCTTTATCGCAATTATTGCGTAACCGTCTTTTTTCAAAAACATCTTCATATTTTTTAGCAAAATATCAACCTGGTCTTTCTGCGCGACATCCTGGTAAACCACATCAACCATGCTTACTCTCTCTATCATTTCTTTTGTATGGTTTGCATTAGCTAATATAGGACTAATATTTTTCCTTGCTCCGCAATTAAAAATCAAATCCCTCATTACTCTTGGAGCAACATCAACAGCAAAAACAAAACCATCTTTCCCTACAATATCAGAAACATGGCTTACAGTAGTTCCGGAAGCACTTCCAAGATATAAAACAACATCCCCTTTTCTTAAAAAAATATTGTTACATTTATTCAGGATTACAGCTGCAAGTTTGCTGCTATAAGCATCCCATTCCCTATACTCAATATTATTCTGCCTAACCAGCTGCTCATCATAAACCCTTTTTCCAGGAGTTAAATTTAGCGTGTAGAGATTCTTCCTTGCCCTATCCTCATAAACCTCAAATATTTTTGATTTTGTTATCATTTTTATATTATTTTATTATTTTTTATTAATTATTATTTTATTTATTTTTTTATTGATATTGTTTTTTATTATTGTATTTTTCATTTATTGGAGTTTTATTTTTTAATATTATTTTATTTTTTATCGAATTTATTTTTGAATTAATTAGTTTTAATCATTGTACTTATCACTAATATTGGATTTTAAATTTATTTACCAACCCTTTCTTTAACTTGTCCCCAATAAATTTCCCTTTGAAATAATCAACCTTAACAGCAATACCTAATTTATCAGCCAAAGCCCTTGCAACCTTGCCATGCATTTTTTCCTTTGATTTCTGTATTAACTGGTGCTCATGCAAAATTCCGTATTTAGGAGGTAAATTTCTTCTTTTGTTCCTCATATGCCTAAACAAAGCTTTTTCTGCTCCAAGAATTTGTATTGTAGAAGCTGGCATCTCTACTAATCTTCTCAAACTCCCGGCATGGCTTATTAATTTTGCAGCAATTGTTACACCGGCAATTGTAGCAAAATTAGGGCATGTTATTTTTTCTAATTCTTTAAGGTAATCTTCATAGTGTTTCTTTGATTTGTAAAAATTATTTATCTGGGTTGCCAACAATAAAATAGAAGAAACATCTTTTTCCTTTAAATTTGCACCCATAGAATTGTTTTCATCAATATTTAGTTCTTTCAATAATTGCTTCTTCGAGTTTTTTATTATTGCAGAAACAAACTTTTCATGGTCCTCAATCTTATTTGAAATTTCAGGATTATACAATGAATACCATTCCCTTAATCTTTTTGTAAGCAAATTAATTGTTTTATCAATCTCCTCGATGCTGTTTATTGTCTGCATTATCAAAGCATCATTATTTACAGATTCTTTGACAGAATTCCTGGTAATCTCCACATTCTTTTTATAAAATTGAGGATAATATTTCTTGTCTTTAAAGAACATTAATATATTGTATAAATCCTCATCTGTTGGTGTTTTCAAATCATTATGTTTCTGCCTTAATTTTTCCTCATATTTCTTTTTATCCTTATACTGCTCAATATCCTTGAACAGCAACCCATCCACAAGCTTATAATTATCATTAAAGACAAAGCTTCCAATTATATTCGAAAAGATGAATTTGGCCATAATAAGGGAAAATCAGCATTAACTTTTAAATATTTACCTTTTAAATTAGGAATAAAAATAACAAAATAGAAATAAATATATAATATAATGGCAAATGTAAAATAATTGATGGAAAAATGATCCTTATCTATATAACATGCAAAGATGAGCAAGAAGCAGTAAAAATTTCAAAACATTTGCTAAATAAAAAACTAATTGCCTGCTCAAATATACACCCTGTCAGGAGCATGTATTGGTGGAATAAGAAGATAGCGGATGAAAGGGAATTTGTAATAATAGCGAAGACAAAAGAAAAAAACTATAAAAAAATCAAGGAAGAAGTAAAGAAAATTCATAGCTACAAAATACCATGTATCATTAAAATCAATGCAGAAGCAAATGAAACTTATGACAAATGGGTTAATGAAGAAGTTAAGTAAAATTGATAAGAGCAAAAAAGACCATTTCAATAAAATATATAAACAACCTCGCAAACAATTAACTTATGTTTAAAATAATAAAAGAGGTAAGAGATATAAACAGGTTTAGGGAAATACTTACAGTCCTGTTTGAGGAAGGATTTGATTTCTTGATTGCTAAAATAAGGCTTAAGCATAAGGTTCCTCTGACAAAAAGACTTAAAGCAAGAATTGAAAAGAAAAAAAAGTTTTCTATAGAAAAAAGATTAAGGCTTACTTTAGAGCGCTTAGGACCAACTTTTATCAAATTTGGACAGGTTTTGAGTGTAAGGCCAGACTTAATCCCAAAAAGCTACATTAAGGAGCTGGAAAAATTACAGGACAGAGTTCCTCCATTCCCTTATGCAATTGCAAAACAACAGATAAAAAAAGAGCTTGGAAAAGATATAAATGAAATATTCTTAAATTTTGAAAAAAAGCCTATTGCCTCTGCTTCCATAAGCCAGGTGCATAAAGCTATTCTAAAAAATAATAAAAAAGTAGCAGTAAAAATACAGCGTCCTAATGTAAGGGAAATAATGGAAACTGATACTGAAATTATGTTTTATGTCGCGAAATTGCTGGAAAAACACATTCCAAAGATAAAAAAATTTAACCCTGTGCAAATAATTGCAGAATTTGCAAAATGGACTGAAAAAGAGCTTGATTTTAAGAAAGAAGCAGTTAATGCAAAAAGATTCGCAAAGAATTTCTCAAGAGACAAGACAATAAAAATACCCAAAATATACAATGACTTTACAACAGACAAGATTTTAACAATGGAATTCATAGATGGCATAGAATTGCATAATATAAAACAAATAAAACAGAAAAAAATAAACATAAGGCCGCTAATAGATAAGGGATTTGAAGCAATCTTAACCCAGGTTTTTATACACGGCTTCTTTCATGCAGATCCCCATCCTGGGAATATTATCATTACCAATGATAAGAAAATTGCATTTGTTGATTTTGGCATAGTTGGTCATTTTGATGAAAATTTAAAAGCAAAGTCAATAGATTTGTTCTCTGGAGTCATTGAAAACAACGCCGAGAAGATAGTAAATACATTAATTGAGTTAAGCGACACTGCTATAGAGAACAGAGCCGAATTAAAATATGAAATCAGCGATGTATTAGAGTCTCTGCAATATGGAGATATAAATAATGTAAAGGTAAGCTACACTCTTGAGGAAATTATGAGTTTATCCTTAAACTACGGATTAAAAATACCCATGCCATTTGTTTTGTTCGGAAAAACTGTTATAACGTTGGAAGGTATTGCCCTTGAGTATGACCCCAAATTCAAGATAATTGAAAGTTCAAGGCCTTTTATAGAGAGGTTGATAAGACAAAGATACAATCCAGTATATGTATTCAACAACTTTATGAAAGATATATTCAAATTCAAGAAGTTTGCAGAAGAATTTCCAGACAGGACATCAAAAGCACTAAACAGGATAGAGAAAGGCACAATTAAGGTAGACATAGAAGACACAGACATAAAAAAACTCTCTTTGGAAATAGACAAATCCAGCAACAGGGTCACTTACAGCATGCTAATAGCAGCTTTGCTCATTGTCGCAGCTTTAACAATCAATTTTGGAGATCCAGTTTTTCTAAATGTTCCGTCAATTCCCCTTTTAAGTTTTTTAGTGGCTTTGATTTTATCATTAATCTTATTATTTTCAATCTTAAGGGAAAAAAACATTGTAAAATAAATAATATGAGGTGATATGGATGAAAGAAATAATAAAAAAAAGCTTTCTGCTCGGTCTAGGAGCAGCAACTTTAACAAAGAATCAGACAGAAAAAATTGTAAAAGAGCTGGTAAAAAGAAATGCAGTGACAGTAAAAGAAAGTAAAGAAATGCTAAAGAAGGTTAAAAAAGAAGCTCTTAGTGAGAGTAATAGGATAAGAAAGCTTGCAGAGAATGAGGCAAAAAGAATAGCAGGAAAATTGGGAGGTGTATCCAAAATTCCGCTTAAAAAAGTAAAGAAAAGTCTAAGGTCAATAGGCAAGGAATTAAGCAGCAAGGGAAAAAAGACTTTGAAGGGGATATTGAAGCAGTTGTCAAAGTAAAACCACTTTAGTGGTGCCAAAAAATACGGAGGATTTTTTAAGCATGTCCTTTGCAGTAACCCATGTTTTATTAGCAATAATTTTAGTTGATCTTTATAGGGATTATTTTGCAAAGCATAAGAAGTACTTTACTTTGCATACTATTTTTATTGCTGGTTTAGCTGGTTTATTGCCTGATATAGACCTACCATTAAACTGGTTTCTTAACTTTTTTGGGTTAAGCATAGGTCATGGAACTATTACACATACACCCTTATTTGCATTAATTTTTTTAATTCCTGGACTTATTCTATGGCATAATAAAAAACATAAAGAAGCTATGTATTTTTTTGTTGTATGTTTTGGAATTTTATTTCATATATCCCTTGATTTCCTATTTGCAGGTTACGGAATAATGTTCTTTTATCCATTTTCTAATACAACATATGGATTAAATTTGTTGCAAAATGTTAGTCGTAATTTTTTTGCAGGAATTGATGCAATAATATTATTAGCATGGCTCTGGCATGAAGAAATAAAGCACAAGATAAGTGATTTTATCTAGGGCTGCGCCTAGTGAACGCGACGAGCGACTGCGAGTCGCTCGCAATTCACGGGGAGGTGGGGTGGGCAAAAGTATGTAAAAATCTTATATTAAAATTAGTATTTTGGCTTAAGTTCGCTCTGGCACAGCCCGTTATCTAAAGAAGACCATAGATTTTCAGCCCATAAACTATCAAAGCAACAATAAGAACTACAAATGCAGATGTAAAAATATTGTGCTTTTTCTTGTCAAAATAATATGTTATGCCCATTGCAATTAAAATTCCAATTATCAAATAAAGTTTATAACTCCTCTGGCAATATTAGAATAATAAAGTATAGCCATAACTATAGAAACAGGTATCGCCCCTATTAAGATAGCTTTCCAATTATACTCTTCTTCCATTTTATTTCATTATTTTTTATTATTATTTACTGTAATTATTGTTAATTAGTTTTTATTGTTTTTAATTAATTATTGTTCCTTTAAATTTCCTATTACCTAATAAATTCTCAAAATTTCTCAAATTCTTCCCAACAATCATAACTTTTAAACCTAATTCCTCAGCTTCTTTTGCAGCAACAGGACCAAAAGGCTTGTTTAAGCCGGCTTTCCATTTGTTTCCAGCAATTTTTCTATAATGTCTCCAACAAATATTTTTAATTCTCTTTGTATTTAAATATTTTTTAGGATCTTTGTCATAAACATAAGCAATATCGCTCATATTTATTATTGTATCAACTTTAAGGTTCTTTGCCAATAAAACAGCATCATAATCTGTTGACCAGCCAGGTTTCCATCCTCCTGCTAATATAATTTTTTTATTAAATTTAATTTTTTTTGTCGGATCTTTAATTATAATGTTTTCTGCAAGATTTCCAAATAATATTTTTACAAAATTTGCATTTAATATTGTTGCATGTATCCCTAACCAGTCCAAATCTTTATTATTAACCTTAAACTTAAAAGCTGCTTTCTGATAATCTCTTGCTATTTTTCCACCACCGCAATATATAACAAACCTAAAACCTTTCTTAACAAACTTTTCAATGATTTTTTTAAAATCCTTCAGGAATTTTATATCTATATTGTATGGAACTATAACCGATCCTCCTAAAGACATTATAATTGTCTTTTTCATAGAAAATAATTTAAATTCTGTTTATATAAATGTTTTGGAAATCAAGATTTCCAAGACATTTATGCTTAGAAAATGCTTTAAAGCATTTTCTTTTGTATAAATGTTTCTAAAGCCAAAATGATATTCAAAAACAGACACGAAGCAGGGCAAAAACTGGCTGAAGCACTGAAAAAATTCAAAAACAAAAAAGATGTTATTGTGTTGGGCATTCCTCGCGGAGGTGTAGAAGTAGCTTTCAACATAGCAAAAACACTGAAAGTCCCATTAAGCATTGTTGTAACTAAAAAAATAGGCCACCCCTTTGAGCCAGAGTTTGCAATAGGCGCTGTAAGCCCTGGAGGACACTATAGTATAAATAAAGAATACCAAGCAGAAGCAGGTGAAGAATACATAAAAAACACAGTCAGGGAAATGAATTCAGAAATAAAAAGACGCTATAAAGAATACGCAACAGGAAAACTTCCTGAATTAAAGAATAAAATAGCAATCATCGTTGATGACGGCTTAGCAACCGGCTATACAATGCTGGCAGCAATTAAATATGCAAAAAGCAAAAATCCGAAAAAAGTCATTGTAGCTATCCCAGTTGCAGCTCAGGATAGTTTTGAAAAAGTCAAGGCAATTGTAGATGAAGTTGTATGCTTACATACCCCGCTATTCTTTGGTGCAGTAGGCTCTTTCTACCAGGAATTTACACAATTAGAAGATGAAGAAGTTAAGTTTTATCTAAAAGAATCCAGGAAAATTATCAGCTCCCAATCCCAATAAAACTAACACCAACTATAATAAGAGCTATCCCAACCCATTTCATCAAATTCATTTTTTCCCCTAAAAATTTGACAGAAAGCAGGCTTACCCATACATATGCCAAAGCAACAAAAGGATAAAGGATTGATAAATCGCCGCCTTTTAATGCAGGAATAAAAAGTATTGTGCCAATTGCATACAAGGAAACCCCTCCAAACAAATGATGATTCTTCATTAAAGAGCTTATTTTAGATAACTTTTTTTCAGACGCCTTTTTAAGCAAAATAGGTCCGAAAGCACCAATAAAAGTAGCTAAAATTACAAGTCCTATTGCCCATAATTCTGTTGCCATTATATCACTCCTGCTCCCTCAACAGCTGCCTTTTTACTGCCATGACCTATTAGAACAATTCCAGCCACTATTGTAAATACTCCCAACCACTTAAATAAATTCATTAACTCATTCAGGAAATAGATAGACAAAAAGCTTACCCATATGTAGCTTGTTGCTATTATAGGATACAAAACAGAAACTTCCCCACCTCTAAAGCTTAATATGAGTAAAATGCCGCCTATAGCATATAATACCAGGCCCATAATCAATTCATAGTTTGTTATTATGCTCATAATATTGAAACTCAATTTCGCTGCTCCGAACTTATAGAATATCTGCGCAGTAGAGGTAAGCAAAGTGCAGAATAAAACAACTCCCACTGCCCAAAGTTTTGTTGCCATTTTAGCTACTCCCTTAATAAAATCTCAATAACCCTCGCAAACACAGGTCTTGAAATGAAAACTCCAATAGACGCTCCCAAAATTGTTGTTATTGCAAAACCCTTCAATAAGCCAGCTCCTGCAAATACCAGGGGCATCATAGCTACAAAAACAGTAAAGTAAGATGCCATTATAATAAAAAAAGCATTTTTTATTCTTTGTTTCCAGTCATATATAATTCTTTCTCCCCTTAAAGTCTCATCCGCAATCACAATCTGATGGTCTACACCAATTCCAACAGCTATTATTATGCCTGCAACTGCAGCAAGGTCAATATTCCATCCTATTAGAGCAGCAACTCCCAATAAAATTATAATTTCTGATACTGAAATCAGGATTGCAGGCACTGCCACTTGTAATTTTCTGTATCTTATAAAGATAACAATTCCCACGGAAATTAATGCAACTAACCCAACCATCATAGCGTTTTTCAAAAATTCTTTTCCAAGCAATGGACTTATAGCATCTATCTTAACTATGTTCAGTTTAACAGGCAATGATCCAGTAATCAAAATTGTCTGCAGCCTCTTCATATTGTTCATTGAGTTAATGGCAGCTTCCTGCTGTGTAAAACCTGCACCAGATCCTGTGATTTGTATATCAGTCTCTGCTCTTCCTTTTAGGTCTGCTACTATATTAAGCTCCTTCACTTTAGTATCATCAAGGTAAAGCTCTAATGGCTCTGACAAATATTTCCCATTATCCTCTATTACAGCTAAATCTTTTGTTGCATCAGCAAACTTCTGCGCTGCTTCCGGTGTTATTGAAATTGAAAATCTAAACCCGCAAACTTCTTGTCCTTGTGATGAGAAACACCCAACACTAGGATCTATTCCTGCGCAGTCTGCTGACCTGCAGACAAAAATAATATCTTTTCCACCTATAAAAACAGTTTTGTTGGCTATTTTTGCTTCAAATTTGCCCTGTTTTGCCAATAAGTTCCTTATCTCTTCTTCATTAGCACCTGCTATCTCTACCAGGATGTATTGGTTTCCTGTTAAGTCAGTTGCATCCCTTATTATTAAATCACTTAAACCATAAACATTAAGCCTTTCCTCCATGGTGTCTATTAAGGATGCCATATCTCGTGCCGATAATAGCTCTTCTGGTTGTAATAAAACTCTTGTACCCCCCTGCAAATCAAGGCCTTTCCTTATGTTGGTTTTTGGAGTGTTAAAGACCATTAATCCAATATCTTCTGTACCTTTGCTTATCTTTTTTGTTTTTGGTACTTCGATTGTCTTCAAAATAGTTTTATTTACCTCTATCATCTCAAACTTTTCCCTTGTCCTCAGCCTGTATAATCCCTTGTTTGTTTTTATCTGTACAGATTTGTTTGGCTCTAACGTATTGACATAACTATGGTAATCCTCCACATCCCTGATAGGCTTGTTGTTAATTTCCAAAACCCTTTCCCTGTCTACTGGCTTTGCAGTTAGTGGTGGCTGTATAATACCAGCTTCTGCTGCAGTGCTGTTGGCTATAACATTCCTTATTACAACGCCTTCTGCTCCAGGTCTTGGACTTATTGCAACAACTGCTAAAACTAAGAAAACCAGCAAAATTATTACTCTTACATTCGTAAATATTTTTTTTATTTTGATGTTCATTGTATACCTGATTTTCTGGCTTTTCTTTCCAGATATAATCTTAAAATCCCAACATTCTGGATCCAGGTGTTGATTAAATCAACTAATAGTCCAATAAGCAAGATAATCATAATCTGCTTTATTACTCCTGACTGGGCAAATATCAATGCCATAGTTACAGCAGTAAGCGTTGTTAAAGACATTGTAATTCCTGTTTTAAAAGCTCCATATATCCTTTCCATTTCTGTACCTTCTTTTCTTTTCAGAACTCTGGTGGACAATAAAATATCAGTATCAACACTATAGCCAATAAGCATCAGGAAAGCCGCAATTCCCGCTGTGCTTAATCTTATTCCCAGTAAATTTACTATAGATAAGGTAATTAGTATATCAGACAAAGCCGCTAAAATAACCGCTGCACTTGGTACAATTGTTCTAAAATAAAGAAAAACAACTATCGCCATGAATAAGAACGCTATAAGCAGCGCAACAATTACCTCCTTGAAAAAGGAAGCACCTAAAGATGACCCTACAATCTCAACAGAATAATCAGCAGTTTCCAGTTCTATATCCGACGCTTTGCTTATCTCTTCAATTAAAGTATTTACTTGTCTCTCTTCAATATCCGCTTCAAGAATGACTCCTGTCTGTGCTCCAAACTGGCTTATTGATTTTGTTGATATATCCTTCTCGGGAAATTTTGAAGAAATAATATTTTCTAATTGTAAAATATCAACTTGTTTAGTAGTTGGTATAGTTATTGTAACACCGCCTTTTAAGCTTACATCCCTGTTGATGAAGTCCCCGGTTGTCGCAAACTTAAACCCTATCAGCAATATCGCTATCAAAAGAAGTGCAAAAGGTATAATTAATAATTTTTTATATTGATTTTCATAAATATTTTTAATAGAAGAAAAATTAAATTTTATTTTAGGTAATTTTTTTTGATTTTCATCAGTATCTTTATTGGTTTCTATTTTTGTATTGTTTTCCGTTGTATCCTGCTGGCTATTTTCTGTATTGTCTTCCATAACAAGTAGAAAAGAAAAATAGTGTTTTTATAAACGTTTTGTTTATTTCCCACAAGCCCTGACAAACCCATAAAACAATGGACTGGGATTTCCTAACCTTGACTTAAACTCAGGATGTGCCTGAGTTCCAACAAAAAACTTATGTTTTGGCAGCTCAATAAACTCCATCAGCTTTGTATTATCTTTCCTTAAATGATAGCCAGAAAAAACCAAACCTTTCTTTTCCAGCTCGTTAACAAACTCTGGATTTACCTCATATCTGTGCCTGTGCCTTTCCAAAATAATATTCTTGTTTTTATTCAATATACCCAACCTGAATGCTTGGCTTTTGTCTTTCTTTAACTTTTCAATTTTTTTCATATCTTCTTTTAGTCTTCCTGTTTCCTGATACAGCTTCAAAACTTTGCTCTTTTCCTTTAAAACAGCCGCATATGCTCCCAACCTCATTGTACCGCCATAATCGCTTTTTTCCATTATTTTCCTTTGTGTTGGCAATATATCAATAACAGGGAATTTTGTTTTACTGTTTTCTGTTGTATTTGCATTTCTCATTTTACAAACATTTCTTGCATATTCCACTATAGCCAGTTGTAATCCATAACACAATCCAAGGTAAGGTTTATTTTTTGTTCTTGCGAAATTAATAGCCTTTATTTTTCCCTCTACACCACTTGCACCAAAACCCCCTGGAACAATAATTCCATCAAAATCCTTTAGCTCACTAAGTTTATTTTTGCTCTTCTCAAATGATTTTGCATCCACCCAATGAATATCAACACCAACATTTAATACAGCTCCGGCGTGCAATAATGACTGGTTAATGCTCACATAGCTGTCTGATAATTTATAATCTCCAATATCAATATACTTTCCAACAATAGCAATCTTGACATGCTTCCTTGGGTTCTCTATCCTGCTGACAAGCCTTTTCCATTCATTCAAGTTTAGAGACTTTTTCGGCTTTAGCTTCAATTCCTTCAGAATCTTTAAGCCAAGCTGCCCCTTCTCCAAATCCAGAGGAATAGAATAAACAGTTTCAATGTCCGGCTCTGAAATTACATGCGTAGACGGGATATTTGCATAAGTTTCTATTTTTTGTTTTCTTACTTTATCCAAGGCTCTTTTTGCCCTGCAGATAATAAAATCCGGAAAAATTCCGTTTTCCCCTAAAAGCCTTATAGCTTGCTGTGTTGGCTTGGTTTTCATCTCTTCTATATGCGAAGGTACAGGCAAATATGTAATCAAAACATAAGCAACATTATCCTTTCCTATTTCCCTTTCCATGCTTTTCATTGCAAACAGGAAAGGTATATTTTCATAATCTCCTATAGTGCCTCCAATCTCAATAATTGCAATATCATAATTCTTACTTGCTTCCTTTACTCTTTTTTTTATTTCATCAGGTACATGGGGTATAAATTGCACTGTCTTGCCAAGGTATTTGCCTTTCCTTTCCTTTTCAATTATTGTTTTGTAAATCTGCCCCGTGGTTATGTTGTTTTTCCTGGGAATACCAACATTGAGAAATCTTTCATATGTTCCTAAATCCTGGTCTATCTCTCCACCATCATCAGTAACCCAGACTTCTCCATGTTCTGTTGGTCTTAAGGTTCCTGCATCATAATTAATGTAAGGATCAATCTTAATAGGAGTCACTTTATAGCCATACTCATACAATATTCTTGCAATAGAAGCTGTTGTAACACCCTTGCCAACACCAGACATTACACCCCCAGCTACCACAATAAATTTAGTCATTGATACCATCCCCTAAACCTATCAGAATTAAAAAATTTATTAGTTGCATTATAGAAAAAAGGTGCGTCCATATAAATATTTTACTGTTTTTGTCTATTATTTTCAATATGGAAATTATATAGTTTAATTTTATTATTGATTACTTTATGAATTTTATTGTTTCTTTATTTTTGTTTATTGATTATTATTATTCCATTGTTTTATTTATTGAATAGAATATTATTTTAATGTTTATAAATTAAATTTAAAAGAACACCTGTACTAATCCTGCAAACACACTAAACCCATCAAAACCAGGTAAAGGAATCATGTTGAATATAAAGAAAAACATATTTAGTTTTGCCATCATGCCTATCGTCATATAATATTTTCTATCTATTAACTTATATTTTATCAAAGACATTCCACCTAGCCATAACACTAAATTAATTAACGGTCCTGAAAATGCAACCATTGATGATGCTAGTGGTGGTAATGCTGTATGACTCACATAACCTCCTACAAAGAAAAGGATTGGAAAATTAAGATGTATAAGCAATATAACCAAAAGGTACATGCCATATGGAATTCCAAAAAAAGATGGAGCATGCAATGTTGCACTAGCTCCAAAACCCATTGCAGTAAATTTATGAGCCAATTCATGCAGCACAACTGCTGGCGCAGCTATCATTGCCCCATATTTTATATCTTCCACTAATGTATTTTTCTTGTAATAAGTCAAAGGATCATAACTTGCTGGCACTCTCCTAAAAAACTTTGAGAAGATATAGCCTATTGCAATTGTCATAACAATAATATCAACTATCTCTGGCAAAGTAATTGGTGTCATAAAGCAAGCTGTTTCATTTTTATTTATATATTTATTGTAAATGTATTTAAAAAATATCTTTTGCTTATTCTCATTATAATCTATTACTCCATAAATTTATAGAAATCATACAAAACTCTATCCACACCTTTTACCAGCTCTAAACCAGAGCCTTCTATAACTATACAGTTATCATCATAATAGACCATAGTATTATTTACCTCCCGGATATACAAAACAACCTTATCTGTATTCTCACAAGTTATTATTGGCCTATCTATACATGCGCTTGTTTCATTCTTGTCGCATGCAGCAATTGGTTTCTTAAAAAACACTTTTGTCATATGCGTATTGAAATCGCCTACAGCCAAAGCCACACTTGAAAAATCATTTCCTGTAGGGTTAAACGTGACATAATACTCTGCAGCATCATTAAAAAGATTTGTATTTAAAGAACCATAAATTTTTATGTCCTCCACGTCTCTTGGCCCGTATCTAAACTGTACATTATAAAACCTCGTTCCTTTAGGGCTCATCATCTGTGTATACCACAAGTCATCAAATTTAACAAAAGAATAAACATCCTTGTAAAGATAGCCTTGCTCATCCTTCAATTTTCCCTTCAAATTCAACTCGTGCAGCTCATCAATTGTCTCTGGACGTTCTTGTATAATATCTTTTAATCCAAAAATACTAACAAACACCAAAACAATTAAGATTACGCCTATTATTAGCATCTTATCAGATTTTGATTTAGTTTCTTTTTCGGGCATTTTTTCTTCTTGCTTCTCAACTTTCTCCTCAGGCATTTCTTCTATCTCCTTTTTCTTTTTCTTATACTCCTCTTTGCTTATCAGTCCATGCTCATAGATTTCCTCAAGTTTTTTTAACTTTATTTCTTTCATTTTAAACTATCTTTTATTTTCATTTAATTATTCCCAATATTCCATACACCATCCTGTCTTTAATCCTTTCAACATCTTCTTGTCTCAAAGCTTCTGCTATTATGCAGTTATCTTCCATATAAACCTTTGTTTCATTAAAACTTCTAAAATAAATTACTGGAACAAAATTAGTAGGATCCTCACATGTTATAACAGGAAAATTATAATCATTTTCTGCTGTAAAGCCCTGCCTTACAAATATATTAAAATTATTCAATGTAATGGCCATATTGTATCCAGCAAGGGAAATCTGTTCAGCAAATGTGTCATTGAAGTCAGATGTCGCATCAATCTCCAGCCTATTTTCCAGTCTACTAATCACATTGCCATCAATAACTACAGATTCCACATCACTTGGAAAATAAGTAAATATCGCTTCTCTTCCATCTACAATTGTTGACCAGAAATTGCCTTTATTTACAAATTTAAAATCATTATATTTCATGCTAGTCGCACCACCAGATCCAAACCCAAAGAAAACAATTCCAAAAACACTACCAACCATAAGAATACCCATTAAATAAACCACGAATTTTTTTCCTTTTTGTTCATCCCTTGTTCTTCTCATAAAAAAAAGCAAACTATGTCTCTATTTAAAGGTTTTTGTAGTATTCTTTTTTGACCTCATTCCCATGTTTATGCGCTAAATCCAAAGGCTCTGGCAGCTTGCGAGGATTCTACTAATTTTGTACCCCCGATTTTTTAGAAGATATCTAATTAACCACCCTTTTCACCTCTTTCTCCCTTTTTTATTCCAATTAAGAAGTGGCCCCCATTTTGATTCGTTGGGGTGGTTTTGGAAAGAATTCGAATTGTTGGGGGCCTAAAACATCATGATGGTTTTGCTGGTTTTCTCATCTCCTTTAGCCATAAAATTCCTATTCTTATCATCTCCTTGTTGAAATTATCACTTATTTTGTAAGTTTTTTTATACAAATCATAATCTATTAATCCCATGCTTTTCATTGGAGTCAAAATCCTGTCATAAAACTGCCTTTTGTTATAGCTTATCTTTACTTTCTTGCCTTTATATGGTGGCTCTTCTATTAGTGTGGTAATTAAATTTCCCTCATGCAGCTTTGTCGCAAATAATGACATTTCTGTTTTATTTATCTCTCCATTATTTTCTTTTATCATTCCTATCAGCAGCTTAGCTACTATAATCTGCTGCTTTGTAGCGAAAATAACTTCATATATGTCCTCAGGTAAGTTAAACCTGTCAAATAATACAACCATTCTGCCTTATTACAGTTGAACATATATATAAATGTTACGTTTTCGTATACTAGTTTAGGAATTAGTATCTTTAATTAGAATACAAAATATAACACTAAAATTATCCCTTCCTGTCAGGACTAAACAAGATATGCCCACACTCTTTGCAATGTGAGGCATCATTGTCATGATGTTGCAAACCACAGTGTTGGCATGTAACCTTTATTTTTGTTGCTGCGCGTATGAGCCCCTTTAGAAAAACACTAATTTGCCAGGGAATTAAAATTATCGCACTGACTATCATACTCATAGTTACTATACGTCCTGCAGTTGAGATAGGTACAATGTCCCCCAATCCAACAGTAGACATTGTAACAACTGAATAATAAACTGCATCAAAAAATGTTGCTACAGCCTCTGGATTGACTCTATGTTCTGTAAAGTATATCAACCCAGAAGATACAAAGATTAATGAAAATAGTACAAAAGATATGCTTACTAAAGTATACACATCTTCATTCTCTATTCTTTTAACTAAATGTTTTCTCTTCATAAATCTGATTAATTTTAACATACGGAAAACCCTAAGTATCCTTACGAAGCCCAAGCCTGTAAATCCTAAATAGAGTGGGAGTACAGCAATAAGATCAATAATTGAATGTATGCTAAAGAAATGCTTTAACTTTTTTTCAGCCACCCAAAATCTTAATATATACTCAAAAGTGAAAATTATTATAATAGTATTATCTGTGTTTTCTAAAACATACCGCAAAGGCTCAGGTAAGGGATATGAAAGAATTACATAAATAATGCTAGAAATTACTACTAAACCTATAATGATAAAATCTGTTAATCTTCCAGAAAATGTTTCAACATCCTCAAAATAGAAATTTATACGCTCTTTAAGATTTTTGAATTTGCGTTTGTTTTTCATTTGAAATTGATACAAGAAAGTATATTTAAATTTTTCTCAATACAGCCCTTATCTCTTACCATCATTAAAAAACCTTTCAACCCTTTCCTCATACATCTTGCTTATCTTAAAACCCATATCTAGGGGTATGCACCTTAAATAATTCTGCCATGCAAACCTTTCATCCAGAAAAACAATAACTCCTTTATCTGTCTCTGACCTTATGCATCTTCCAGCATTCTGTAAACATTTAGTTATAGCTGGAAAAATGTATCCATAATCAAAGCCCTTTCCAAACTTTTCCTGGTAATAATCAATTAATTCTTTTGTTTCTAAATCAGGCCTTTCCAATGGCAGTCCAACAATAACAACTCCTTTCAAAAAATCTCCAGGTAAATCTATTCCTTCTCCAAAATTTCCTGTTGATACAGCTAACAACACAGCACCATCATCCTTATTTCTTTTAAAATCATCCAGTATTTTCTCTTTTTCCTCTTTATTCAAATTCTGCTTCTCAATTATCATTTTTCTATCGCATATATTATAAAACTTCTTATACACATTATCCCTTAAATTATAGCTTGGAAAGAACAAAGCAGCATTTCCAGGAATCTTATTTACAATTTTATTGCAAACTTCTGCAATTTTAATAAACTCATCATTATTCCTTCTTGTGAACTTTGTTGTAGTCTCTGGCACAATTAAGCTTAATCTGTTATCCTTTGGAAAAGGATTATCATAAACCTTCTCCACAGCATCTGGAAAACCCAAAATATCTTTATACATGGATGTAGGAGTTAAAGTTCCGGACATAATTATTGTCGAATAACTTCTTTCAACAACATCCCTTGTAATTAATGATGGGTCTAAGCACCTATAATTTAAAATCAGATTATTGTTGCTGAAGTCTTTCTTGAGTATTCTTGCAAAACCATTATCCTGGTTAAGCCACGCCTCAAGAAATTTACCAATACTCCCAACATAACTCTGCTTTTGCTTTTCTTTTATCAAATCTCCAACAAAGCCAAGCTCTGTAATAATTTCATCATAATTTTGTTGTTCCTTAATCTTCTCTACAAATTCATACTTCCTTACAAACTTTTCTTCTTTATTAAAATTTAAATCAAAACCTAATTCATTAAAAATATCTTTTAAAATTTTTAAAATTGGAATGATATTGTAAAATTCAAACTTGTTTGCTTCTTTGATTGCCCTGTCAATAATAAAAGTTGAAAGTTTTGCAGTCAGCAGTTCTCTAGCCCTAGCAGGCAAATTATGCCCTTCATCAATTATTATTATTGAATTTTCCAGTTGTTTATTTATCCTTGCAAACAAACTGTCCCTGACGCTCGGATTAAAAACTATATTATAATCTGCAATTATAACTTTAGCACCTTTAGCTAAAAAAGAAACCACCTCATAAGGGCATAATTTTGGTTTTTTACAGTCATCCATTAAATCCTCAACATGCATTGGCCCTAAAACCTTCAACTCATTTAACTTACTCTCTGCCAAAACTGTTGGTCTCATTGATTTCTTTCTGGTATTGGTATAAAACTCACAATTATCATTATCCCTCAGCTTCTTGCAGTAGTCAATAAAATCACCGGCATTCAGCCCTTCAACTCCTTGTAAGCACATCCATCTTTTGCCAATAATATCTGCAGCATCAAAATTATTACTATATTTTTTCTTGATTTGTTTTAATGTATCTACTGCAATTTTATGCTGTGTTTGTCTTGATGTAAGAAAGAAAACTGCAAGGTCATTATCCATAGCGTAGCTCAATGCAGGAGCAAGCACAGATACAGTCTTGCCAATACCTGTTGGCGCATGAATGATCATATTTTTTTTATCTTTAATTGCATTATTAATGTCAGAAAGCATAACATCCTGTATATTCCTTATCTTATCATGCGGAAAAAGAATTTCTTTGAGCTCTTTTGTCATTTTTTGAATAATTTAGGAAACTTGCATTATATAATAATCTTTTTAAACTAGCCTGATTTTTCCAATTCTATGGGCCGGTGGCGAAATCTGGTGAATTGCCAAGCTTCGCTTGGTGTTCGGAGAATATCGTGTCCCCTTGGCTATAATATACCAAGGAGGGGAAGAATCCGGGAAATTGCAAGTAATTGCTTGTGATTCGGAAATTCAAATCCCGGCCGGTCCATTTTCCAAAACCCTTAAAAACAATATAATCTTTCCAAAACAAAAAAGAGTTATAAAAAATGGAAGACTGCATTTTCTGCAAAATAATTGATGGCAAGATACCCTCATCTAAAGTTTATGGAGATGACAATGTTATAAGTTTCCTTGATATTATGCCGGCTAATAAAGGACATTGTTTAGTTGTTCCTAAAAAACATTACGAAACTCTGCTTGAAATTCCTGATGAAGACCTAGCAGCATTAATCAAAGCCACAAAAAAAATTACAAAAGCATTAACATTGTCAATAGGCAATGGAAGCTATAATATTATCATGAACAACGGCAAGATAGCAGGACAATTAGTAGCTCATGCACATATCCACATAATCCCAAGATTCAAGGGAGACAGATTAAGAATCAAATGGTCCCATAAAAAATACATAGACAAAGAGATGAAAAACATACAGGAAAAGATCAAGAAGTTTGTTTAATAGTTTCAGCAGCAATAATACATTATGTACTATTTTCTCCTAAAATTTTCAAAAAACATTAAATATACCTACCTTTTCAATCTATAATATGGTCACAAAGATAAAGGAAAAGATCGTAGTAAAAGGAGATGAAGACAAAGAGCACCTTGGTCTGGTTCATGTTCTTACAGGAGATGGTAAAGGAAAAACTACAGCTTCTATTGGCTTAGCTATAAGGGCTTTAGGAAGCAATTTAAGAATCTATATGATACAATTTCTTAAATCAGTACCAACTGGAGAATTCCACACAATAAGAAAACACCTTCCTGGAATGGAAATCATACAATTTGGTGTTGATGCTGTAAAGGAAAGGCAGCAAAAACTTGATGCTTTTCGCGATAAAGGAGGTGAATTTACATTTAACCCGGATGAAGAAGAAAAAGAAGCAGCTATGCTTGGCTTTAAACATGCTAAAAAAGTGATTAATTCCGGAAACTATGATTTAATAATTCTGGATGAGATAACTGCTGTTCTGGATAAAGGAATCATACCAATAGAAGATGTTTTAGATTTAATTGAAAACCATGGACATGTCGAATTAGTTTTTACTGGAAGGGATGCACCACAGGAAATCATAGACGCTGCTGATTATGTTAATATAGTAAAAAAAATAAAAAATCCGTGGGATAAAGGCATAAAAGCTAGGAAGGGTATTGAGTATTAAAAAATCACAAATTCTTAACAACTTCTTTTTTCTTCAAAGGCTCAATAACCAAAGTATCAAATAACTCAACCATTTTTTTGACAAACTTGTTTTCCATATTCAATTTATACAATTTAGCATTACCTATATCTCTTGTATGTTTTACAATACCCAATGAAATTATATCATTCCATATCCTGAACAAAGTTGTTCTTCCAATGCCTGAGCCCTCTGCTATATCCGAAATAGAATAATCTAATTCTCTGCCTTCTATTAAAAACTCCAGTACTTTTATTTTAGGTGTATTTCCAATTGCTTTTGTAAAAATAGTTTCTTCCATAGCAAATATTGCGAAATATCTAGTATTTAAATGTTTCTATTTTGGAACGTATGCGTTCCATGTTTAGAGCAAATCTTTAAATATTTTTCAAAAAAATTGATTTTATGGACAAAAAGTTTATAATGATAAGATTTCTAAGAAAATTAATAAACTTAAATATTTGGGGTGGTAGGCATACAGAACTGACTAACTTAAAGAAATACATCCCAAAGCACTTAAGAGGTCAAAAAATAACTGAAGAAGCAATTAAAGATTTAATAGAAATGGAATTTTTAAATACAAAACAATCTACTGGCCAAACACATATTTCACTTAACTCAAAAAAATAATATGAAATTTATTTGTTTGTAAAATAAAAAAATGCCAAAACTAAAACTGAGCAATAATGCATTGCAAATACTCGAAAAAAAATATTTGATGAAAAATCCTGATGGCAAGGTAATTGAAAAGCCAGAAGATTTGTTTAAACGTGTAGCAAACAATATAGCATTAGCAGATGCAAAATATTTACTTAAAGAAGAAATAATTACTTTAGAAAATAACCTGGAATATTTTGAACTTGTTAAAACAAAACCATTCAAGAATTTACTAAGAAAAACTAAAAAAGTTAAAAGCAGAGTAGAAAAAACAGAAAAAGAATTCTATAATTTAATGGCAAGCCTTGATTTTCTTCCTAATTCTCCTACCTTATTCAATGCTGGTAGAAGTTTACAACAGCTTGCAGCATGTTTTGTTTTGCCTGTTGAAGACAACCTGGATTCAATTTTTAAAGCACTGCATTACGCAGCTAAAATATCAAAATCCGGTTCTGGTACTGGATTTAACTTCTCACATTTAAGGCCGAAAAATGATGTTATAACATCTGTTACAGGATTTTCCTCTGGACCATTGTCATTTATGAAGATTTTTGATGCTGTTACAGAGCAGATTAAACTTGGTGGTTTAAGAAGAGGGGCTCATATGGGCATCTTACGTGTAGATCATCCCGATATAGAAGAGTTTATCACTATTAAAGCTAGGGAAAAAGTACTGGAAAACTTCAACATTTCCGTAGCTGTAACAGATAAGTTCATGAATGCTGTCAGGAAAAATAAGCCTTACAGCCTGATTAATCCAAGAACCCAGGAAAAAGTTAAGGAAGAAAGTGCAGAAAAGATTTTTGACCTTATATGTGAAACAGCCCACAAAACTGGTGATCCTGGCTTAATCTTTCTGGATAAAATAAACAAAGACAATCCAACACCAAAACTAGGTATTTTAGAAGCTACTGACTCATGTGGCGAACAACCTTTGCTTCCTTACGAATCCGCTAATTTAGGCTCAATAAATCTTTCAAACATCATTATAAATAATAAAATAGATTTTAACAAATTAAAAAAAATTATTCATATTGCAGTGCATTTCCTGGACAATGTCATAGATATGTGCCATTATCCCAATAATGAAACAAAAGAAATTGTTTATGCAAACAGGAAAATTGGTTTAGGGGTAATGGGATTTGCTGATATGCTTGTAAAATTAAAAATTCCTTACAATTCTGAACGTGCTGTAAAAACAGCGGAAAAAATTATAGCTTTCATTAGAAAAGAGGCTGATAATGCTTCTGCAAACCTTGTCAAGGAAAGGCTCACATTTCCAAACTGGGATCAAAGCATTTACAATAAAAAAAGCCGATGTTTCAGTGGAAAGCACATGCCATTAAGAAACGCTACACGGCTTACCTTAGCTCCAACAGGAAGCATAAGCATTATTGCAAATACTTCTTTTGGCATAGAACCGTTATTTGCATTAACCTTTACCAGGATTTTAGAAGATGGTACTGAGCTTTTAACAGTCAATAAGTATTTCAAACAAGCTTTAGAAAAGAAAAATATTTACAATAAAGACTTTATGAGATACATAGCAAAAAAAGGCACTATCCAGAATATGCAGTCCATACCACAAGACATAAGAAATACATTTATTGTTTCTTACGACATAAGCCCGGAATACCATGTAAAAATACAGGCAGCTTTCCAAGAGCATGTAGATAATGCTGTCTCAAAAACAGTAACATTGCCCAACATAGCAACAGTTGAAGATGTAAAAATCGCATATATGCTTGCATACAAGCTTGGCTGCAAGGGAATTTCCATTTACCGCTTTGGCTCCAGAGCTGACCAGGTATTGTTCTTAAGAGCAGTAAAAGAAGAGCAGATTAACTTAACCAACTGGTTGAAGCATTTGAGATAATGCAACAAAATGCAAACCATAAAACTCTTAAACAGTCCTCAAATAAAAAATCTAAAAAAAGAATACAATCTTAAAAAAGACAGGATAGCTAAAAGGTTGAAAGAATTTGATATTTTTTATTCACAACCTTATTCCTGGTTTTATGAAAACAACAAAATGGAGTTAAGAGAGGTAAATAAGAATGATGATGAAAGAATCTTTGAGGAACTATGCTTCTGCATCTTTACCGCAAACACATCAGCAGAAACGAGCTTAAAAGCTATAGATGCTGTAAGGAATTTATTAATTAATGGAACAGCAGAAGAAATGACAAAAAAGCTAGAGGGAATTTATCGCTTTAATGTTTTAAGACCTTCTTACATTATACATACAAGGGAATACCTAAAAAATAATTTAAATTTCAAGATAAAAAATAAAATTGAAACATTGAAAAGCAATCCTGTCGAATTAAGAAATTTTTTTGCATTTAACAAAGGAATTAAAGGCTTAAGCTATAAAGAAGCATCACATTTTTTAAGAAACATTGGATTTAAAGGCTATGCAATTTTAGACAAGCACATACTAAACTCTTTACTGGAATTTAATATTGTTGACGAAATTAAAAAACCATTGACAAGCAAGATATATTATGACGTAGAGCAGAGAATGAAATTATTCAGCAACGAAATTAGCATCCCAATGGACGACTTGGATTTACTGCTCTGGAGCAGAAGGAATGGTAAAATTCTGAAATAAAATGATTTTCTTATAGAACAAATTTATAAAGATGTTGCATCTCACAAATCACATGACAACCAAGAGTTTATTGTTTGGAAATCATCATTCTGCTAGTTCTTATTGTATGTGCTGCTGTTAATTCTTGAATCATTGGCTTTTCAATGCTTCAATTAGGTTATTTTAATAATATTTTTAAACCTATAAAGGTAACTAAACCTATATGCACGAAGCAATCTTATACAAAAAACTGAGTAATAATAAAGTTCAATGCACTGCATGCAAACAGAACTGCATTATCCTTCCTGATAATACAGGCATTTGTGACATTAGGCAAAATAAGGATGGAAAATTGTATTTGTTAGTTTATGGAAAAGCAGCCTCTTTTAACATAGACCCTATTGAAAAAAAGCCATTATATCATTTTCTTCCCAAAACAGAAATATTTTCATTAGGCACAGTTGGCTGTGATTTTTCATGCGGCTTCTGCCAGAACTGGGACATCTCTCAGATAACAAAAGATCTGAAAAACAGGCTGTTAAGGGAGAAAAAGACTGCAGATATAGACGTTGAAATAAGCAAATTTGGTTATGAGCTTCCGCCAGAAAAAATTGTAGAAATCTGCATGGAAAAAAATATCCCAGGCATTGCCTATACCTACAACGAACCCAGTATTTTTTTTGAATATGCATACGATACTGCAAAACTTGCTGGTAAAAAAGGAATAAAAAATGTTTTTGTCACAAACGGCTATGAGACAGAAGAAGCATTAAAGCTTCTTAAGCCTTATTTAGATGGAATGAACATTGACTTAAAGTCATTTAACGATGAATTCTACAAAAAAATCTGCAAAGCCCGCTTACAGCCTGTTTTGGACACAATAAAACTTGCTTATAAATTAGGCATCTGGATAGAGATAACAACTTTAATTATTCCTGGTAAAAATGATTCAGATGAAGAATTAAAAAAAATAGCTGATTTTATTTCAAATATTGGCAAAAACATTCCATGGCATGTAACAGCCTTTCATCCAGATTATAAAATGACTGATGTTCCTTCTACAAGCTACACAGTTTTGGATAAAGCCCACACTATAGGCAAAAAAGCTGGTTTAAATTACATTTATGTTGGTAATATTCTGGATGACAAACATTCAAACACATATTGTCCTAAATGCAACACATTGTTAATAAAAAGAAGTGGATTTTTTGCCAGCATTGAAAACTTTGAAAATGGAATATGCAAAAAATGCAATGAAAAAATAGCAGGTATATGGAAATGAAAACAAGACATGCCGTTGTAGCAGGAGCATTTTATCCAGCAAGCAAAGAAGAGCTGGAAAGCATGCTCAATAAATTCTTGAAAAATGTTACTAATGTTGATCTAGAAAAAGAACCTAAAGCCTTGATAGTGCCCCATGCCGGATATATCTACTCTGCCCAGGTAGCAACTTATTCATACGCTTTATTAAAAAAATTCAAAAAACAAAAAATTATCTTGCTAGGACCTTCTCACACCTTTTATTTCAATGATATTGTTGCAGACGTCAATGATTATTGGGAAACACCGCTGGGAAAAATTAAAGTTACAAAAAATGATTTTCCAAAACTTGAAGAAGCACATATTAATGAACATTGTTTAGAAGTTCAGATACCTTTTCTGCAAAAAACATTAGGAAGTTTTGAAATCCTGCCTTTAGTAACAGGAGAAATAGACCCAGACCCAAAAAAAATAAGTGAAAAAATAATTAATTTATTGGATAATAATACTATCCTAATAATTAGTTCTGATTTAAGCCATTACCAGCCATATGATATGGCTGTTGAAATTGATAAAAATACCATACAAACAATCCAGAATTTAGACTACGATAAAATGGAAAAACAAGGAGACGCATGCGGAAAAATCCCAATAATGATATTAATAAGTATTGCCAAAAAATTAAATTGGAAATGCAAATTGCTTAGCTATAAAAACTCAGGAGACGTTACCGGCGATAAAAGTGGTGTTGTAGGTTACGCCAGTTTTGCATTTTACTAAATAAAACTTTAAATAAGCAAAGCCAAGCATTGCCTGTTCAGGGGAGGCGGGTGGGAAAAATAACTAAATGATATTAACCAAAATTGCCCGAAAGGGATTTTTGTCTAAAGTCCGCTCTGGCATAGCTTGGCTTTGCAGTTGAAATTAATCAACAACCATTAAAATGACAACTAAAACAGAACAGGAATTTTTGCTGAAATCAGCAAGAGCCGCTATCTTAAACTATCCAAAAATTATCACTCCTGATTTAAATAAACTTTCCAATACACTAAAAGAAAAAAAAGGAGTTTTTGTAACCTTGACCATTAATGACCACTTAAGAGGCTGTATTGGCAGCATTCTCCCTGTTATGCCTCTTTATGAAGCTGTAATACAAAACGCTGTAAATGCAGCTTATTCCGACCCCAGGTTTCCGCCATTAACAAAACAAGAAGCAAGTGAATTAACAATAGAAGTGTCTATCTTAACAGATCCTGTAAGATTAGCTTACATAGATGCACCACATTTACTAAAAAAACTGAATGATGGAGAAGGAATTATAATTAAAAAAGAAATGCTAACAGCAACATTTTTGCCCCAGGTATGGGAGCAGCTTCCTGACAAAGAACAATTCCTCATGAACCTATGCCTAAAAGCACATTTAAGTGTAGGGGCATGGAAAGACAATAACATGGAAGTGTATGCCTATAAGGTTGAGAAGTTTGGTAACTGATGAAAGTAAACTGGCCTTCATTTTATCGTATTTTCTATTAAAAAAAGAAAGATTTATATATTAATAATAATTCCTTATTAATAATTATTATAAATAAGAAATAAAAAATGCCAAAAAGAAGACTCACGATTCAGAAAATAAAGATTCTTGAATACTTAAAAAGTGTAAAGACTCATCCTACAGCAGAGACTATATACGATACAGTAAAAAAAGAGCTTCCTACAATCACTCTTGCAACAGTCTATAGGAATCTAAATTTATTGAATAATGAAGGAAAAATACGAAGGCTTAATATAAACAACAATTTTAATTTTGATGCAGATATTAGTACCCATCAGCATTGCATATGTAAAAAATGTAGTAAAATTTATGATATCTTCCAAAAAGAGATATCAAAATATGCATTAAATAAAATTCAGTTAGATAATTTTGAACCAAGTTCTGTTAATGTGATTTTTTATGGAATTTGTAAAAAATGCAAAAAAGCTTAAAATGATGAAATGCGATAATTGCGGCAAAAAAGAAAAATTATTAAGAGCGAGAAACGACATGAACAAATATGTCTCTATTTGTGAATCTTGTTACGACACTCTTTGTGAAGGTTATGAATTAATTTCATAGCAACATTATCATAAAATTGATATACTATAAGAAATGGGGGTAGAAAAAATGGAAATAAATAAACCAAAAGATAAAAATAATATGACGGATTCTGAGAAAAAACATATACCAGTTATAGAAGTAGATGGTGATAGAGTAATAGTAAAGGTGGGCGAGATAACTCATCCAATGGAAGCAGAGCATTATATAAATTTCATAGAGTTATTCAGGAATAACGAATCAATAGAAAAAAAGGAATTAAAACCAGGGGATAAACCTGAAGCTGTATTTGAGAATGTAGTCTTAGGAAATCTTAAAGTTCAAGCAAATTGTAATCAGCATGGTTTATGGGAATCAATATCGAGGTGATGAAAAATGGTAAATATAAATGAAAAAGCACATGAATTTACAGAAGATGCATTTGTAAATGGCCAAGTTAAAAAAATAAGTTTAAGCGATTATAGGGGCAAATGGGTTATACTTTTTTTCTACCCTGCTGACTTTACTTTTGTCTGTCCAACTGAACTTGGGGGATTAGCAGACAACTATGAAGAAATAAAAAAATTGAATGCAGAAGTAATAAGTATCAGTGTTGATACAGGTTTTGTACACAAGGCATGGCATGATAATTCTTCTACAATAAAGAAGATTAAGTTTCCAATGCTGGCAGACCCAGCAAGAAGAGTAACTAAAGCATACTGGACATTAATCGAAAATGAGGGTGTTTCTTTAAGGGCTACATACATAATTGATCCAAAAGGCATAATTAAAGCATTTGAGTTTCATGATAACAGTATAGGGAGAAACATACAGGAACTTATCAGGAAATTACAGGCAGCACAGTATGTTAGCAAACACAAAGATGAAGTCTGCCCGATGAATTGGCAGCCAGGCAAAAAAACTTTAAAACCCGGATTAGATTTAGTTGGAAAAATATAATGCATGAAACCAAAAATAAAACACATAGACAAAATAATCTCTTTGTTAAAAAAAGAAATAAAAAACTTTGAAAATCCAATTGCAACAGAGATAGGAAAGCGTAAAGACCCTTTTCTTGTTTTGATTTCCTGCATAATGAGCTTAAGGACAAAAGACACTACTACAGGACCAGCTGCAAAAAGACTATTCAATCTGGCAGACAACCCAAAAGATATGCTGAAGCTTTCAAAAAAACAGATTGAGAAAGCAATATTTCCAGTAGGATTTTACCCCACAAAAGCAAAATACATCATAAAGACATGTAAAAGTTTGATTAAAAATTATAATGGGCATGTTCCAAACAAAGAAGAAGAATTATTAAAACTTCCAGGCATAGGGAGAAAGTGCATGGGAATTGTAATGTGTTATGGCTTTAATAAAAATTCTCATATTCCCGTGGATACGCATGTCCATAAATTAACAAACAGATTAGGCTGGGTAAGAACAAAGACACCGGAAAAAACAGAAATCGCTTTGACAAAAATAATACCAAGAAAATACTGGCATGACTTAAACAACTTATTAGTTGCCCATGGCCAGAACATCTGTGTCCCAGTAAGCCCTTTTTGCTCTAAATGCTACATAAGAAGATATTGTCCAAGAATTGGTGTTAAGAAAAGTAGGTAAATTTACTTTAAAACAATCTAATCTTCTCGTAAACTCTTTTAAGTATGACAACATCCTTTGTCAATCTAGATTTTGGTTCCATTTCATAAACCTCACTCATATCAAAAGTTGCACTATTCCCACCATCTATTTTAAATTGTTTACCAGGAATAGCTATGAAATTAGCCCTTTTTTCAAGATTAATCAATCTTTCAGAAAGTATACATTTATACCCATTTGAAGTACAGGACTTATATCCTTTATAAGCATGAAGGCCCCCTTTTCCAACTAATTGATCTAAATCTGTCCTTCTAATTGAAATTACTCCCATATCATTTGGAATAAATTTCTCTGCTACAACATTAGTTATGAATGCCATGTTAATTTTACCATCCTTTCAAAAATTTTTCCCTCCAAAGTAAAACTATGAACTAATTTTTTATATTCCATAACACAAAACTCTTTCAGCCTCTTTTACTAAATCTTCTAAATGTTTCAATTTTTCTGAAACTTCAAAATCACTACTTCTCGAAACGGGTGTTGGTATCGAGGTGTTAATTGTCAAATTACCTTTATTTAGATTACTTGGTTTAATTTCAACACGTAGCAAATCCTCATCACCAAGTTTTATAGGAATTTGTAAATCATCTTTAATCTTATCAAAAATACTCCAATCAGTTCCTAAGTTGTGTATCTCGCCTTTTGTTAAAGTATAACTGACTTTTGCATTTGGTAATGTATCAGTATCATAGCTTCTAAAAATTTCTGCATCTATACTATGATTCTCAAAAGGATTTCTATGATCAATTGTGAAAAATGGAGATTCCATAGTGGTGTAAATTAATTTTCTGCGGAAAGAGGTATCACATGATTTTTTAGTGCAATTAGGAACACTGCCCTCAATTTTCAAAATATAACTATGCACTAATCTTTTGTCAGTTGTCGAAGGAGCTTGCCTAGTTTTACCATAAAAAGATGTAAGATTTTGTCCTGTCTTTTCTGCATAATCTTTCCTAATAGCATCTATTGTTGATTGAGAAAATGGAACTTCTTTGTATTTAATACCAAAAAAATGTTCATCTGACTGTTTTGCAGTAAGATACAAATCACGACCCCCATAAATGAAGTCAGTTTTTAATTCAACATTTTGAACACTTGAATATTCTGTTGATTTAGGAAATAAAATTGGCCAAATGTTTTCTTTAAAAATTTCAGCTTCTGCTTTTTTAAATTCTGAATTTTTCATTTTCATTCACCCAAAATCTTCTTCTTTAAACAATCAAAAACCATTTTTACCCCCTTTTAACAAACGGTTGACAGCATACTCTATCAAATGGCTTTTGTTTCTGAATATATCTCCATCTACTTTTGATTCAACTACTTCAATCGTTTTTTCATCCATTGAAATTGATATCTTCTTTTTCATGCTATAAAGTAGTAAGAATTGCTACTATTTAAATCTTTCTATATTTAACTACCCTAGAGTAACAATAATATACAATGAAAATAAAAAACACATTTAAAAACATAAGCAATACACCCATTTTAGATTAAAAGTGACACAATTACCCATACAAGAACACAAACTGAAAATAATCGAAATAATAGATGAAACTCCAAATGTAAAGACATTCAGGGTAGAAACACCCCAGCAAATTAATTTCCTTCCAGGGCAGTTTTTCATGGTAAGGTTTCCTGATAATCCCAAATTGCAGCGTGCTTATTCAATAGCATCTCTTCCAGAACAAAAAGACCATATGGACATTACAGTAGAATTAGTAGGAGAATTTACACATTTATTGTTTGAAAGCAAAGTTAACGATTACTTAATATTCAAGGGCCCTTATGGAAAATCCCATTTTACAGAAGATACAAAAAATGATCTGATTTTAATAAGCGGCGGCTGCGGAATATCAGCATCAATGAGCATAGTAAGATATTTTACTACAAAAAAACTGCAAAACAAAATAAACCTGATTTACAGTGCAAGAACTCCAATGGATATAATCTATAAAAACGAGTTTGATAAGCTTAAAGAAGAAAATAAAAATTTTAGCTATACTATAACCATGACAAGATCAAAACCAGAGCATAATTGGCAGGGATGTACTGGAAGAATAGACACCAATTTGTTAAAACAAAATATCAATAACATAAAAAATTCATTGTACTTTCTTTGCGGACCTGGGGAATTTGTAAAAAGCACTATAGCACTTCTTGAAAGCTTAGGAGCAAAAAAAGAACAGATAAAAACAGATGTTTGGGGTTAATGATGAAATTTGCACACATGGCAGACTGCCACATTGGTTCATGGCGTGATCCAAAACTAAAGGATGTAAGCACGATAGCTTTCCAAAAAGCAATAGACAAATGTATTGAAGAAGCAGTTGATTTTATTCTTATTTCCGGTGATTTATTTAACACTTCATTGCCAAGAATTGATAATTTAAAAACTGTAGTAACTTCATTAAAGCAGCTGAAAGACAAAGACATTCCAGCATACATAATAGCAGGTTCTCATGATTACTCCCCAAGCGGAAAAACAATGCTAGATGTTCTCGAACAGGCTGGTTTATTAATTAATGTTGTAAAAGGTCAGGAAGTAGATGGAAAATTAAAATTAAATTTTACTGTTGACAAGAAAACAGGTGCAAAAATAACAGGAATGCTGGGAAAAAGATATTCATTAGAGAAAGAATACTACGAAAAACTAGTCTTGGAAAATCTCGAACAAGAGCAAGGCTATAAAATATTCATGCTTCATTCAGGAATCGATGAATTAAAGCCGGAAGACCAGCAAAATATCATTACCCAACCCATTTCATTACTCCCAAAAAACTTTAATTACTATGCTGCCGGCCACGTACATATTGTAAAAGAAACAAAAATTGATGGCTACGGCCTAATTGTTTATCCGGGTCCATTGTTCCCAAATTCATTCTCAGAGCTGGAAAAACTAGGAACAGGTGGTTTTTACATAGTTGAAGATGATAAACCAACATGGCATTCAATACAAGTTTACAATGTGCATAAAATAATAATGGATTGCAGCCAAAAAAACACAGAGCAGGTTTATGATGAAATAATTAATGAGATTAAGGATAAAGAATTCAACAATACTATAGTCCTGATAAGGCTATCTGGCTCCTTAGAATCTGGAAAACCCCATGACATCGATTTTAAGGACATTTTCCAGAAAATTTACGATAAATCAGCACATTTTGTAATGAAAAACACTAACGCATTAACAACAAAAGAGTTTGAGGAAATAAAAATAGATACAAAATCAACAGAAGATGCAGAAGCAGCAATAATCAAGGAGCATCTAGGCCAGATAAAAGTCAGTAATATGGATATAACTAAAGAAGAAGCATTAATTAAAGCACTAATGCAAACTCTTAGCACAGAAAAGCAGGAAGGAGAAAGAGTTACAGATTTTGAAAACCGCGTTAAACAAGAAGTGAGTAAGGTTTTGGATGTTGATCTCTAATCTATTAAATGCTCTTCCTTTACTTTTGATATTAAAGCAAAAGCTACAATAGCAACACCTACTATCATAACTGCATAGTTTAGAGACCATTCAACCATTAAACCAATTAAAGGGTAAAGTAATGCTCTGACAAAACCATCAATCATTGAAATTAGTAGAAAATATAAAAACTTGGATATGAAGAATACACTAATGCTGCTGAAGTAGTTGCAATTGCTGCAAACATTAAAGATGTTTTTCTTCCAAAATAATCTGCAATTGCTCCGGTTGGTATTTCTAATATAAATAATGAAAATACAAAAAATGATTGAAGTATCATAATCTGGGTAAAGCTTATTTGGCCCCAATCAAGAAAAAATGGAACAATAACTCCACCAATGAAATGTAGGCTAACTAAGAACTTAAATACATACATTTTCCAAATATTTGACTTAAATGAAGCCATAATAGATAAGCAATTAATTTGATATATAAAGTTTGCCAGCTTATTTACTATATTTAAGAAATCAACTAATCAACTTCTTCATAATCTCATTAACCTCTTTAGGGCTTGCTTTTCCCTTTGTCTTTCTCATAACCTGCCCGACAATGAAATTCAGAGCCTTTGCCTCGCCTTTCTTATAGTCCTCTACCGCACTAGGATGTTCATCAACAGCTTCCTTGCAGAACTTCTCTAACTCTCTACTATCAGAAACAGCCTCTAATTTTTCTTTTTTAATATATTCATTCACATCAAATGGTTTAATAATTAATTTTTCCAACAGTTTTTGAGCAACACTGTCTGTTATTTTTTGATTTTCTACTAATTTCAATAATTGAATCATATGCTTTTCATCCATTTCTATATCTTGCAAAGTTTTTTTATTGTAATTCAAAACCCTGACTAACTCTCTTCGAAGCCACTTAGCTGCCAAAACCGGATTAATTTCTTCTGCAACCTTTTCAAACATCTCTGCTAATTCTTTCTCAGCAGAGATTATATGAGCATCTTCTTCCTTTATCTTATGCTTTGAAACAAATTTAGAAACTTTGTCATGGGCCAGTTCCGGCATACTTGCTTTAACATTATCCAGCATTTCCTTGCTAATTTCTGTTTTTACCAGATCAGAATCAAGAATATAGCCATAATCATCTTCTGTTTCTTTCTTACGCAATAAAAAAGTAATTCCTTTGCCGGAATCCCATGCTCTTGTTTCCTGTACAAGCTTTTTTCCAGCTCCAATATCAGCTTTCTGCCTCAATACTTCATATTGTAGAGCTCTTTCTATTTCCTTAAAACCAGTTATATTCTTTACTTCCTGCTTTACAAAACCGCTTTCCTTGATAGAAATATTAGCATCAGCCTTTATTATATTTGAATTAATGTCAAATATTCCCAAATAACCCAAAATTGTAATCAATCGTTTCATAAAATCACGAGCTTCAGCAGCACTTCCCATTTCCGGCTCAGTAACTATCTCCAGTAATGGATTTCCACTACGATTATAATCAACTAAAACATAAGCACTTTCCTGCATCCCAGCTGGATGAACTAAAGCAGCAGGGTCCTCTTCCATATGAACTCTAGTTATGCCAATCTCTTTACCACTTTTCAACTTTAAGCTTCCTTTCAGACCTAAAGGCATCTCATATTGGGTTATTTGATAATTCTTAGCCATATCAGGATAAAAATAAGATTTCCTGGAGAAAATAAGCTCTTTACTAACCTTACAATTCAAAGCCAAACATAGCTTCAAAGCAAAATCCAGAGCCTTCTTATTAAGAACCGGATTACTTCCGGGATGCCCAAGACATGTTTCACAAGTTCTTGTATTTGGCTCTTCAGAACCTTTAGTAGCGCACCCGCAAAAAAGCTTAGTATCTGTATTTATCTCAACATGAACTTCTAGTCCAACAACAATTCCGCTTTTAGAGCCCTTCATAAAAACACCATTTATAAATCATATTTGAAGAGGTATTTAAATATTTAGTGTGCAAAATTACAAGATTCCAAATTATTTATTTTGTCTTAATTTTAAAGTAGTAAAAAATAGAAAGATTTATAAACTTCAAAAATAAGAGTTATACAAAATGATGGCCCAATTAGAAGCTATTACACAAACACTAGCTCAAGAGATGGAAACAACTGGAACGATTACGCTAGATGGTGTAGCAATGCACAAAAATTCTACAAATCCATCTCCATATGCAGGTCTATGTCATGCTGCTGTTGAAAAACTTGCTGGTTTGGTTAAAGAGTCTATGCCTAATTCAAGTGTTGATAGAGTGTCCTTTACTACTGTAAATGACGATGCATGGAAACGCTCAAGGCATGTTATTGCTGAAATTACAACTGAAGAAGGTGTTTTTTATGTTGACCCAACTATCAGACAATATGTGCCTGATGCCAACAAAATGGTATATGCTGAAAGTGATTGTGCTGAAAGTGATAGGTACCCGATTGAGTTTTATTCAGACAGTATAAATAGATCAAATGTATACAATAACCTTTAAAAACAACCAATAATTCTAACTAAAAAACAAAATGAACTCTAACAATGGATACAATCTCTTGAAGGATTTGCAGGAAAACAATAAAGCAATTATGAGTGATAGCACTAAGATTCTTAGTGGTGAGATATATAAAGCAATAATGCTGACTACTGTAGAGGATGAACATATAATGGTAGCATTAACAGAATCCAATTCTAAGTATAAAGGGTCCAGCAATAAACCAACTCAAAAAAATACCCATAGAACTTTGAGTATAGCATCTGGAATTGATGAAGGAGAGCTTGAATCCTTGTTGAAAGAAGCAACTGATATTAATATCCTTGAAATTGGTAAAGCTAAGTATGCACTTGCTGACTCATATTCTCAAGAACAAACACAAGAAATTATGGATAAGATTTTACCCACAGAAACAACTAACGAGCTTGCCGAAGTGATTTCAGAATACACTCCAAAAAAAAGATTTTTTTCTAGTCAAAGAAACAGTAGAATGAGGAAGCTTATTTCAGAAAAACATGTCTAAAGGATTGCCCAGACAAAGCCAATAAAGCTACCCCCCAAACACCCCAACAAATATTTCTTTAGGCACCTCAATTCCAGCCTCAACAAAGCATTTAGCCAAATAATAACTATCATTAGAAGTAATATTGAATAATCTACTCAAAGTAAAGCTGTTCAAGAATCCTTCATTCATTCTCAGACTAACCATTTTATTATTTTTCATTATTTTTTTATTGCCAAAATCTATTGTAAAATCGTTTTTATCGATATTATGACGGAATAACTCCCATTCAATTAGATCCTTAAATATCCTATTTTTACTATTATTATTTTTTTTCAAATATTGCTCTATATTATTTATTTTTTTAAAATTGTAGAAATCGTTATTATTGACTTTATTGAAACTACAAACTCTACCCAAATACTTACTAACTTTCTGTCTCGGACCGCGATTTTTGCCCTTGTGCTTCCTCTTGTACCATTTATTAGAAACAAGATAAGCATACTCCTTGCCATCAATTTTCTTAGTTCTGATAAAGCTCATAAGGAATTTAGGCACTATAGAATTTATAATACTTTCGCTTAGAATAAGCCCTAAAACCCAAGAATTTTGCCCTTTCAGCAGATCTAGTATACAGATTTCTACAAAAACCCTACCTAATAGCAGAAAGTTCCTTCTTGAAACTCTCGCTGGACTTCTTTAACCTGCTAACAGCACTGCTTAAAGCAGCTTTGGGGCTTTCACTCTCATCAGTCTCAAGAATAAACTTGGGCTTGTCAATCTGAGAATGTTTAATAGCATAAGTAGCAGCCTTAACATGGCTATCATCCCACAGCTCTGTCTTCAGCAAATTAAGAAAAGTATGCCCTACACCATCAACTTCAAAAACCAGTCTGTTTTTCTTATCCTCAACAACATTGATTTCCATAGTAACCAGCAACCTTGGTTTATTTAAAAATATTTTGATTTATTAAGTCAAAATTCATTTTTTATCATATTTTTTATCATTTTTAATAGATTTTTAGTAAATTTTTATCATATTTTTATTGCATTATTATTTTTTTGAATTATTTTATTATATTTTTTATGAATTTTTAATTTTTATTGTAAATATTGTTTAATTTCTATTGAATTTTTCATTATTGTACTTATTTTTACTGCATTTTTCTCGACGACAAATAACAAAAACCAATTATCGCTTCTCAAACCTAAAGCAGCTGACCAAAATCTTCTTAATTCTCTTGGAATGAAAAGACATTGTAGCTTTCAAGGGAAATTCAAAGTCAAAAACATCTGTAATCTTAAAATTATTGTCTTTAGCAAAGCTCGCAAGGAACTTTTTGCTCTCGGTTTTATGGAAACTATACACCACTTTACCGATTTCAAACGCTTTTTTCAGGAAAACCTTGTCCATATGTCTCACTTTGATTCCAAAGGGGGGGTTCATCACCACAAGGCCAACTTGCTCATCAAAGTCATTGATATCAGACAGCCTAAAAATGGTTTCTCCAGCCACCTTACACTCACTTTCAATTTTAGCTACATTTGCCTTAGCAACATCCATCACTTTCTTGTCAAAATCCACAAAATATACTTTTTGAGCTCCAAGAGCTAGTAGCCCTATACCAAGCATTCCAGGCCCACAACCCAGATCAACACTCACTTTTCCTATATCTCCCTTCATAAACACGTTCCAGAGCACTTCAGCAGCTATTTCAGGGTCTGTAGAGTACTGCTCAACTCTCACTTTTGGTCCTATAAAGCCTTCCAGACTAGACAAAAGCACTGCCAAGGCCTTCTTAGAGCCTATTTTATCCTCACTTTTTGCCATTTTTACCTTATTTTAGCCATTTCTGGGCATCCTATATGCCTTCCAGAGTCACTCATAGCTCTCACTTTCGACCTTTAAAAAACCTCCAAAATCGCTAATCACCTTGATTTTAAAAAACCTCATTTTTTGATCTCAATTTTTGGTCCCTATTTTCGGTTATTTTTTCAATTCAAAATTTTTAATTATTGCTTTATTTTTTTGATGATGAATCTTTTATTGGATTATTTTTATTGAACTTCTTTTCATTCCCATTCCCACTTCATTCCCAGCCGTCCCCCGACGGTAAATTTTGAGTCTCAGTCCCAAAATAGTCCCACTATATTCCCAATATAATCCCATTTTATTCCCAAATATTTAAACTTTTCGTCTTATAATATTCCCAAAATCATCCCAAGACATTCCCAATATAGTCCCAGAAAAACGAAATATTTAAATAAAATCTAATAAATTAATCAATTATGCTCTGGGTAAAAAAGCAGTCGGACACAGAAAGAAAAATTTCCCAGATGCACAATCTTCTGGCAAGATCTTTTTCTAACGTAAAAAATGACACACAAAAACTATTCCAGTGGCTCAACTACCTGCATCAAAAAGACCAGGATCAGGAAGCCCAGATAAAACAGCTAAGGCTGGAGCTGTCATACATCCCAAAAAGACCGGAAGATATCAGAAAAATCATAGATTCCTACTACTCTTTTGACAACATGATGGAAAGGATAAAAATGCTTAACGAGCGCATAGACAGCCTTCCCAAAAGTGAAGTTCCACAGAACCATCATCCAGAAATGCACGAAATAGAACAACGCCTTTCAGACTTAGAACAGCAAAAGCAAGCAACAATAAGGGAAAAAGTAGTAAAAAGAGTAACAAGAAACTCCAAGGAATATGTAAGGCAGCTGATGCTATCATACATAAGAAAATACACACAAATAGGAGCTTTACAGCTAAAAGACATGATAGTTTATGACCAGGGTTTATGCTCAAAAAGCTCTTTTTACAGGCTTTTAGACGAGATAGAAACAATGGAAGACATAGGCACAATAAAAAAAGGTAAGCAGAAATACTACTTATATAAGCAAATTAAAGAGCAATAACTATGTTTAAATTAATATTTTCAACAATATAAAACTATATAAGTAATTCCTAGTTCCTAAAATTCTGGGGTGGTAAGAATTTTTGACGAGTTTTTTAAGCAAAGAAAGGACTATTTCTCAAAGAAACCTAAAGACATGGATCTTAAGCTCAAAGAATCATTAAAAAGCGTTAAAAATGAGCTAGATGGGCATTTAGAGGCTATAAATGGGAATACAAGTGAAATACAAACCAGTTACGAGTGTATGAATGAGATTAATGATAAGCTAGAAAAGCTAGCAGAAAGAATGGAATCAGCAGAAATATTCCTGCAAAAATACAGTAATTTTAGTGCAGTTGAAAAAAGCTTTGATATAAAGCCATTAACAAAGACAGAGCAGCATGTTTTCCTTATAATTTATGCTTTAGAGGATGAAAAAGGCCTTGTTTCTTACGCAGATATAATCAAAAAAACAGGTCTTCCTGGATATGTTGTAAGTGAGTATATAGCAAGATTGGTGGAAAAAGGCATCCCTTTGATGAAGAAATACATCAACAACATACCCTACATAAAGCTAAATCCGGAGTTTAAGCGTATACAGGCAAAAGAAAACATCCTATGCATAGACTCAGCGCAAAAAGAATTGGTTAATTTTTAGTCTAAAACCTTTAATCAATTCTTAAAACTTTTAATGCTTATTATTCTTACACCTTTTAGTTATTGATTAAAAGATTTAATCATAATCTATTAATAATTTTCAATATTGAAAAAAATTACAAGTACAAATTGATATATCTAATTTTTCAATTAGTATTACTGCCTATGCTCGTATACACCATCTACTGGATTTAGGCCTTTATCCCTAGCATAATTTTTAAGAACTTCTGCTGTATGATCAACCTTATCTCCAACTACCAATACAGCTCTCTCACATACAAAGCCTTCTTGTCTAGCATAGACAAAAAACTGTTGCTCAGGCCCGTCTTTCCACACATTCTGAGCACCAACCAATTTTCTTGCTCCAACTTCAACTGATCTTCCTACAGCAATTTCATCAAGCTCTCTTAATATACTTTCAAGAGCTATAGAATTTGATTGTTCTACCATTTTTATTCTAGGAATAATCTTTGATATAAAAATATACCTACAAATCATCTCCAGGACTCTTAACTTTCTTTAATTGCTCTCTTGAAACCTTGGTATATCTTTGAGTTGTAGAAAGATCAGAATGCCCCAAAAGCTCCTGAATAACTCTTATATCTGTTCCAGCCTCAAGCAAATGAGTAGCAAAACTAGATCTTAAAGCATGACAAAACACCCTTTTTTTAATATTTGCCCTTTTTGCAGCCTCGCTTACAACCCTTTGGGCCTGCCTTACCTTAATATGCCTGTCTTTTATACTGAAAACATAAGGATTCTCATCTTTCCTTCCATCCAAATATTTCCTTAAATCATTGACCAAAGACTCTGAAAGTATGATATTCCTGTCTTTCTTGCCCTTGCCAGCTCTAACAATGCCCATCCTTTCATTTAGATCAAGATCATCAATTTTAATGCTTACAGCCTCACTAACCCTTAACCCGGAGCTGTACAAAAAAGCTATTAGCAATTTATGCTTTGCATTCTTAGTACAATCTAACATATTTCTTATTTCTTCCTTGGAAAGCACTGTAGGCAGCTTTTTTTCAGGTTTAGGCAGCTTTATTTTAGCAAATAGCCCTTTGCCCATCATCTCATCATAAAGAAACCTCAAAGCACTCATAGCCAAACTTACAGATGCCGGTTTCTGCCCTTTATCCATAAGATGGGCCATATAGGCCTTGATATCATCTTCACCAACAAAATTAGCATCCTTGCCAATAAACTCAAGAAACCTTTGATTCTTCTTTGTATAAGCCTTAATGGTTTTAGAACTAAATCCCCTTATTTTTAACTCAGTTTCCAGCTTTTTTAGCAAAAATATCACCTTTTTGGGCAACCTATCAAAGGCCACATAATGCATTACACATATTTTCTATAAATAACTATCGAAAAAGCCGCGTAATATACATTATACGCCCTTTTTTTATGACACTATTGCATAGCTTTACTGATGAGTTTTTAATTTCCCATACAAAGCTCAATTAAAATAAATAAAAGAATTAGAACTCTTCGGTAAAGTAAATGTTTAACTTCGTTAGCTTAAAGAGTAGCAACCATATAACGACAAAGAGGCACTTGATTAAAATTAATAATTCATCGTCGCCTTCGGCTCCTCACGGGAATTTTAGGCAACGCCCATTGTGGCGTTGCAATTATTGGGATATCATAAGTACTAGCCACCTGGCAATACTTGGCAGCATTATCTGTTTTTGCTTGATGAAACACTGGAAGGCAATGTTAAGATTGTGTTCATTTTTACTTAGACAAGTAATCAAGATATTCTATGAATTCCAAAATGGACTTTATGAGTTTTATGTTCCCAAAATGACTCAGGATGCGCTTTTGGTCCAAAATGAGCATATGTGGTATGCTCATAAGATGGCGATGGTGCTCCTCTTCGAGTTCTTGAAGCATGCCAATAGCAGTTTTATGTAATGCATCCAATTTTTCAGTGTAAGGAATATGCGCCACATAGTTCGCTAGATGTAGAAGACTTCCTCCATAATTGCCTAAATCACCATTATTAAGTAACTACAAAATCGAAAGATTTAAATAGTCGGGCTATAGTACATATTAGATATGGAAGAAGAACAAACAACTATTGGAGATCCGCTGGAGCATATTGTACTACATAGTCCTATGAGGGAAGAGGATTTTCTATTAGAGATGGGCATGTTAATAGAAAGAGCAAAACACAATGGTGGTCAATATGAAGATATTTTGGCAATTATGAAGGAATCTTTAGCAGGTTATTTACCTAAAAGAATAATTGAAGATAAACCAGAAAGTAAGGCGAATAGAACAAGAGAAATGCAAAAATCGCAGATACTGGGTTTTCTAGAAGCTAATTCTAATATGTACTTAACAGCTCAAGAAGTTGCTGACTGGGGAGCTAAACATCCAGAACTTGGAAAGAGTATGAGGTATCGATCATATACTTCAGGGCTTTTAGGAGAGTTAAATCAAGAAGGACGATCTGCTGTTGTTAAAGAAGGGAAATTGGCACGTTATACACCATTAGAGCTTGCAGTTGCCGATGCATTAAAAATTCCTAATTTGGGAAATGGTTTACTTCAATTGTCGCAATACTTAAACACAAGACCAGATCAAATAGCAGGTACACATGCATATAAATTCTGGTCCCAATTTAGAGGATGATATCTATCTATTACTTTTGTTATTCGTGCCTCTTTATCTACTAAAACTATTTACTCTCGCTATCGTTCGTATCTATTAATGGTTGCTACTCTGCTAACTCGTTGAAACCTCGAACTTAGCTCCATTTCATCGCATAAAATCCAGAAATTTTATACGGTAAAATCTTGTTCATATATTCACAATAATTTTAGCCTAACTTTTCTTTGCTTTGCAACATTTTTAATCTCATTATTATTTTCAAAATAAATCAATAAAAATTAAGAAAAGTACAGAAATCCAGCGTGTCTCGGGACTTTACGCTTTGCTTAAGTGGTAAGTTCTCGGTCATAAAAAAAGTCAGAGGACATCAAAGTCCTCTTGCGTATAATGTTCGTTTCACGGCAAAATCTTGTTCCTTGCGTCACAATGATTTTGTCCTAACTTTTTCTCAGCTCTGAAAATAATGCCAACTCTGAGTGTGGGTTGCCTCACTCGAGGGCACATTTTCGAGGATAAAAAGTTCGTGAAACTTCACCATTATACGCCCTTTTTCATTTGCCTTATTTTAATAGAAATTCGCCTTGTCCAAGCTGTGGTGCAACTGTTTTTAGGTAATCTAAGCCTTGAGTTTTACCAATTTTAT
>Ga0187827_10000950_pt1 | contig 43823 bp, 38 predicted proteins | sample ETNtaG_39_FD_167969 | JGI IMG/M metagenome (GOLD analysis project Ga0187827, IMG submission 167969) | Marine microbial and viral communities from oxygen minimum zone, Eastern Pacific Ocean - ETNP2014_SV_150_PacBio MetaG (Illumina Assembly) | ecosystem: Environmental > Aquatic > Marine > Hypoxic...
CCGGCATATCTTTCACGACCCCTCAGAAGACGCCGCGTGGACAGCACTCGACGAGTTCTTCAGCCGCATCGCGGTCTGGGGGACAGTCCGTCATATCCTCGCCAATATCTGGCAGCTTCGACGGCAAAATGGCCCGGTCTCCGCACATCGGGTTGAGGTCGATGACCCCCGCGCCATGGCCGAGCGTATCAAAACCAAAGCTCACGACTTCGGTGCCAAGCTGGTCGGCATCACCGAGATCTCAGATGAGGCAATCTATGACGGCCATGAAATCCCTTATCGGTACGCTATCTGCATAGGCGTGCCGATGAAGCGTGAAGAGATGCTCCACGTTCCACATGCGCGCGCCGGCATCGAAGTGATGCGCGTCTACCGCGAAGTCTCACGCATTGCAATCAAGCTCGCTGAAGAAATCCGCGCCATGGGCTGGCCAGCGTATGCCTATGGCAACCCAAACAGTACCGACATCCTCCAGATTCCACTCGCTATTAAGGCTGGCCTCGGGCAACTTGGCAAACATGGCTCAATGATCAGCGAAGAATTTGGCTCCAATTTTCGGTTGTGCTCAGTGGCCACCAATCTGCCACTTACCACGGATGATCCAGTAGACATCGGCGTCGATGATGTCTGCCTCCATTGCCAACGTTGTTTAATCGATTGCCCTGCGGATGCAATTTCCCCCGAAAAACAGCTCGTGCGCGGTGAAAAAAAATGGTACGTCGACTTCGATAAGTGCATTCCCTATTTTGTAAAAACAGACGGGTGCGCCATTTGCATCGAGGTTTGCCCATTCAGTGAACCCGATCGTGGGCCATGGTTGGTTGAAAGGGTCATGGCAACTCGCAAGAAAAGAACCTCCATGCAGAACAACAGCTTGGCGCAAGGTAAGAACCTTTAATGCAAAACGAAGTGGCCACGTCTGTCGATCTTGTCTAGAATCGCTCGAATCAAATTCTGCGGTCCGAACCCTCTCGGCCAGCTGACAAGGAAGAATTTCATGCGCAACGATAATCATCCCATCACCGATTTAAGTAGCCACCGCATCCTTTTGTGTACCGTCATCCTGCTAGCGGGGGTAATTACCACCACCGCGCCCGTGGTCGCCCAACTCCCTGCGGATCCAGATCCAAAGCGAGAATTGGAGATGACTGTCGCCAAAGGCTTCACCGTGACCGCTGTTGGCGACGTAATCATCGCCCGGCCGATCTCACAGGGTACAAATCTCGAACTTACTGAGGTTTTCGAGATCCTCCAGAGGCCCGATGTCACTTTCGGTAACTTCGAAACCTCGGCCATTGATTTGCAAGACTTCGATGGCTACCAGGCAGCGGAGCACGGGGGGGCTTGGCTCATCGGACCCCCCGCGATCGCATATGACCTCAAAGCCATGGGTTTCGACATGATGGCGCGTGCCAACAACCACACCACAGATTGGGGCGTGGAAGGCATGCGATCGACCACCAAGATTCTCGATGAGGCTGGTATCGTGCACGCTGGAGCGGGGGAAACGTTGGCATTAGCGCGAGCCGGCCGCTATTTCGAGACACCAAAAGGGCGGGTGGCGGTGGTGTCGATGGCATCGAGCTTTACACCGCTCTCGCGTACTATGAATTCGCTCGGTGAAGCTCCAGGACGACCCGGCCTCAGCCCAGTGCGCACAACACGCCACACCTTGATAACCCAACAAGAAATGGATGTGCTCGTTGGCATTCGCGATTCGATAGCGGCGTACCGCAAGTGGCGAAACTGAGTCCGGAGGAGAATCAGATGAGGAACCAGTAACCGAATTATCTTCGTTCGGCACGAACTTCCGCGTCGCGGACCATCGCGGCTATGAGCATGATCTCAACGATATCGATCTAGCAGAAATTCTGGCGGCCATCAAACAGGCGAAACGCAACTCAGATTTTGTGATTGCCACGATCCACGCGCATGATCCTGGCAATTGGAGTGATCGGCCTCCCGACTTCCTCGAGGAGCTAGCACGCAAAGCTATCGACGCAGGCGCCGACCAGTTCGTGGGACACGGCCCGCACCAACTGCGTGGTCTCGAGATTTACAAAGGCAAACCAATTTTCTACAGCCTGGCTAACTTCATCTTTCAGGTCGAGTTGCAGGAGCCGGTTGGGCAGGACCTGTACGATCGCTATGACATCGACCCAAAGGAAGTGACCGACTCCGAGTTTAATCGGCGCTTTCTCGAGAGAGGCTTCGGCGACTCAATCTGGTATGAGAGCGTCATTGCTGAAAGCCGATATGAAGGTGGCACGGTGGCCGAGATTCGACTCTACCCAGTTGAACTAGGTTATGAAAAACGTGGTGCCCACAGAGGCGTCCCAGGTACGGCACGGCCTGAAGTCGGCCAGCAGATCCTCGAAACGATGCAACGGCTTTCGGAGCCCTATGGCACTACGATCACCATCGAGGACGGCGTTGGCGTAATTCGGATAAGTGCTACGACCGATGCCAACCGCAGGTAACGTCGAGAATTGCTACCTGTAATGACCTTGCTCCTAGCACACACCGACAGCTACTTGCGTGAATTCGACAGTATCGTCTCCCATGTCGATAACGAAGCTTGCGTCTTGGTACTCAACCGGACAGCTTTCTACCCGGGCGGGGGCGGCCAACCCTGTGATACCGGGATCATTCAATGGATGGACGGCGACACGCAAATTAAAGTGGGGATCACCAAAACAAAAAAGGGGAGCGCTGACATTGCTCATTACCTCGCTCCAACGTCAACACCCATAACACTTCCGAGCGTAGGTACCACTGTCGCCGGTGTCATTGACTGGGACCGACGCTATCAGCTCATGCGCACCCACACCGCGATGCATATTCTGTGTGGTGTTGTCTGGCGCGACTACGGTGCTCAGGTAACCGGCGGCAATATGCAGCCACTTAATGGCCGGATGGATTTCGAATTCGAGAACCTAAAACGTGAGCTCGTCGACGAGATCGAAGAGAAAGTCAATACGGAGGTCCTGGAGGCGCGCGAAGTTCGCGTCGCGTTCCTGTCACACAGTGACGCTGAGCAAATCCCCGATCTGATCCGCACTAAGATTAACTTGGTGCCGAACTCGATCACCAAGATTCGCACCGTCGAGATCGTCGGCCTTGATCTGCAGGCCGATGGCGGCACCCACGTCGCCAACACCAGTGAAGTCGGCCGACTCCGTGTCGTTGATTACAAGAGCAAGGGTCGCATAAACAAACGAATCCGTATCGCTCTGGAAGATTCCTGAGGAATCTCCATCTTCAACGGTTCCCCTCGATTTTCTCGAGCCACGGCTGACGTTCAAAGTAGCTCTTCGTTTCCTCAACCAGCTGAGGCGCCAACATGATCAATGCGATTAGGTTCGGAACAATAACGATTGCCAAGAAGATGTCGCCGAAATTCCAGATCACGGTCAGCGGCAATACGGCGCCAACGAAGTGCATTCCGACAAAAGCAATTTTGTAGGGCAACACAGCTTTCGCTCCAAACAGGTAATTGGCACAGCGATCTCCATAGTAGCTCCAGGAAATCGCGGTCGATATAGCAAACAGCAGAATGCAGACAACTACGATCATATGCCCCCAATTACCGAGCCCCGACAGGCCTCTCCGATAGGCTTCCACGGTAAGCGGAGCACCACTTTCAACCGCCCGGCTATAAAGTAACGTGTACGTCTGGCTGTTCTCCCCAACGGCGTTGCCAGCGTTGGGAAAGATCGTGCCGGTGAATGGTTGCGTCATCTCCTGATCAACATAGAGCTCTTCGAGAGCGACATCGTGCCAGCCGATACGAGGAGCTTCGGATGTCTCTAGGACATGCTGGCCGTTTTCAATGCGAATCTCAGCCGGAGGGTCGACGCTACTGTGGCTACCATTGCTATCTACGGTGACCCAAACCAAATCGCCGCCACCGAGAGTAATCGGAGTATTCACTCTGTCGTTCCAGACACCCGTCGTTAAAAGCACAAGCCCAGTCATCGAGCAAATCACGATCGTATCGATAAATGGTTCAAGAAGTGCGACAACACCCTCTGAGACCGGCTCGTCGGTTCTGGCAGCCGCGTGTGCAATAGGTGCCGACCCTTGGCCCGCCTCGTTGGAGAACAAGCCACGGCGAACACCCCACATCATCGTCATGAGAAAGGCTCCAACCCCAGTTCCAGCAACGCCAGCCGTGGGGTTAAAGGCTTCACGGAACACAAGCATGAACGCAGGTATGACCTCACCGGCGTTGAACAACAGGATGACGAGCGCGCCTAGTACGTAGATCGCCGCCATAGCGGGAGCAAGGGTGGCAGTAACTTTGCCGATACGTGTGATCCCACCGAGAATAACTGCGGCGACGAGTGCCGAGGTGATCAACCCGGTGACCCACGTAGACACACCGAATGTCGTCTGCATCGTGTCGGCAACCGTGTTGGCCTGTATAGCATTGCCCGTCAGGAAAGCTGTCACCCCCAGAATTCCCGCGAACGCCACAGCCATCCACTTCCACTTCGGTCCCAAGCCCTTTTCGATGTAATACATCGGGCCGCCTGAGACCGTACCTTCCCAGGCCTTCTTGTCATGGCCTTCCTCTATGTGGCGATATTTCTGAGCCAGCGTTACCTCGGCATACTTGGTCGACATCCCAAGCCCGGCGGTCACCCACATCCAGAAAAGAGCTCCCGGCCCTCCCCAGTGGATGGCGATTGCCACGCCGGCGATGTTACCGATGCCAACTGTGGCCGACAGCGCCGTGGTCAGCGCCTGGAAATGCGAAACGTCCCCCGGCTCGTTGGGATCATCGTACTTACCCATGGTTACAGCTAAGCCGTGTCCTAAACGACGCAGTTGAATAAACCCAAGTCTCAGCGTCAGAAATACTCCGGTACCGAGCAAGAGTAAGACCATGAATGGGACAGTTTCTCCCCCAACATTGAACCCAAGTTCAACGATGTACCGATTGCCAAGATTGGAAAGTGTCTGAATAAACTCCATGAGGCTTCCTTTTTACGAAGGTCTGTAGGTGGCCAACGATAGGCACGAACATCAACAAGGCGAACGCTGGTCGCCAACTATGCCTTGCCCGACGCTATTCCGACAAGCATGGCACGCCGCTGTTCATGATCACTCCTGCTACGATTTCATCATGCTAGGGTAAATCTTCTTTTTCGGTTAACTCGTTACCGCGCCTTCCGAGGCCGACGCCACGAGCTTTGCATACTTGGCAAGCGCCCCTTTCAGATAACGGGGCTCAGGCGGGCGCCACTCCGAACGGCGTGGGCCCATATCTTCTTCTACATCGAGTGTCCGTGCGTCGACATCGAGGGTCACGGTGTCACCATCACGAACTAAGCCGATTGGTCCACCTTTGGCAGCTTCTGGGGCAACATGTCCGACCATGAAACCGTGCGTTGCCCCACTGAAGCGACCGTCTGTCACCAGAGCGACTGAATCGCCAAGTCCCTGCCCCATCAGTGCAGCGGTGACAGCCAGCATTTCGCGCATCCCCGGACCGCCTTTGGGGCCCTCGTAACGAATGATGATGACATCACCAGACTCGATATCTCCGTTCTGAACAGCAGCAAATGCCAGTTCTTCTGAATCGAAAACACGTGCAGGGCCACTGTGGTGCGTGCGTTCGTGACCAGCGAGTTTGACGACGCAACCGTCGGGCGCCAGGCTGCCGTGTAGGATGGCGATGCCACCCCTAGACTTAATCGGCTTTTCGAGGCTACGGATAACTTCTTGGCCGACGGTTTCTTCGGCCTCCTCGGCCTCCTCGGCTAACGTTTTCCCGCTGACAGTCGGCTGGTCCTTCAAGAGTCCACCATCCAGGAGTCGCTTGATCAGTAACCGCAAGCCACCAGCTCGATCAACGTCAGGCGCGGTGAACCTGCCAGCAGGTTTTAGGTCCGCAATCACTGGAGTCGCTGCCGATATACCGTCGAAGTCGTCGATCGAAAGATCGACACCAGCCTCACGGGCGATAGCCAGCAGATGGAGCACCGCGTTAGTCGACCCAGCCGTCGCAGCTACTGATGAAATAGCGTTTTCGAGCGCTGTGCGGGTGATAATCTGCCGCGCCGTAATGCCCTGTTCGATCAATTGCATAACTATCTCTCCGGAGTAGAATGCACCCTCTTTTTTGCGCGAGTCCAACGCCGGGATGTCGTTGACACCCATTGGCGAGATACCGAGCACGGTCATCGCCGTAGACATGGTGTTGGCGGTGAACTGGCCGCCGCAGGCACCCGCGCCAGGGCAGGCTACGTCTTCGAGATCACGGAGGTCTTGTTCAGTAATCACGCCGGCGGCACAGGCCCCGACAGCCTCGAAAACATCTTGGATGGTGACGTCCTTGTCCTGATAGCGACCAGGATAGATCGAGCCACCATAGATCATTAAAGACGGCAGATCTAAGCGGGCAAGAGCCATCACTGTTCCTGGGATCGTCTTGTCACAGCCGGAGATCGCAACCACGCCGTCTAGTAAGTGGCCACGCACAGCCAGTTCGATGGTGTCAGCGACCGCTTCGCGCGATACTAAAGAAGCGCGCATTCCTGAGGTCCCCATTGAAATCCCGTCAGAAACTGCGATGGTATTGAACTCAAAGGGTGTTCCCCCGGCGGCACGGATCCCTTCCTTTACTGACTTGCCGAGTTCATGCAGATGCACGTTGCAGGGTGTCAGCTCAGTCCAGGTATTGGCGACACCAACCAGCGGACGGTCGAGGTCGTTATCGGTTAAACCCATAGCCTTGAACATCGCGCGCGCCGGGGCGCGGGCAATTCCCTTCTTGATGGTGTCGCTTCGCATGGTTAGCCTGCTTTCCAAGTATGCGGTACCGATTCCGGTCGGTATTGCTCGCTTCTACCATAATTCCAGGGAACACGAGCCGAGTAACGGTCTGGACGTTCGCAGAAGATCGTCTCCCACAGCAGATTAAAAGCATTAAAGGAGTTGTACAAATTGCGGTTTCTCATCTTCGGTGCCGGCGCCCTCGGAAGTGTCATCGCAGCTCGCCTCGCTGATATCCATGAGGTAAGTCTCCTCGGCCGAAAGGATCACGTTGACGCAATCAACGAATGCGGCTTGCGAGTTACCGGCCACACTGAAGTCTTGCAGAAAAAGATTAGCGCCACTACAAATCTCGCAACAATAGATGGTCCTCTCCCGGACGCAATTCTTATCACGGTGAAAGCCTACGACACGAGATCAGCGGTACGGGCCCTTGCTAGTTACTGGAACAAACCGATTTTTGTTTCGCTGCAAAATGGGCTGGGCAATGAAGAAGCAATTGCTGAGCACGCTACCAAGGTGCTAGGTGCCGTCATTAATCAGGGCGCCACGTTCATCGGCCCGGGTGAAGTGTTTCACGCCGGTTCAGCTGAAATCGACTTTGGCCCGTTCGCAGGCACCACCAATGAAGATGCAGAGACCGTTGCAGCAGCCTTCCGAGAAGTTGGGTTTCCCGCGCAAGCAAAACAAGATATCCGAGAAAAAATTTGGGCCAAGGTGATCCTCAACGCCGCAGTCAATCCACTGACGGCACTGCTGCGCAAACGAACCGGGGAACTGGCTGAGACCGACGTGCTTAAGCCTGTGCTCGAGCTCATTGTCGAAGAATCGGTAGCGATCGCAGCAACTAGCGGCGTAACGCTTAATGAAACCAAAATACTCGACAAAATTGCTACTGTTGCCAAAGCCACAAGCGACAACAAGTCGAGCATGCTCCAAGACCTGGAAAAGGGTCGCCGTACCGAAATTGATGCCATCAACGGTGAGTTAATTGCGCGCGCCCGTAAACACGGAATCGCCTGCCCAATCAATGAGTTGCTCGTCAACCTAATTCGCGCCGCAGAGGCTTAAGCAAGTGCCACCAGGATGTATGGTGGAGCATTCACTCTCCCGGAAGCCAGAAAATTAGTAACTTCGCGCCGACATGTAATAGCGTTCAATGAGCCGCAGGATGATAGATTCAATCATTCCTAAATTCCCTGGATTCAGAAATCTATGAACCGTCTCCTGTGACCAGTTTGCTACGCGGTTGCCTGGCCTTTCTATTCACCATCCCGCTAGCTACGTGCGGATTCTTGGATGTTGGTGCGGGAGACGCAAACGCTGAGGAAAATGAGAAGCCCGCGCTGCTGGTGTTAATCGCGGTCGATCAAATGCGAGCCGACTACCTTGATCGTTTTAGACCGCAATTCATCGGCGGGCTCCGAACCCTCCTCGAAGACAGCGCAGTTTTCATCAACGCACGCCAAGATCATGCGATCACTTCTACCGCGCCTGGGCACGCCGCCATGCTGTCTGGTCTTTACCCTCGTGACAGTGGGATGGTTGATAACACCTGGTTCGATAACACCCTAGGACGGCGGGAACGGGCAGCAATCGACCCAGAACAAAAACTGGTCGGCGTCAGGCCTACCAATAACAGTCCTGGGGTATCTCCCCAGCAATTCCTCGGCACGTCGCTCGTCGGCTGGCTCAAAGATCTCGACCCACTATCTCAAGCAGTGTCAATCTCCCGTAAGGATCGTTCTGCCGTGCTAATGGCGCCCGAGGCCGAGCATGTTTATTGGTGGCATGCTGCGAGCGGACGATTCATCAGCAGCACGTACTACCGAGACGAACTGCCCGATTGGGTCAATGTGTTCAACGACGAAGATTGGCTTTCTGGCTATCTCGGTGGATCCTGGGAGCAACTCGAAACCGAACCCACCTATACGCTCTCTCGGCCAGATGCCTACGAAGGCGAACGCGGCCCACGTGGCTTCGGCACCGTGTTCCCCCACCCCTTTCCAACAAGTCGTCAGGCACTTGGCAGAATAGTCGAGTTAACACCCTTTATGGACAAAGCTACGCTCGACCTCGGCCGCTCCGCGATCACCGCACTCAACCTCGGCCAAGATGGAGTCACTGACGTACTTGCTCTAGGCCTTTCGTCAACCGACTCGGTAGGACACTACTTCGGACCCTATAGCCGTGAACTCCAGGACCAGATACTTCGTCTGGATCGCATGCTTGGCGATTTTCTAGATTTTGTGGACCGAACGGCTGGTCTCCACCGTACGTTAGTCATCCTGACCGCCGATCACGGGGTGGCTCCCCTCCCCGAGTACAGCCGCGAGTTGGGTGATGATGCTGCGCGGCTCCGCCTAGGCGAAATTTATCGTGGCATCAGCGAATATCTTGGTGCCGAATTTGGGGGCGAGAATTGGTTTACCAGTAGTTCGCACGGCTGGATACGCGTCGATCGCGCAAAGGCAACAAAACTGGGCGTTGATGCCAACCAAATTGTCCACAAAGCACGAGAATATATCGAGACGCTCGACACCGTGGTAGCTGTTTTTTCACACGATGACTTACTTGAGGACCGCAAACCTCAAAGCCAGATCGAAGAACTGTTGCGACGTAGTTTCTACGCTGAACGATTGGGGGACCTGTACCTCTTGCATTCACCGCTGTCCTTCTGGCAAACCGGCCTAGCCACCAATCACCAGTCGCCTTACGATTACGATCGGCGCGTGCCCCTGGTTTTGCGCGGTCCGGGGATTCGCCCTGGCGTATACGCAGAGCCAGTAGCAATTGTCGACATCGCCCCGACATTAGCGCACATGCTTGAACTCACGGCACCCAATGCACTGGAAGGCATTATTCTTGAACACATCATCGTGCGCTAGGCTCGCCGAGGCCGCAAAATCAATCGCGCGGACCGCGTCGGGTACGATGCGATGAGCAACTATCGCCCCGATATGCGGGAGTAAATACTACCGATGACCCAAAGTGTTGAAACCAACGTTGCATGGTGGGCACGCGGATTAATCTTTGAGAATTGCAGTTGCCAAGCGGTTTGCCCTGGTCATGTCCACTTTGACCAACTTTGCTACAACGACCGCTGCATCGGGTATTGGGCAATCCGCTTCGACGAAGGCATTTTCGCTGACACTAACATCGCTGGTGTCAATGCGATCATTGCCTACGACAGCCCCCCCCACATGATCGAAGGCAACTGGCTGGAGGTCATCATGATCGACGAAGAGACAACGGAGGAGCAGCGGGCGGCAGTGGAGAACATTCTCACTGGTCGTGCCGGAGGACCATGGGCAATTCTCGCTGGCTTCGTCAGTGAATTCCTCGAGACCCGCTACGTGCCAATCCTTATCGAAGAAGGGGAGAAGACCAAGCGCGTTGTCATTGATGGCATCCTTGATTCGACAATAACCGAACTGAAGGGCCGTGATCGTTCCAAGCCGGTAACGTTCAACAACATGTACAACCAAATTCACCCTCCCGAACAAGCGCTCGGCACTGGAACTTCACATTACGATGATGGCTCGATCCGCTTCGACAACACCGGAACTCACGGCCTCTACTCTTATTTCGAGTGGACAGTAACTCCCGAATGAACCTTTTAGCGCCGCACGCTCATTCAAGCTATGCCGCAAGTGTGTTGTTGTACTTCATGATGATGGTGGTGATGATGACGCCGGCGTTGATGCCCTGGCTGCGTCTGTTCGGCAGAATGGCGGGCGATGCCTACCCGGGCAGGAAAACAGCTCTCGTAGTTGGCCAGTTCACCGCCGGATACCTCGTGGTTTGGTTCGGGTACAGCGCCGCAGCTGCCACGATGCAAGATGGCCTCCAGTACTTCGCCCTACTACGGCTCAATCTGAGCGTTGGAATGACCGTCGGAGGAATTCTGTTGATCACTGCCGGCTTATTTCAGCTCACTTCACTGAAGGAAGCTTGCCTTGCACATTGTCGTAGTCCACTCAGTTTTTTCTTGGCACGCTGGGACGGCGGCCCCAGGGGCCCGTTCAAGATGGGCGCCCACCACGGAGTCTGGTGCGTCGGCTGTTGCTGGGCACTGATGATGCTCTCTTTCGTGCTCGGTGCCATGAACCTTTTGTGGATGGCAATCCTTACTTCGATGATCGTTGCTGAACAACGAGCACCACGACGTTGGCACCTCGGTCGCTGCTTCGGCATTGCCTTCATCGCCTGGGGCGTAGCATTAATTGTGATAAGTTAACGACCCCTTCGGCAACCTTGCTTGACTCTGTGTGAACCGCTCTATACCCTTATTACTGCTGGGGTTACAGAGAATTCGAAGGTTCACAAAGGTTACCGATGGTTATCAAGGATACTTACACTGTTGTTACCCTGCATTCGGCAGAGGCTCCCGACCTTCTGGTATTGGTCGGTGGATCGCCGTGCGTTAGGAGCGACGTGAGGGCTTCCTGTGGCCATCCAAATGGAGCAAGGAGCAGCCACAAGTGAGTGCATTAAAGTCGAAAGATGCCAGACTCAAACTTCACCGGTCGATGGTGAGAACCGGGGAAGCTGGCAACATTTTCTGGGAGAGCATCGGAAAGGGCAGGGCGGTCGGTTATCGAAGGCTGGAAGGATCAGCGACAGGCAACTGGTACGCGAGGCTTTACGACAGCAACAAGGCAGGCTCCCCCTATCATCGCCACGCAATTGGCACCGCCGACGATACAGCCCCGGCAAACGCCACAGACATCCTCGACTTTAGCCAAGCCCTAAAGCTGGCCAGCACCTTTGACCCGTGGGGCCAAGATGAAGATGACCAAGTGGGCACGGTTGCCGATGCCTGCCGCGTCTACTTGGAGTGGGCTGAGCACAACAGGCCCAAGTCGTACGACACCATCAAGAGCTGCTTCAATTGCCACGTCGTCGATAGCGAGATCTCCAGCATTCCAATTAGTCGCCTAACCATCCGACACCTCGAACAGTGGAAGAACCAGCAAGCACTCAAGCCCCGGCAGCACGTCAGCGGCACGGAGTACGAAATAGTCACCGAGGACGACAAAAGATCACGGAAGGCATCAGCCAATCGCAGCGTTGCGTGGCTGAAGGCTGCCCTATCCCACTGCAAAAACATTGGGGCGATCACGGCTGATGACGCAGCGTGGCGGTTACTGCGTCCATTCAAGGGAGTTACGCGCAGCGGTCGAAAGAACCAGGCCAAGTACCTCACCGAAAAGCAGCTTGGGCTTTTGTTTGAGCACATCGATGACCAGTGTTTTTTGAACCTGGTGAAAGGTGCGGTTTATCTCGGTGCGAGGTATACCGAATTGGCCCAGCTCCGTGTTGGTGACTGGGACGCAGATAACGAAACCCTGACGGTTGTGGCTGGCAAAGGTGACAAGCGCCGCAACATCTTCCTGGGCACCGCCGCCACTTCCTTGCTCAACCAACTTTGCCCAGGTAGACAAAGTGATGAGCCGATCTTTCTCAAGTCTAACGGCACACCGTGGGGAAAGAACCACCAACAGCGGCCCCTGGAGAGGGCTGTCAAAGCAGCGGGGATCAAGCCACGGATCAGCTTCCACGGACTGAGAGCCAGTTACTGCTCCATCTACCTGATGGCTGGTGGAAACATTTTTGACCTGGCCAAACAACTAGGCCATAGCGACACCCAGATGCTGAGTCAGCATTACGGCCATCTGTCCAACACCCACCGGCAAGAGCAGGCACGGGCTTGTGAGCCGAGCATTCCCACCACCAGCAGCACCACCAGGGAAGCAACGCTCCACTAAGGCGCACACCACGACGGCCCCCCGTAGAAACTCCGCCGTTACCGGCGTAGAGTTCCGGCATCCAAAGTGATCTCCAAACCAAGGGTGCCGACGATGAGTGAAGCGACCGTAGTGGATGCCAGACTCGACAAGCTAGAACAAGACAACCGGAGGTTGAAGCTGACGCTTGGAGCGTTGCTTCTGGCACTGGCGGCGGTGCCTTTGATCGGTGCCGTGATGCCTCAACAGATACCGGAGGTGATAACGGCGCGAGAGTTCTCTGTGGTCGACGAGAACGGCACCATACGCGCCCAGATGAGCGTCGCCGGCATCTTCTACACCGATGATAACCAGACCATCCGCGTCGAGATGGACGCCGACGGCATCCGCTACTTAGACGAGAACGGCATCCTCCGCGCCTCTATAAACGCTGGCGGAATCGCCCACGTCGGCGACAACGGCAAGGTCCGTTCCTCGATGACCGATTACGGCGTCGAATCCTTCGATGAGAACGGCACCAGACGGGGCGCGATGACTGTCGCCGGCATCCTCTACGGTGACGAGAATGGCACCTCGCGCGCCGTGATGGCTGCCAACGGGATCGGTTACTACGACGAGAATCGCAGACTAGTTTGGCGGGCGCCCGAGCGCTAACCAGCAGTAGCCAAGCGGTGATGTAACTGATCGACGGTTTCCCGTGAAACTCCGCTACAACCGGCGTAGAGTTTCCGGCATCCAAAGTGATCTCCAAACCAAGGGTGCCGACGATGAGTGAACCGACCGTAGTGGATGCCAGACTCGACAAGATAGAACAAGATAACCGGAGGTTGAAGCTGACGGTGGGAGCGTTGCTGCTGGTGATGGCGGCGGTGCCTCTGATCGGTGCCGTGATGCCTGAGCAGATACCGAAGGTGATCCAGGCGCAACAGTTTCAAGCGGTTAACGAGAACGGCAACATCCGCGCCGTGATGACCGGCGGCGGCATCGTCTACTCCGACGAGAATGGCAACCTCCGCGCCTGGATGGACGACCGTGGCTTCCGCTACGAAGACCTGAACGGCACCCTCCGCGCCGCGATATACGCCGAAGGCATCACCTACTGGGACGAGAACGGCACCGCTCGCGTCGATATAAGCGACTACGCCATCACCTACCACGACGAGAACAACATCCTCCGCGCCGTGATGAGAGCCAACGCCATCAGATCGCACACTTCCTGCTTCGGGATACAGGGTCGCACCTGTATCTGTCGAGCGGCACCGCGGCGCGCGAGTACTCCATGGTGGCTGCGATCAGTTTGAGGTACGCGGTGCAGGCGATCGATGATCTGCGGTCCTACCACCAAAAGCACCTGACCAACCACATGCTGCGTGGCGATGTACTGCCGGAGGTCAAGCGACGCGACCGATTCGTCGTCAGAGACAGGCCGCCTCCGGCAACGGATGACCCTGCCGACAAGTAGCTCCGGGCGTACAATCTGGGGGTTGCAGCCGGCTGTGCCTATCTTCCGTAAGTCGGAAGACTGATTCCCCGGAGTACGCGGAAAGTATCCACGGCGAACGTGTCCATGTGGCCGTACTCGCCGTGGTAGACACGGCCGATGACGAAGCCCACCACCAGTCCGTCGATCTCCGCGGCAAGCGACACCCGGATGCCGGACTCTCGCAGTGCGGTCTCGATGCGTTGCTCGTAGTAACCGCGCCGATCTTCGCCGGTGGCGTCCCGATCGATGCGGACGAGGCGGTTGAGGTCGTCGGCGCGCAGTTCACGGACGGTGATTCCGTCAGTGGGACTCTCGCCAGGTTTGAGGTCCAGGTCGACGTTGTATGACTCTTGCGGGTCCATGGAGTCCTCCCGAGAGCAGGCTGCTAGAGGTACTGGCCGCCATCGACCCGGATTACCTGGCCGGTGACATAACTGGCGGCGGAAGAGGCGAGGAAAGCGATCACGTCGGCAACCTCTGCGGGGTTGCCGAGTCGTGCGAGGCAAGACTGATCTATGGCGGTCTGCTTGACGGAATCCGGCAGATCCGCGGTCATGGCGGTTTCGATGTAGCCAGGGCTTACCGCGTTGACACGGATTCCGAAGCGGCCGCTCTCTCTCGCCATCGTCTTGGCCAGTCCGATCAGCCCGGCCTTGGAGGCGGCATAGGCGCTGAGACCGAACTTGCCGCGTTCGCCGTTGATCGACGAGATGAGAATGATCGATCCGCCGCCCCGGGCGCGCATGTGCGGCAGCGCTGCGCGGCAGAGGTGAAATGCCGAGTCGAGGTTCACCGAGAGCACGGCATCCCAATCCTCGGGCGGCAGTTTCCACAGGACAGCATCCCGGGTGATTCCCGCCGCGTGCACGAGCACGTCCAGGCCGCCCAGAGCGGTCACCGCTTCGTCTATGGCGCGGCTGCAGTCGCCGGCGACTGTCAGGTCGGCCACCGTGTTCCAGGTCGCGCCTGTGGGAAGGTCATCCTGACGGTCGACCGCGCCGACGACGAACCCGTCGCGGGCCAACGCTGCCACCGTGGCCTGGCCGATGCCGCCGGCAGCACCGACCACGAGAGCGCGACGCGTTTTCATCAGGCGGCGCCTCGTTGGCGCAGCTTCTCGTGGCGGAAGGCGCCCCACAGGGCGGCGCCGAGCGCGCCAGCGAAGATCGAATCCTCGTGGGTACGGAGTTCGGCCGGTATGCCCTGGCTTTCGATCTCCTCACGCAGCGCCGCGACGAGCCCGGTGTCCATCGCAAGCCCTCCGGTCATGAGGATGACGCCTTCGACACCCGCAGCGCGCAACAGGCGCGCGTAGCGTCCGGCCATCGACAGATGGATGCCCTTGAGAATGTCCTCGGTCTTGATGCCGCGCGACACCATGTTGATCACGTCCGTTTCCGCCAGCACCGCGCAGATGCCCGAAGGAGCTTCGGGTTCCGTGGAGCGTTGTGACAGTTCGCCCACCTCGGACAGGCTACAGCCCAGATAGCGGGAGATGTTCTCCAGGAACTGCCCGGAGCCGGAGGCGCACTGCGACGTCATGCGGTAACCGAGCACCTTGGAACGCTCATCCATGAGGATGGCGCGCGCGTGCAGCCCGCCGACGTCGAGGACACCGCGGGCCTCGGGCTCGAGTTCGATCGCGCCACGCGCGTGGGTGGTCATGCCGTAGAAGTGGCCCGTCCGGAACGAAACGAACTCACCTTCACCGGTCGTGGCGACGTAGGCGAGGTCATTGCGGGTCAGTCCGAGCTCGGCGACAGTCGCGTTGACGACATCCTCGACGACCGCGGATGGAGAGCGCCGTCGGATACGTTCGAGTCGCTGGCCGAGACGCTTGGCGTTCCGGCCGGCGCTGCTGCGAGCGATCACACACTTGACCGTGCTGGCGCCGACGTCGATTCCACAAGTCGTAGTCATGCTGCGGCCTCCTCCGTGCTCTCGTCGGCATCCTCGGCGCGGCGGGCGAAGATCGCGGCGCCGAGGGCCCCCGTGTAAATGGATGCGGCGGAGATGTTGATCTTCCTCTCGCCGTAGTTCTCGGTGACGAGTTCGCGCAGGGCGCGGACGGCGGCGGGGTTGCGCGCCACGCCTCCGGTAAAGGTGAATTCGTCGTGCACGCCTCCCGAACGGGCCAGCAGTGACATTGCTCGCAGCATGATGGCACGGTGCAGTCCGGCGAGGATGTCCTCGCGCTTTTGGCCCAGATTCAGCCGATCGCGCAGCTCGGCGCCAGCGAACACCGTGCAGGTGCTGTTGATCTTCACCTTGCGCGTCGATTTCATGGCCATGGGACCCAGTTCGTGTACCCCGAGGTTCATCTCGTCGGCGATGTAGCCGAGGTAGCGGCCGCATCCTGCCGCGCAACGATCGTTCATCTGGAAGCCGGTCACGATGCCGCGGCCGTCCACTTGAATCGCCTTGGTGTCCTGGCCGCCGATGTCGAGGACCGTGCGAGTGGTCGGGAACGTGGCGTGAGCGCCCAGCCCGTGGCAGAGGATCTCGCTGCGAATGGAGGCCTTGGGAAAGGGTAGCCGCGCGCGACCATAGCCGGTGCCCACATGCCCGCGCTCGTCCAGCGGCAGGGCCACCGCGCGCTCCATCAACTCGCCGGCGCGAGCGCGCTCGTCGGCCTCCAGGCCCGCCGCGGCCAGCAGCCGATCCAGCGCCTGGCTGACGTGCTCCTCGAAGGAGACCTCGAGTTCCTTGTTCTCTACCTTGATGATCGCCTTGTCGAACATGCCGATGAGTACGTCCTGCGGCATGGTGCTCGGGTCGGCCGCCTCCTCGGATAACTGCATGAACGTGCTCGAGGCCAGGTCGCGGAAGAAGTCGGACTTACGATCCGCGCCGGGCACGAAGAGCTCGTGAGCTCGTGCCTCCATTGCATCGACGATCTCGCCGAGCACTCGATCGAGCGCCGGCTGCCAACCCTCATAGAAGTCGTTGCGCGCCGCGATCAGCAGTTCTTCGCGCAGCGATACTAGCGCCGCGTTGTGCTTCGCCTCGGCGAAAGACGCCGCGATGATCGGCAGCAGTTCCTGGGCGCGGGCGGCGAGAGCCGCGTCGCCTTCGAGCGCCCTGCGGGCAAGTGCAAACCGAGCGTCGACGAATGCCTCGGCCCGTGCCACGGCGCACGCAACATCGTAGTTGGACCGGCTGTTGGTAATGCCGCGGCCGAGTATCTCGCCGTCGCTGTCGAGGATGATTGCCTTGGTGGTCGTCGATCCGAGGTCGATGCCGACCCAGCAGTCCATGCCAGTCATCCGGTCGCTCCCACCGGCTGTCGCCGTTGCTCGATCATCTGCAGATACGACTCCAGGCGGTTCTTGATGTTGGCGGCCGAGAAGTAGCGTGGGTCCACCAGGTCGCTCTCGATGAAGCCTCCCGGCACGCCAGTGCGCTCTTCAACCTCGCGCAGGATCACGAGTTGACCCGCTGAGAACGAGTTGCACGACTTCACCGAGTTGATCAGGAAGCCGTCGGCTGAGTACTCGCGCACGTAGTCGCAGATCAGGTCAACGCGCTGGGGCAGGTTCAGGTTCGTGTAGCAGCCCAGGCAGTATCGCGCCAGAGACTCGAGAGGGTTCGAGGGGTCGTGCCGGAAACCGCGGTCATAGAGGCCGCCAACCTTCGTGTATGTGCTCGCCACGCAGACCGCGTTCTCTTCGTAGAACATCTTCCAGAATTCACGGAAGTGGGTCCAATTGGGCGGCCCTTCGACGACCAGGCGATACTGCTCGTTGGTAACTTCCCCGGCCGGAGTTACCGGTCCCTTGCCGGCGGCGATGCGCGCGTCGACCTCGGAGCGGAGGGCACGGTAGTAGTCGATGCCCGCCTGGGTGCCGCGGAATGCGGAGAAGATCGGACCGATATAGAAGACGCCGCCGAAGTAGCCGTCGATCGGGCTGGGGCGGTGCTTGGCTGATTCGAGCACGTAGACGAAGTCGTCTTCGGCCTGTGCCGAGAGCGCCAGGCGCTCGGACACTGCGTCCGCATCGAAGGTCTTGCCAGTGACCTTCTCAAGCTTGGGGATGACCTGCTCCTCCAGCTGCCGGACGATGTAGTCGACCATTTCCTGAGTGATCTCGCCGCCACCCTGGTAGGGAACGTGCAGCATCACGATCTCGCAGTCGTACTCCTGCTTGAGAAGCTCGAACCACTTCATGAAGGTGAAGCAGCCGGTGTACGAGAGCAACAGGATGTCGGGGTCCGGGAGATGCTCGCCCGTGGGGCCGATGTTGCCGCCCTTGAGCATGCCGATATCGCACTTCACGTAGGTGCAGACATCCTCCGAGTGGCCGAGCTTCTCGGCCTCGCGGACGAAGTCACCGGACTGCTTGCGCATGCCCGACTGCAGCGCGTTGATCTCCGGCAGCACCGGGAGCATGTCGAAAGACCGGATCAGCTCGGTAAGGTTGCCCGGCACGAACGTATAGGCCGTCTTGGCACCCGTCTCCGGTGCTTGCGCGAGGGCGTGGTAGTGCTCGGCGAGGATCTTCTTCTGCAGGGCCATGCTCGCGTCACGCTGGGTCGGAACTGTCTCTGTCATGCGTCGCTCCAAAGCTTGAGGGCATCGGCGAACGTGCCGGCCTGTTCGCGGATGGTCTGAAACTGTCCCGTGTTCTCCGAGTACTTCATGCTGATATGCGAGATGCCGCGCTCGTCGAGCGCACGCGCCAGCATCGGGCGGTCCAGAAGAGCGGGATCGCAGAAGGAAGGGGCGGCGAAGATCACGCCCTCAGCCTCGCGTTTGACGACCATCTCGGCCAGCTCCGCGCCTTTTTCCTTCTCGTTGATGTAGATGAAAGAGGCGGCAGCCGCCTTGTCGAGGAAGGCGTCCACCAGGGCGTCGATGGGGTCGCCGACGGGCCCCTCGGGATCGATGATGGGCTCGGTGATCATGCGCGGTCCCATCAGCAGGTCGTCGTCGACGATCCAGCAGCCCGCGCGTTCGAGCGTGCGCAACAGATCCAATGGCGGTTGCTCGCAGAACGCGCCGGTCAGCACGATACGGCTGTTGTCCATGAGCGGCCGGTCGGAGTTCGCCGCGGCCTCCGTGTAGTCGCGCAGCAGCTCGTTGTGCTCCTGCACCGGAAGGACGAGTCCCGCCCGCTGCATCAGGTAAACCTCGGACGTGGGTGCCAGCCAGGGGCGGTCACTGCGCAGGTCGTAGAGTTCGCGTTGCAGCTGGCGGTTCTCGTCGTGCAGGGCGATGGCTTCCCACAGGGATTCGTCGCTGATCTCGACTCCGCCGAGTTCCCTCAGGTCAGTTCGCAGCGACGTCAACTCATGGCGCCACCAGTTGCCGCCGATCTCCGGATCGAAGTTCTGCGGTACGTCGACGTACTTCACGTACTTGTCCGGAAACTCGAGCTTCCAGATGCCGGACATATTGCGGATGACGTCGCAGGTGGATGGGAAGAGGAAGCCGTCACAGACATCCAGGCGCCCGGAGAGCCCGAGTTCGACGACGCTGCGCGGGATGTGACAGATGTACGACTGGAAGTAGGCGTCACCGCGGATGATCTCGACCTGGTCGGTGCCACCGATGATGCCCACGGGGTGCATTCCGGCGGCGGTGATGATCTCGATCGGAGCGAAGACCGGCAGGTAGCCGATCACGCGTCGTGCAGGCTCTGCGTCCTTCCAGGCGGCGACGCCGCTCAGGTCCATGTCGAGCGCGAGGGCCTCGGCGCGGGCTACGAGTTGATCTACGTTCGATGTCATTAGCCGTTCTTCCATTCCGGTTTGCGCTTCTCGACAAAGGCGCGAATCCCCTCGCTACCGTCATGCAGGCTCAGCAGATCGGTCAGGTAGGTCCTTTCCTGGGCGGCGAGGCGATCGTTGAATGCTGCGCTCCAGGTGCTGCGCAGCGTTGCCGTCGCGACGCGCAGCGAGGCGGCGGATCGTGGCAGGTAATAGGCGGCGACCAGCGTCTCCAGGGTCTCGTCGAGCTGTCCGTCCTCGACGAGTCGGCTTACCAGCCCGTAGCCCTGTGCCTCGTCGGCGGTAAAGTCACGGCCGCTCAGCAGGATGTCCTCCGCTACCGCTCGCGGCACGCCCGATTGCAGGAAGGCCGTTGCGGCAGGGGCGAACACTCCGAGCCGGATCTCGGCTGCGGCGAAGATGGCACCACGCTCGACGATGACCTGGCCGCAGGCCAAGGCTACCTCGAGGCCGCCGCCAAGGCATCGTCCCTGAACCAGTGCGATCGTGGGGTAGGGGAAGCCGGCGAGGCCGCGGACTACGTCGCCCATTGCCTCGAGCATGCCGGCGACCTGGTCCGGGAGATGCTCCTCGACACTTGCCCCGAAAGAGAAGTGCTTACCGGAGGCACGGACGACCAGCAACTTGGCGTTGCGATCGTTCGCAGCCGTTTCGATCTCCCGCGTCAGGGAGCGACACAACTCGCCGTCGAGGACATTGCCAGGGTGGCTGTCGAGCGTGATGACCCGTACGGCGCCATCGTGGGTCACATCGTGGGGCACGCTCAACTTCCTGACTCTTCAAACTGGGGCGAGATCGTTCGGATCAGTTCTTCGTTCCATTCTTCGCCACGCGCCAGGCGCCGCCGCAATTCGACGAAGTCGACCTCGCGCCCGACCTCGCGGTTGCCTTCATGGAACGCGCGGAATCCCGCCTTGGCTTCGGCGAACATGTTCAGTGCGAGCCAGGCGCGGTTGGACTCGCGGTTCTGATCCCAGTGCTCCTTCTTCTTCTTGCGCATCGACTCGATGGTCTTCGTCGTGCACTCGGGCATCAGGTAGAGGATCTTGGTGACGAGTTCCTCTACGCCGCCATCGAGCAGTTCGAAGTCGACGTCGCCGGACTTGAGCTGGTACTTGCCCTCGTCGCGTTCCTCGCCGGTCTTGGGCATGCCGTAGACAATGTTGCCGGCGTTGTCCACCCAGCGGTCGATCTCGACGGTCGGGTTGGGGACGAAATTGCCGTCGACCTTGAGCACCGGGTAGATCTCGTTGACCAGACCGACGCGCTTGGCGGTGTGGGCGCTCCACATCTCACACAGCACGGCGCTCTCGATCGCGCGCGACCAGCCGACGAACAGGTGGAGGAAATCGGTTGAGCCACCATCAGGAGCTGATCCATGTCGCGGGCCGGCCTGCCCGAAGACGGCGAGGTCGCTGCTGAGCGTGAAGTCACATGCCATGCCGATCTCCTGTCCACCGGCCACGCGCATGCCGTTGACGCGGTTGATCACGGGCTTGTCGCACTCGAGGATGGCCGTGACCATGTCGTTGAATAGCCGCATGTACTGCCGGTATTCCTGCGGCTTGCCCGAATACACCTCGGCATATTCGGCGGTGTTTCCGCCCGTGCAGAAGGCACGGTCACCTGTGGCGGTGAACACGACTGCCACCGCGGCGCGATCGACCGAAGCGCGGCGGAAGGCCAGGATCACCTCTTTCACGGCGTGCGTCGTGTACGAGTTGAGCTGTTCCGGATTGTCGAGCCAGATCCACACGGAGTGCAGGTCGGCGACCTCGGTGCCAGCTCGGTCGAGCACCGGCCGTGTCTCGTAGCGAATCTCTTTGAACTCCCGCCCGGGCACGAGTTCATGGTTGTAGGCGTTTCCGGGCTCGGGGCCCGCTGTCTCGTCCATACGAGCTACTCCTCCGGGATCAGGATAATCCGCTGCGGTTCGGAGGCCGCGTGAGTGATCTCGAAGGCCTCCTGGATCTGGTTCAAGGACATGTGGCGAATGAAGGGGCGCACGTCGACCTGGCCGGAGCGTACGAGCTCCACGGCTTCCGGATACAGCTCTGGAGGGCAGCCCCAGGACCCGAATGCGGTGGCGTCAAACGCCATGAGATTCGACACCCGCACCGTAGCGGCGTCGCGCGTGAAGCCGACGATGGCCAGCGTTGCGGCCGGTCCAAGCAGCGACCATGCGCTTTCCTGCCCGGCGGTGGTGCCGGAGCATTCGAATATCTTCCAGCCTGCACGCGGGATGCTGGCGTCTTTGGCGATCGCGCGTACCGCATCGCGGGTGGCGCGCAAATCGCGACCGGACGCATCAACCGTCGCCACGGCGCCGTGGGACTCCAGCGGCGCTAGCCGGTCCGCGTTGATGTCGACCGCGACCACCTTGGCGCCCGCCGCGGCGGCGATCTGAACCGAGTAGGTGCCGACACCGCCCGCGCCGATCACGACCACGAAATCGTCCTGGCCCACGCCGGCGCGTCGAATTGCCTGCAGAGGCGTTGTCACCGCATCGGCGATGACGGAGAAATCGGCCAGTTCGTAGCCGTCGGGGATGGTGGCGATCTCGGTGAGACCGGTGCCGCGAACCCGAACGTGTGTGGCGAAGCCGCCGTCGGCGTCGTTGCCGGGCATGACCTGCTTGAAGCAGATGTTGCCGCGACCGCTGCGGCAGAAGTCGCATTCACCGCACGGAATGACGGCGGCTACGAGCACCGATTTGCCGGCCCAGTCCGCGGCGCCCTCTCCGGTTTCGACGACCGTGCCAGAAATCTCGTGGCCGAGCACCAATGGCAATGGCGCGCGTGTTCGGACGTCGCCGTGGTAGAAGCCGAGGTCGGTATGGCACACGCCACATCCGGCCACTTTGACGATTACCTCGCCAGGCCGCGGGGAGGCGAGTTCATCTTGCTGCCGTTCCAGTGGGCGATTTGGTTCCGTCAGTAGCCAGGATGTGCGCTGCTGCACCCGCATGCCTCCACGATGATCGATCGAACGTTCGTTCAGTTTCTAATCGTCGAGAGCAAAGAAGTCAAGAGGATCGCGTTATCTGGCTTCGATCGGGTGCCTATTCATTCGTGGCCGGTCCAGTCGCGCATGCTGGTGTTGATTCCGAAAAGGCGTCCGACAATATCGAACATTCGGGCCGGCATGAGGGTCCCCAGGCGAGTCAATTGCACCGACCAGGGGATGCGCAGCACGCGCTTATCGCGCTCGATTGCGCGCACGGTCGCTGCAGCGAGAGCCTTCGGTGTGAGGAACCGGGTGAACGGCGGCGCCTTGGCGCCGGCGAACATGCCCGTGTCGACATACGCGGGGCACACGGTGGTGACCTTCACGTGGCGGTTGCCGAGAGCCAGCATTTCGTGGCGCAGCGATTCAGAGAACCCGAGCGCACCCCATTTGCTGGCGGCGTACGAAGCGCCGAAGGGCAGCGCGACGAAAGCCGATGCGCTGACGACGTTGACGATGTGGGCTTCGGGCCGAGCTACCAGATCGGGTAGGAACGCGTGCGTTACCGCCATCACGCCGTCGAGATTGACCGCGATCGTGCGCCGGTGCGCCGTCAGTGACACCCGCGTGAACGGGCCACCGCTGACCACACCGTAGAGCCTGAGAGTGTGAGCGAAGTCGCGGCAGACCTCTTGCGGTGGGAACGGAGGCCGGATTTCCCGGACGACGTCGAGGACCACCGTATCGCGCCCTTCCAGGTGTTCCGTGTGGGCAATACCCAGGGCAGCTGCATCGCCACCAGAGCCGCCAGCGAAATCGAGAAAACCAGAGTACGAGCAGCCCTCCAACGGCGGAAGTTCCAGGCGGCCCGGCACGACTGCGGCGTTCACCGCTTCCGCGGTGATGAATGACTCGACATCGCGGCGGAATTCGGCACCGAACTCCGCACGCGCCGCGGCGTCGTCCTCATCGTACGCGCGGTCAATGACCTCCTGGGGCACGGTCGGATTGAGCGCCCGGGTCGGTGATTTGATGACCAGGATCTCTCCGGGCACCCCGTAGTGCCGGCGATAGGCCTCGTACAGCACTCCACGGCGCGCGTACGGACTGCTGAGACAGAGCAGGAGCGAGTCCGGAATCGTAGCCATCGCCGGACGAAGTGCGTTTAGGACTTCCCGGTCTGGCTCCGCTACATCGTCCGTGCGGAAGAAAGCGATCTCATCGAGAACGGCTCCGATTACCGAGTATCCGCGAATTGTTCGATAGCTCGCCGTGTGTATCTCGATAGCAATTCCCCCGACCAACCCGAACGCGGTCTTGGTCTCCGACTGGATCATTGCCTCAAGAACGGGATGCGAATGGAGTAATCCGCCGATATACCTATGGACAACCCGAGCTTGTCGCCGGTCAGCAGCGATCACCATGAAGACACCCTGTTCGCCCGGTGCAAGCTTGTACTGACGACATGTCGCCAGGAACACAGCAACAAGCGCAGAGATCATCGACTTGCCTGAGCGACGGCCACAAACGCACCAGAGTTCGCGCACTGGCTTGTCGGGTGCTGTCTTCCGGCCTGTTAATTCTTCGAAGGTCTCAAGGTCGGCCTTTGACATTGACTCACCGAAGGTCGCCTTTAAGATTGCGCGCCACCGGGACCACGATTCCCCGCCGAATTGGTCCGCGAGTAACCGATCCATCAACCTCAGAATTGAATGCTGCACCGCTACGACAGAACCTCAGTAATCGTCGGCACAGTTGCCCCGACTCGGTCGGTGCCTATCCTCGCGGCAAGGCGTTCGGCTCGCTGGCTTGCTTGCAGGTACAGATCGAATGCAGCTCGTCTCCGACCGGCTTTCGTTAACGGACCGACGGCGGCCAAGTGTTGCCAAACCAGGTCCCGTAGGACGCACGCACCGGAGAAGTCTTCGACCAACTCGGCCATCACGACGGACACCGACCCGCGACCACCAAGGTCAGCAAGTACCGCGTCGCGTAACTTCACCCGGCACGCTTCGTCCATAGGGGAGCCTTCCCCAAGTTGTAGCCGCCTTCCGCCATGAACAAGCGCAGCTTCGTTCCCAGTGAGCCAACATCCGCACTTCGGACATTGGCCCTTCCCGGTAGGCTCGACATCCTGCTCGCACTTCGCGCAGGTGACGGTGTTACTCATTCGGAGCGAGGACGCCATTCTCAATGTCGCCGGGGAGCTGCAAGTCTAAGACTTGCGAATAATGTTGATCGATAAGCATCTTAGGCTTCTCGAAGTCGTCAGCCTTATATACCGAGACATTCGTATGGGCGTATTGCGGAAGCACCCTGCATTGTTCGATTTCCAAGTAAATGACTTGCGAATCGTCTTCCCACAGGACGCCATTGAATGAGTCGAGGATGCTTTTGGCGATGTTGTCGATGTCTGGCCGCGTGATGTGCCAACCATGATTCGGGACATCTTTGCGCCCATGGGCAACGGTGATACTCACAGCCATTGGAACGCCGGATGTGTATATCGGCAGCTCCCATGAGGGACGTATTTCTCCTGTCGTGTTGTTGATCGTTGCGACACTCAATTGTTCTTTTAGGTTTTGTCGTATCAACGCCTTCCAATCTCGCGACCGCTTTTCCTCGTACATTTGAACCTTGCCATTGACCGAACGCGCACGTGGGCGCGACTGTGGAACCGGATCACCGGCAATGTTCACGCTAGTGAACGGTGGCGGGGCAACGTCACGATGACCGACGCTATCTTCCCCGATTGATCCGCCCATGGTCCGCACTTCACAAAAAGGTCGCTCGTCGCTAGGTCTGTTGAAGTCGGAAGGGTCCAAACGTTGTTCCGGGCGCATGCCAATCATCGACATAAATCTCTCCATGGGTTTGTGTCGTACAAATCGTCGTAAAGGTCGAGTTGTTTCGGCTTTCCGCCGTTGCGGCTGGTGCCGTTCTCGTGCGATCCGTTTGTTTTAATTGGCTCAAACGGTGGTTTTTCCTTCAAAAACGCAGAGGGCGTCTGATCCAATGCGCTTTTTTTATGCCTTGTAACATGTTTAGAATCAATCATTTACAGCTCCTGTAATTGCAGTGTCCCGACGATTGTCCCAATCGAGACGTTTTTGTGGCGATGAATGTGGCCGTCCGAAATTGGCACCGAAGGAAACGAATCAGTACGAGAACATTGAGGCCCCGTTTGCTCGATTTTCGACATCCAGCTGCGCAGAGGCGTCTTTGCCAGGAATGCCATCACTGACGTCGTCGATGTTTTCCGGCAGGTTGCTCCGTAACTCTTTACGGACGTGTCTTCGGGGAGGATGTCGGTCGTAGTAGCTAGGCGGTAATCCGTAACACGTAGGTAGTAATAACTAATCCGTAAAAACTCAGGGGTAAAAGCAAGTGCTTTAGTCATTAGTCGATAAGAGGACTGGCGGGGATGGAACGCTTGTGGGCGAACCATCCCCTCGGTCGTATGGACGTACCAATCACGGTCCCAGTTTGACGATGTCATCGATCTTCGAGTACGGATGTGCGAGCGGCTTCTTCCGGCGGTCATGCGTGACGGTTTTCACGCGCGCGTAGAACACCTTCCCAACGAACACCTTCGGGCTAAGGTGCTGCTTCCGGCCCGGCGGACCATCGTTCGCGACTTCCCAAGCTCGCGCATACTTGGACGATGGACTGATCTTCCGCGCGTCCTCTGGGATCGGGTACGGGCACCACAGCACCTTTTCCATGTGCGCGCCGTCGGTTATCTGAAAGTGAAGGTAGAGAGTCGGCTTCGCATGCTTCCCGAATCGTTTCGGCTTCACCTTGTCGTAGCCGGTGCAAATCACCTGGACGTCTTCCCTGCCATCGAGGTCGGGAAGGTAGTAATCGACACGAGCTAGTTGCGGCCAGTCGTCGTCTTGGTCGCCTGATGGCACCGGTACGATTTTCATCTTCCGGGGCTTTTGTTCCTTCAGGCGTTCGAGTTCCGCCGAACCAGCTCGTTCAAACGTCATGCCTGCTCTCGTAGTGATCGGCCAAAAATTCTCCCCAGTCAGCTAGCCGAATCCATTTCCGCCAACCGAGGCGGATGAACGGCAACTCGCCGCGACTCATGAAGTCGTAGATGGACGTCTTCGAGATGCCGGACATTTGAGATAGCTGCTTGGCGCTAATTAAGGTTTCGACGACTGCTTCCTGTTCCTCAATGCTCATGAGACGACCAATGGGTCGAGGTCACGTGGGTCGAACAGCCTCTGGCCTCGTCCGGTGACGACAGCCACGCGAAGTTTTCCTGAGTCGGCCCAGTTACGGATTGTCGTGTGGCTTACCCCAACGATCCGTGCGGCCTCCGACATTTCCAATAGCAACTTCGGCTCTGCGGCGCTGCTTGTCATACATACTCCTGTTGGTTGTGATACATACATATGGTAAAGTAGTATCCATTAACACAGAGATACGCAAGCCCGAATTCAAAAGACCGATAGGCCCATACCGTGAAACAACAGATAGGCTTCGAAACAGCAGGCCCAAGCGTTTATGAAGACCGATAGACAGCGGCTACAGCTCGCCCTCGACTTCGCCTACCACCCGGATTTGCTCGGCAAGAATCAAAAGGATCTCCGAGCGGAAATCGACACCTTCCTCGGATCTGCTCCGGCGGATCACGACAATTTCGACCCCGACAACGTCTGGCCGGACTGTCCTGGCGGCGCTGGCGTCGATGTGTCGGTTTCTGGACCGATCAAGATGTCTGCGTTCACCAACGACGCGAGTTTGCTGCGGTTTCAGAAGACGGTGAGACGCCTAATCGGAGAGGCACTTGTCGAAGCCGTTGAGATCAGGCTGGCGGTCGATGGGGCGGACTACACGCTGTCGTTGCCAGCTGGCCATGGTGGCAGCGGTGCCAAATTAGGGTGGACATCAATTCGGCTTATCGGCGAAGGCGTGAATCGAACCTTGGAAATTCATGCGGACCCAGTAGACGCCTACCTATTGATCGTCGGCTTGCTGGTCAAAGGCGATGCGAAGCTCCGACAGTGCGTCGCTCCTGATTGTGACATCCCATTTGTTCGGGAAGGTCGTCGGCAGTATTGCTCGAACCGTTGCTCGCAGCGTGTACGGACTCGAACGTACCGAAAGAAAAATCCAGAGAAAGCAGGAGACAACTAATGGCAAACACATCAGCTAGTCGCAGGAACCGATATCGCGGTCTCAAGAAGCGTGGGCGGATTTGGTGGATTCGATACCACGACGGCAACGGACGCCGCTATGAAGAAAGCGCCGGAGTCGATGCGAACGGCAAACCCGTCACAAAGCGGGAAGCTCTGCGCATGCTCAGGCGGCGCGAAGGCAGGCTCGCGGAAGGCAAAGTAGTAACGCCCGAGATGAGCAAGCTGCGTTTTCGCGATGCTGTGCTTGAGGTCTTCAACGATTACAAGCACCGGAAACTGAAGACTCTCGACGATTGTAAATCGCGGGTGAGGTTGCACCTCGACCCGTTTTTCGGTCCCAGGCGCATGAAGAATATCGCCATGCGCGATGTCCGGTTATACGTGACGGAGCGTCGAGACGAAGGTGCTGCCGATGCCACGATCAACAGAGAAATTGCCATCTTGAAGCGCGCATTCTCGATTGCTGTCGATGAGGGAAGACTGGCGCGCATGCCGAAGATCACCATGCTGCCAGAAGATAACGTCAGGGAAGGATTCTTCGAGGCCGATCAGTTCGCGGCGCTTGTGTCTCACCTACCCTTGCCGTTACGCGGCCCGGTCACGATGGCCTACTACTGCGGGTGGAGAATACACAGCGAAATTTTGCCACTCGAATGGCCGCAGGTTGACCGCCGAAACAAAACCATCCGGCTCCGACCTGAGCAAAGCAAGAACGGCGAAGGGCGAGAATTGCCTTACGGATTGCTGCCAGCGATAGACGAGGTCATCGAAGCAGCGGCGCAAGAGCGCCAAGCGCTAATCGAAGCCGGTCGGATTTGTCCGCACGTATTCAACCGCAACGGCAAACCAATCAGATCCATCCGCAAGGCATGGAAAACCGCTCTCAAGAAAGCTGAGTGCCCCGGCTTGATCCCTCACGACCTGCGCCGGACTGCTGTGCGCAACCTCGTTGCCGCAGGCATCGCCGAGAAAATCTCGATGCGGATCACCGGTCACAAAACCAGGTCCGTGTTCGACAGGTATAACATCATCGATGAAACCGATGTGAAGCAAGCTCTAGGCAAGCTTGACGACCACACAAATCGCTCCATCGGGACATTTTCGGGACAATCAGCCAAATCAGGCCGAATTTCGGAGTTTGACCCGCAATCGAAAATCGCCGTAAACTCTTAGCTAGAAGGGGTTTCCATCTTGTGCGCCCGTGGCTCAGTCAGGATAGAGCAGCGGACTTCTAATCCGCCGGTCGCAGGTTCGAATCCTGCCGGGCGCGCCTTTGTCTATGAAGTGTCTGCAATCGATTGGCACTAATTCGATACTTGCGACTACACGGTGGTGCCACGTCGGAAGTCCGATTATGCTCACCTGCCCATGCGACTTCATTCCTACCACCAGCGAGCCTTTCGTTATAAGAAAGAATTGATATGCAGCTCTCGTACCGAGTAACTCTATGGATTGTCTGTGGCGGCTTACTTGCGATAACCCTGGTCACTGCACCGACCTTAATCGCACAGCAGAGCAATAACGAGGACGTCGATCACGCCGGGATCATCCAGTCTTGGACCGATGCTAACCGGGAGCGTGGGCGGAAAATCTACGACCTTCACTGCTACGGTTGCCACGGTTATGACGGCACCTCTCGCTTGCCAGACGCTCGTTCTTTCAACACTGAAGAGCTGCGCGCTGGCAGCGACCCCTACAACATGTGGCTGACGCTCACCGAGGGCTTCGGGCAGATGGTGCCTCAAATCCAGTACACGCCACAGGAGCGGTATGACGTTGTCCACTTCATTCGCGAGGTGCTGATACGCGGCCGCAATCGCGATCAATACTTCGAAATCACCGACGAGTATCTCTCTTCGCTTCCGGAGGGGACCTCCAAAGTGGACCTAACGGTTCTCGAAACCCACCCGCGTGATTATGGCCCTGTACTAACCTCACAGTTCCGCCGCGAGGTCAACCGAGCGATGAGCTTTGACCTTGGACAGGATGTGTTCGTAACTTACGACTTGCACCGAATGCGCCAGCACCACGCCTGGGATGGGTTCCTGAACCTGACCGAGACCCAACACATGCGCTACCGAGGCGAACGTCAGCCTTACCCGGATGGGGAACCGTTCGGCGGCCTACAGGAGTATTACTGGGCATTCGGTGAAGAATTTGAACCGGCCCCAGAAGTCTCGCTAATGGCGGGTCTTGAAAATAGCAAGTCCATGGGGCCGACTGACCCAGATCTAATTAACTACCATGGCCACTATCTCGACGGCCGTACAGCAACGTGGTCCTTCAGCGTCCTCGGGCGCGAAATCTTAGACAGGCCACGCGCGCATCGCACAGACCACTTCATAGTCCTGGAAAACGTGATTCGCGTAGCACCCGGCAATACAGCGTTACGACTCACCGTAGGTGAGCTAGAAGTTGGCGCCGACATCGCTGGAATCGTTCCGGACAACGGCGAGATTTCGGGGGAACTGGAAACCACCGGTCCAGCTGGCGATCATTTGGTGATTGCAGCAGAGACACAGCCTGGCGGGATTGGCCGTTTCACCGCTGCCACAGTCGCTGGTAATACGGGCGCGCTCCGATGGGAAGTAACTAAAGGGCATAGGCTCGGTCTACACATTCCGGCGAGCAACCAACCTATCGTCATCCGCGTGCTGAGGCTCGGCGGCGAAGGAGCCGATGAGCTTGCTCATGCACGTGACTATGTAGACATAGTTGTCGCGAATGGCTTGAGCACAGCACCCGACCTGAGTGGGGTCATAAATGGCGGGGCTCCCCGATGGATTGAGACTCTTGTAACCCAGGGGATCCTCAACGTCCGAAAGCCACGCTACGACCCGATCGACTACCGCCGAACGGAGGGAGTTTCACCCTTTCGGGTCAAGGACCGGCCGCGTGTTGAACTACCACGAGAACCAGCCGCCTATGTGGTCGATGAAATTCCGCTTCCTGACGACAACCCTTGGAACGCCTGGATGCGCACCTCAGCGCTGGACTTCTTCGATGATGGCGGTATCGCTGTGGCAACACTCGGTGGCGATGTCTGGATCGTTTCGGGCGTCAACGACAAGCTAGATAACGTCGAGTGGCGCCGTTATGCCACGGGCATGTTTGAACCACTCGGAGTAAAGATCATTGATGATGTTATCTACGTTACCGTGCGTGACGGCATAATCCGGCTACACGATATCAATGATGATGGCGAGGCAGATTATTATGAAGACTTCTACGCTGATCCCGATGTTTCCAACGGCTTCCACGCTTACAACTTTGACCTCGATACCGACTCCGACGGAAACCTCTATTACGTCAAACCTGGGCTCTTCACGGACTATTCTCAACCCGGCGGTATGCTGAAGATCTCCCCCGACGGTAACAGGGTAGACATCATCGCCCGTGGCTTCCGCGTGCCCAACGGCATGGGAATTGATCCAACCGACGACACGATCTACGTCAGCGGCCAAGAGGGCAGTTGGGTTCCAGCATCGAAGATCACCATCGTGCCCCAGGTCGAGGGGGAGCAGCAGTGGCTGGGTGTGTCGCAGCGCAGCGAGCCTAACTTTGAGTCCTTTCTGCAGCCGATGATCTGGATGCCGCGTGAATTCGACAACTCCACCGCTGCTATGGAGATGGTACGGGACGAACGCTTTGGTCCACTCAACGGCAAACTCGTACACACTAGCTTTGGCAAGGGCTGGATCTACTACCACATGCAAGAGCAGGTAGACGGTGTGACTCAAGGGGCAGCTGTGGCGTTGCCGTTCCAGTTCGACAGTGGACTTCAACGTCTACGCGTCAATCCTGCTGACGGTCAAATCTATGCTGTCGGTCTCACTGGCTGGGATGCTGAGGCCACTGAGCGGGACGGCACGCTAAGTCGAGTGCGCTATACCGGCGCGCCAGCCTATCTTCTGACCGAAACACACGTTCAAAGTACCGGTGTCGAGCTTAGCTTCAGCTTCGACCTCGACCCAACAACTGCTGGAGCTGTAACCAACTATACGGTCGAGCGCTGGAACTATCGGTGGACGTCACGCTATGGCTCGGACCATTTCTCCATCGATCGCCCTGGCGAGACCGGCAATGACACGATGGAAGTCACCGACGCAATCATTTCGGACGATGGCCGCTCAGTTTCACTTAGACTCACAGACATGCGGCCCGTGCATCAGCTAATGATCCGCATGAACATCACAGCAGCCGACGGAACACCGTACAAGGAAGTAACCTACCTGACGGTACACCGCGTACCTGAACCCGACTAAGGCAACATCCCACAAGAAGGAAAGGTGGACCTGTTTGGATAACACCAAAAGATTATTTGTTGCGAGCTTCGTGACACTAATCGTTGCCGGCATCGGCTTCGCTATCCGCGGGGCAATTCTAGGCGACCTCGGAACACAATTTGGCTTTACCAAGACAGACCTCGGGACCATCACGGGTGGTGGACTAGTGGGCTTTGGCCTGGTGATCTTGTTGGCCAGTGCGGTTGCCGATCGGGTTGGGTACGGCAAGCTCTTAGCCGTTGCCTTCGGGCTGCATATCGCCTCGGTCATTGTCACGGTCAGTGCAACACCAATCTATGGCGACGGCAGCGGTGGCAACGCGAACGCCTACTGGGCCTTGTATATCGGTATGTTTATGTTTGCCATCGGCAACGGCATCGTCGAAGCCGTCATCAATCCGCTGACAGCGACACTCTATCCCGAGGAACGAACGCATTACCTGAATGTTCTGCACGCCGGATGGCCTGCCGGCCTGATTATTGGAGGAGTATTCGCTTTCGCATTCGCCAGCTCCAATGCTGCATTGACTCAAGTACGCTGGGAGATCCTCATCGGACTGTACATGATTCCAACGCTTATCTACGGCACCATGCTCTATCGGGCCCATTTTCCCGTATCTGATGCTGCAGCGGCCGGTGTGGCAGTGAAGTCGATGCTCAAGGAATTCGCGGCTCCAATGCTGCTGTTTCTTCTCCTGCTACACGCGATGGTGGGCTACGTTGAATTGGGTACCGACAGCTGGATCGTCAATATCATGCAGAACGTCATAGAGGGCCAAGCATTTCTGCTGTTCATCTACACGTCAGCCCTGATGTTTGTACTGCGCTTCTTCGCCGGGCCGATCGTGCACCGTATAAACCCACTTGGACTGCTGTTCGCCAGCTCTCTGGTGGCAACGGCGGGGCTACTGATGCTTGGTTCCTCGGCGACGGGGATCACGATCATTATCGCCGCTACAGTTTACGGGGCCGGCAAGACCTTCTTTTGGCCCACCATGCTCGGTGTTGTATCGGAGCAGTTTCCTCGCGGTGGCGCATTGACCTTAGGGGCGGTTGGCGGCATCGGCATGCTTTCGGCCGGCCTACTTGGTGGACCTGGAATTGGCTACAAGCAAGACTATTTCGCTACCCAGTACCTACAGGAGCAACATCCGGCGCTGTACGAGGAGTACAAGGCACCGAGCGAACGCGGTTTCTTGATGTTCCCAAAGATCACCGGCTTAGACGGTGCCAAGGTCGGTGCTGTCCTGGAGGCGAGCCCTGAGTCGCTAACCACAGTTGAAAACGAGTACAAAGGTGCCCTTCTCCGCGCTTCAACCCACGGGGGCCAAATGGCACTCAAATGGACTGCTCTCGTGCCGCTTGTGATGGCTTTCGGATTCCTGGGGTTAATCGTCTATTTTCGCTCACGAGGTGGCTATTCAACGTTGAGCATCAACGAAGACTAACCGGGACTCAGTTCACGTTGAACTAAATTTCCCCTCTGATCATCATCTCTGAACCGAGACATCAGTAGCGAACGGTTGCACCGCGTTGGCTGCTCACCATGCGCGCCACCGCGAGAGTGCCTCTTGTAATCTGGAAGTTGGAGGAGTGGGCGCGGCAGGGATCGAACCTGCGACGGCTCACGCCCCGCGGCGCGGTCCACCACCCCGTCAGAACAGCCTCAGCGCCCACGTGAGCAACACCCCGCGACCCATCTCCGGCGCCAAATTTTTAATGAAGGAGGTGTGGTTGCGGTAGACGGTGTTGCCGAGGTTGTAGGCCTTCAGCGTGAAGACGTGTATCGCGTCACCCGCGCCCGCGATGGCAGTGTACGAGGCGGTGAAGTTCACCACGGCATAGCCGTCGGTCGCGGTTTCGTTGCTGAAAATCTTGTCCTGCCTGGCGGCCCACACCAGCTCCGGCCTAAGCGTCAGCCGTTGCACGGGCAGGTCAAGCCCGAGTCGAGCATGCCGCGGCGGGATCCGGGGCAGCGGCGTATTCGACTCGGTAAGCTCGGCATCGACGAGGCCCAGCCCGGCGTTCAGTCGCACGTTGCCCCTGAGCCGCAGGCTGCCGCTGGCGTCGAGTCCCACGAACCGGCTATCGCCCTGCACGAATTTCGCCACCCGCAGTCCGTCGAGAAACTCGTCGGTGAAGTCCGGGAAGACGAACCCCTCGATATCGTAATAGAAGAAGTTAACTTGCCCGTAGAAGCTCTGGCTCTGATGCCGCACGCTCAGGTCCATCCCCCGCGTCTTCTCGGCACTGAGGTCGGGGTTGCCGACCTCAAACGCCAAGTTCCCCACGTGCGGGCCAAAGTTGTAGAGCTCCTCGAGCGCTGGCGCCCGGTACGACCGGGTGAAGTTGCCGACCAAGGCGGTGGTGTTGGTCAAGCCAACATGCAAGCCCATGGAGCCGGAAACGCCGGTGAAGTCGCGCGGTGTCGCCTCCGGAACCTCCAGCTCCTCTTCGTCGTGATGATCCTCGCCCTCCTCTTCGTCGTGATGATGCTCGCCCTCCTCTCGCTCCGCCGGGGAGTACTCGTTGCGCTCGATCCGGGCCCCTAGCTGCAGCTTGACGCGTCCGAGGTCAACCTCCTCGTACGCGAAGGCAGCAAGGGAGGTTTGCCCAGCCGGTGGCGCGAGCGCCTCCTCGCCGACGGCGACAAAGTCGCGTGACTGGCCCCACAGCCCGATCTGGCCGGAGAGCCGCCCCATCGGCCGCTGGTTCAGCTCCAACCGGCCGATGATTGTGTCGTTGTCAAACCTGGTGCCGACCTCCTCCTCCTCCTCATGGACTTCCAGTTCCTGATGCCAATAGTCGACGAAGTTCATGGACACGCGGACGGACTCCAACGGGCCGCGGGAGAATCCGCGCAGCCCGGCGTCAATCCGGATGGCCTGGCGCTGCTGGTCAAGGTCGATCGCGAGCTCCTCTTCGCCGTGATCGTCGTGATCCTCCTCCTCATGATGGGCGTGAAACTCGCTGGCGAAGGGCACACCGTAGCGTGCCTCTTCGCGCGTGTACCCGACGGACGTGAACCCCCTATCGCCAAAGTACCCGAAGCCGCCGCGCGCATTTCGCAGGCTGCTGTCCGAGTTCTCCACGGTCCCCAGCGGGGTGTCGTAGTCGGCGGCGCGGCGCGCGCCCCCTCCGAACCAGATCATCCAGCCGCCGGAGGCGTACTGGAAGTTGGCGTTGCCACCCAGTTGCTCGTTGGCTGTGCCACCGTCGAGCGTTACCTGGCCGTGGAGATCTTGTGGAGGGTCGTAGCGGTAGCTGTCGTGCGGGGTGATCGTATTGACCACGCCACCCACCGCGTTGCTGCCGTACAGCAGAGTGGCCGGCCCCTTCAGCACCTCGACGCGCTGCAGGCTGCCTGGGTCGATCGAGACGCCGTGGTCGCCCGACTGGCTGGAGACGTCGCCGCTGCGGATGCCGTCCTGCATGATCAGCACGCGATCGCCGTCGAATCCCCGGATTATCGGGCGTCCGTTTCCGGCCCCGAAGCTGCGCTTGGCGATACCCGGCTCCCTCTCAAGAACATCGCCCAGGTTCCCGGCCATGTTCTCGGCGAGGTCGATAGAGTCCAGCGTGCTCACCGAGTTGAACGCCTCGAACGCCGTCGTCTCGCGGCCCGTCGCGGTGATCGTGATCTCCTCGTGGACGGGAGAGAAGCGTAGCTCAAAGCGTAACTCGACTGTTTCGCCACGGGCTACCACGACTTCCTGGGTCTCCGCTACCAGGTGCTCGCGCTGCGCCAAGACCCGGTACGTACCGGGCGGCACATCGGTGAGTCGGAAACTACCCTGCTCACCTGTGACCGCGGAACGACCGAGTTCGATTAGCAGTACGCGCACTCCGTGCAGCGGTTGTCCGTCGCCCGCCAGGACGACGTTGCCGCCGATCTCGCCGGTCGCGGCTACCGTTTCCTGAGGCGCGGCGAGTGAAGACAAAGGTATTGCCTCCACAACGCTCGCAACTGACACCGAGAGCCCTCCTGCCGTGAGGGCGATAGCAACAAATATACTCCACATCATTTCTTCCTCGCTTCGCTATTTCCGATAGATGTTTCGGGAAATACCGTAACCACGACGCGGAGCCGGATGTCTCCGAGTTCGGGGTGAAACGGTCTACATCAAGGCGAAGTTAAACAGCCTCGCCCGGAGTTCATTTGACTCCGTTAGGATGCCGAGGCAAACAGTGGGGGGCCTCTGTAAGTCAGCGAAGGCGGAAGCGTAGGAAACGTCCGCTGGGTTTCAGACGGGGATGTGACCGCGATCTGAAGAACCAAGCACGACAGTGCCGGAACGGTTGCCAAAGAACTCCGTAGATGGAGCGCTTGGCAAATCGTGCAACTTTGATCGTTGCTCTCAGCGTGGGAGTGCACATTCAAGACCCCCGAGAACGCGGCGACTAGAAGAAACGCTGCAACGAGCGTCGTCGACAACCAAGTAGTTTTCTTCATAAATCCACCGATGATGCTGAGGTTTACTTCGATAGGTAAGGTTAGGCCTAGACGAAGATCGATGTCAATCACCACAGAACTGGTGCCCGGAATCGATGGTCATCGAATCTCGATTTCGACCAATTCGAGTGGCACATCAGCAGGGTTCTTGAGGCTATGCTCAGTACCAGCTTTCTGGAACACCCAACTACCGTCGGCGACCTCGACGGTCACTACTGGCAGTGCGTGTCGATGTAGAGTGCTCGATGAACTTGGCTCGAGGGTGCCCCGGAACGAGCGAAACCAGTGATTGTCTATCTCGACTTCGAAGCCCAAAGGTGGCGAAGTATTAGGTCTAGTCTCACGAGCCACAGAATCCGCAGCCGGTCCATGGCCACGGTTGATCACTGCAATTAGTCGGAACAACCCGTCGCCGACGTTGTTGACCCGGTGGGTAACTGGCCGGTCAGCATAGCGGATATTGCTAAATACCCTGCCTGGGGAACTTACAGGTCCCGTGCTGGGCCCAACCCAGTCATGGCCCGTGACCTGGGAACGCGTGCGCGAGGTGCTGATTGAGACATAGAAAATCGGGCCAGCGTGGGTGTGGTAAAGCGTTGTGTCACCCGCCGGTATCTGCACATCGAGAATGAAAGCTGAACTGTCTTCAAAGACGAGCTCGTGACGCGGTTCTTCGTGAACAACGACAACCTGCTGCAACAGCAAACCTATGATAAGGCAGCCAGTAGGTAATATAGGGACATAAAGCAACGTCGCCACCGGGACATAAACTTCGGGCACACAAGCAACGAGTAAACGTTAGTGCGTGCCCTTAAGTTTCGATCAGCAAGAAATACAGTTGTTATTGTTAATTGCACCGAAGCGCTCAAGCAAGGCAATCGTCTCGAAAAAAGGCTGCACTCGCTGCTGCGGACCGTTCGCCATGTCGATCGTTGTTTGCCCGCGGCGACTGACAAACTTCGGGTCGGCACCACGCTCAAGGAGAAACAAGATCATCTCGTTGTCTCCCCGCGATGCGGCGTTATGCATGGCCGAGAAACCGTCGTGTGAACGTACGTTGACGTCTACACCGAGTTCATCGACGAGGTATTCAATGGCGTTAAACCAACCGTCAGGCACGTGGCGATGCTGCTGACCTATGCGTGAGGTACCGAAACCAACACCCGCGGCAGCGTGCAATGGATGCACAGCCGGATCACCGGGCTTCGATTTCGGTAACCCTGAGGGGTCCAATTCCTCTTCGGCATCCTCGTCGTCCTGCTGGCCAGGGAAAGGCTGGGTCCCGAAGTTGCGCCGAGTTGTGTTGCCATAGGAGAGCGTTGAAATATTAGGGTCGGCGCCAAACTCCACGAGGAGTTTCATGGCATCCACATCCAACGCATAGGCGGCACGCCAAAATGCCGTAGCCCCAGAAAAATCGACACCCATTCGCCCAGCATTGTAAGCCGCATACCAAACGTGTGTCGTTGTCCGAGCGTTAACATCGGCTCCAGCTTCGAGCAAGAGCGTCATTAAGTCGAGGTACGAAATCTCCTGCTGCTCGTTTGCCGTCGGCTGTGGGTACCAGGTGCGCAGGTGCCATTCCTGATTGAGCGCAGCGAATAGCGGTCCAACTCCGTCGTCACTCACATAATTCGGGTCCGCACCTCGAGCTAGGAGTTCTTTGGCAAGATCGTAGTTCCCGTTGATTGTAGCTAGCAGAAGTGGGCTCGACTCATCGGCTGTACGATGATTGATGTCAGCACCTGCTTCTAGAAGCATCAATGCGGCTTCGGAACGACCGTCACGCACCGCGTAGTGCAGTGCAGTAAACGCACCCTGCGTACCGATTTGCTCGGTCCCCGAAAGAGCTCGCGGTGCATTCGGGTCGCGCCTAGTCGGCCTGGGGCGGTTACTACGACCCCCGCCGGTCCTACGAGGGGTGCCAGTTGGGTCATCTGGGTCCGGTGGAGTGGTTGCGCCAGCAGCAGTGCCACCACTGGCCGGCGGATCGTCCGTCTTCTCCGCTGCTTTCTTACTGTCTAATTTCGTTTTCTCCGCAGCCTTTTTATCATCGGCCGGCGGATCGTCCGTCTTCTCCGCTGCTTTCTTACTGTCTAGAGTGGGATCGGCCGAGGCTTGTGAATTGGGCGGCACAAACCCATCGAAGCGATCACGAAAGTCCGTACGTTCTTCCGGCGGTTTCGCAGCATCTTTGATTCGGTTTCGCGTTGACCGTGCAGCACTATCTGCACGGGATTTGGCCAGATAATCGGTTACCTTCGTCACCGCTCCGACATCTGCACCAGCAGCCACCAGCGTCGCGATTGCCTCCAGCCGGTTATGCGCGGTGGCAAAGTGGAGCGGTGTACGTTCCAGGTACTGATCCCGGGCGTCCACATGGGCGCCAGCGCTAATCAGGGCACTAATCGATGCAAGTTGGCCAGCCTGCGCAGCCAGGTGTAGCGGACTTACACCGGTATCGGTAATTCGCTCCCCGTCACTGCCAGCCTCCAAAAGACGGGCCACAGCGTCACCATTGCCCTGCATAGCTGCTAGATGGAGTGGCGTATAACCGCCCAAGCGTGTCATCGGCTCCACCACGGCTCCGGCGTATAGCAGAACCTCCATAGTGGTGACGTCGTCGGTCAACGCCGACCAATGCAAAGCGGTCATACCATCGCCTTGGGCCGCGTTGACGTCAGCGCCTTCACGCAACAACGCGCGAACTGTATTGATGTCTTCACGCATCGCCGCGTCCGCAACCGGGGACTCAGCTGCTGAGGCAATCAATAGCGCCGGTGCCGAAAGGGCCGTCAGCATTAAGATGGCGACAACAGTGGGCGCATTCAAGTGTAGACGGTTACGCATTGCTCGCCTCCCGGGTCAGTTAAGCGTTACCAGCTTCGGTGGGGGGTGCCGACAACGAGAAAATCCCGTTGCTATCACCGAAGCTCTTCAGATCGTCCATACCGAGCCTCTGCATAAGGTCCAGCATCACGTTCGCCATCGGGGTACCGTCATCAGCGTGGAGGTGCACACCACCATCCAATGCTCCACCAGCACCCCCCAGCATGATCAGCGGGCACCTGCGGTGGTTATGCAGGTTGCTGTCAGCCATCGGCGAACCGTAGACGATCACGGTGTTGTCGAGGAGACTGGTGTCCCCTTCCATCGTGTTCTGGAGCTTTTCCGCGAGGTACGGCAACAAGGAGACGTGATATTTATTGATCTCCGCGTAGTCCCGCACTTGGCCCTCACGTCCACCATGGTGCGAGGCTCCATGGAATCCAGCATCGACGCCGCTTTCGGGATACACCCTACTTGAGCCATCGCGCCCAAACTTGAAGGAGAAGACGCGGGTAAGGTCTGCTTCGAAGGCCAACAACTGCAGGTCGAACATCAACTTGACGTGCTCATCAAACGAATCGGGCACGCCGGCAGGGGCCGAAGGCAGTTCGCGCTGCTCGCCGCTGTTGTTGCGTGCTTCGATGCGCTGGATGCGCTGTTCGATCTCCCGGATATTATTGACGTACTGGTCGAGACGTTGCTGGTCCACCGGACCTAGCTGCGTACGTAAGCCGGTCAGTTCCTCCATGACCCAATCGAGAATGCTGCTGTCGGTCTGGCGCAGTTGCGAGCGCCGTTCCGGCGTCCCGCCGGCACCGAACAGCTGCTCGAATACGGCGCGAGGGTCTCGGATCATCGGTAGCGGAGTGTCCGCTGCCGCCCAGCTGATTGTGTCGGTGTATACGCAAGCGTAACCGTAGGCACAACCACCGGCTTGATCGACCGGTTCGATAGAAAGCTGAAGCGATGGAATGGGGGTGTCGTTGCCGAAACGCTGCACGTATAACTGGTCCATCGACGGGCCTACGTATACGTCCGATCCCTGTGTCATCTTGGGGCGAGCCTGGGTCAAGAATACCGCGCTCGAACGGAAGTGGTCGCCACCGATCTGCTCGGGGATAAAAGCCTCGGCCTGCTGGCAATCGGTGTTGCTGACAATTGTGAGGTAGTCCTTGAACTTCTCAAGCGGTGCCAAACTTCCGGGTGACAGGTCGAAGTTTCGACCAATTGCCTCCGGCGCCCAGAGGAACTCGGATGCACCAAGCTCATTACAACCCGCCGCGCCGTGCACCTGCTCGATGCAAACCATCCGCGTGCGACCAGCTGCCCTTCCCGCGGCCGTGTTGGCCCAAAGCTTACGTGCCGGAACCATCGCGTCGAGCAAGGGTACGCCAAGCGTCACACCCAGGCCACGCAAAACCGTTCGACGTGAGATGTGTTTCTGCGAAATGTACATACGGCGGTTCTCCGATTTCCGTTATCTAACCATTCGTTAAAACTGCTGTCCTCCAGGACCCATTTCTTCTGTCGCTTCCGCCCTCGCCATCCGGAATGAATCGCTGTTGACGATTCCAAGGATGAACGAAGAGACCCGATAATCGTTCTTTTCTGCCTCGCCGATAATCTCGCGGACCCGCGGCATATCGTAGTACTCCACTCTGCGACCCATACCATACGACATGAGGCTCTCGGTGAAGTGCGTGATGATAACGTCGGATCGCTTCAAGAGCGCTGCAGTCAGGTCGGTGGGGCCGTTTAGTTCCGTACCATCGTACATCACGGCCTCGGTAATGATCGGGACGCCGCGGTCCTTAATACGCCACGCGCCGGTTACATCAAAATTGTCGAGCGATAAACCAAGTGGGTCCATCATGTTGTGGCACGAGCTACACGCCGGGTTAGCACGGTGCTCAGCTAACTGGTCAGCGACCGACTTAAATCGCCCATTTTCAGTTTGCCCGGTCTCCTCAAGGTCAGGGACGTTTGGCGGCGGTGGTGGCGGCGGGCTGCCAAGCAACACCTCCATCACCCATTTACCGCGCTTGACCGGTGAAGTACGGTTGGCTTCTGACGTCATCGTCAAGATGCTGCCGTGTCCTAAAACACCTCGGCGACGGTCATCAGGATAATTCACCCTGCGAAACTCCGATCCCGTGACGCCGAGAATGCCATAGTGACGCGCGAGGCGCTCGTTGGCAAACGTGTAGTCGGCAGTCAACAATTCAAGTATGTTTCGATCCTCGGCCACTAAATGGGCAAATAACAACTCGGTCTCACGATGCATCGAGTTAGCCAGGATCTTGTCGTAGTACGGGAACGACAACGCGTCCGGATCGACCAAGTCGAGGTCTTGTATCCGCAGCCACAGGCTGCCAAAGCGCGTGGCCAGAGACTCGGCGCGCGGGTCGGCAAGCATCCGGCGAGCCTGCGCTTCAATAATTTCCGGGTCCGAGAGTTGACCGCGCGCCGCCAAGTCGATCAATTCCTGATCGGGAGGTGTACTCCAAATGAAAAACGAGAGCCTCGAGGCGAAGGCAATGTCGTTGACCGAGTAGATGCTACCCGGGGCGACCCCCGCAGGGGTTTCCTCCGTGCGAAAGACGAAGTACGGGCTGGTGAGGATCGCCTGTAGCGCCGTTCCGATACCCCCCTCGAAACCACCGAAAACCGCCCCCTGATTGTAGAAGGCCGTCAGGCTGGCAATGTCGCTGTCGTCTACCGGCCGCCGGTAGGCCTGCGTGGCGAGGCGCGAAATGATGCTCTTGGCACAGGGCAGTTCCTCACCGGCCGATGTCGGGCGGCAGGTAAAAATCCGTCGTCTCGTCGGATTGTCGGAGACACCGGTGACATTGAATGGTCCGACGATGGACAAGTCACGTAGGTGGGTGAGCGTCTCGACACCGTAGCCGACGCCGATCTGCGTGTCGGCGAGGGTATTATCGATCGGCGTAACCAGGTCATCAATAGACAGTCCTCCCTCATACTGGGCTAAGAACGCCGCTGCTACTGTATGCGCACCAGCACGGACGTCGACCGGTCCGACGGTAATCGTCAAACCAGCGGGATCCATCTCCGACAGCCAGCGGTCAATATCGAGGACACCTACTTGCTCGCCATCGATCGACACTTCAATTTGCTCTTCCAGGAGCGTGCGGCCGAACAATAATCCAGTGGGCTCACCATGCAGTAGCATCCGGAATTCGTACTTGCCATCAGCGGGGAAGTTATGGACCACCGCAACGCCGCCGCGGGTGCCAAACGGTGCCCCGTCGACACGCTTCTTTTGCGACTGGGTCCGCGGCACGGGGTAGACAGCCGAGTTAGGACCGGCGAAAGGATCACCGATGGCGGCACGACTGACATGGCCGGCGGCCCGCAGGTAGCCTTCCATCACTGCTGCTGAGGGCATCTGTACGTCAGCGATGTTGTCAAAGCTAGCGCTAATCGTGTCGGGCGGGAGAAATGTGCTGGGATCAATTTCGATGCCTAGCAAATCTCTGATCGCCATGACGTATTCGGCACGGTTGAGTCTCTGGAAGGTGCGCCTGCCAGGATTCGGGTTGCGCGCCGCGTGCTCGTCGATGCTCGTTTCAAGTGCCGCCGCCAGAGCGTGCTTGGTAGCAACGTCGGGTTGCTCCGCCTCCTTTGGCGGCATCATGCCGACACGCAACTTGCGGATCATTTTTTCAGCAATTTCAGGATTCTCGTAGGCATGTTCGGCATCGAACGATTCAAGCGACAAACCGCCCGTCAGCAACTGATCGTTGTGGCAACGGAAACAATAGCGCCCAATGGTCATGTTCTGCTCCTGATAAGACATCGGAGCGGAACCCTTCGAGACCGGTTCTACGAAAGCAATAGAACTGACTTCCAGGGCCTGCGAGCCCCCCGCCAATCCGGTATCGACGGAGACAGCTAGGCATAGAATCGAGGCGATCGATGCTGCTAACGCGAACTTTCTCATGTGTAAATTATCTCACGCCCACCTAATAGCGGACAAAAACGGTGCTAGGAACATACTACGAGTGCTTTAGACTAGGCTCAATAACGAATTATTGGCAAGGACAAATAGGGAATGTGCAGGTAAATTTTACATGCTTAAGATCCTGAAAAGGGGCAAATTCGGAAAAGAACCATGGTTTCAACGAGGTACATCCCTTACCTCATACGCAAACTATGGGGCGAAAACACGAGGGAGAATCTTTTGAGAGCGAAAAACACTGTGCTGATAGCGTCACTCGTCATTTCGGTTTTCTTTGTATCGGCTTCGTTGGCAGCACAATCCAGAAGATTCCGCTTTGAAACTCACGATACGACAGGAATGGCATGGTTTAAGGGCAATACTCACACACATACGCTGGAGAGCGATGGTGACTCCCCGCCGGAAGAGGTCGCCACCTGGTATAAGGAAAAC
>Ga0187827_10000951_pt1 | contig 43818 bp, 35 predicted proteins | sample ETNtaG_39_FD_167969 | JGI IMG/M metagenome (GOLD analysis project Ga0187827, IMG submission 167969) | Marine microbial and viral communities from oxygen minimum zone, Eastern Pacific Ocean - ETNP2014_SV_150_PacBio MetaG (Illumina Assembly) | ecosystem: Environmental > Aquatic > Marine > Hypoxic...
ATGGATATACCGAACAGGGTGAATCTACAATTATTACAAATTTACCCGGCGAAGACGGACGATTAATCCAAGTAAATGCAACCCTTACTCTGAGTCGTGATCTTCTGCCGATTCAGTGGCCTGAAGATAATTTCACACTGAAAGTCAGCGTCCCACTTTCAGGCTGGGTTGAATCCGTTCAGACAACTCAAGAAAATATAACATTAAACTCGACTGCCACAATCTCTCGTGAATCAATGAATCCTTATCCAAATAGTGGGTATACCGTCAATGCTGACTCATCGGAATCCGTCATAGAGTCATTGCTTAACCAACCCGGGGCTCGATTCGGCCAAGGTGACTGGTTTTGGAATATTATTGCAGACCAATGTGATCCAGATATTCCGATTGATGGAATCGACCCAGATACTGGAAATGATTGGAACTTTGTTGTGGAATACATAATTATGATTCCAAGAGTAAGTGAAGTGGGAATATAACCCTCCCATCTTCGTGCGAAGACCTTTCAACTCCCGGCTTGTGGGATGAGCAATGGTGCGCTCTATTGAGATCACAAAGGCTTCGGTCCGAGACCGATTAGTCGTAGATGTGGAAGTTTGGATGAACAATCCGGATGACTTCGATTTTTCACCTCGAGCCAGTGTCGATGGCAACTCCTTGAGTATCTGTAACGAGGGTGATGAGGGTGCTCGCACCAGCATAGAACTTGACAATGAGCAAATGGGTGCTGCAGAGAGAGACCGAATGGTCGAACTAAGAGTTAAGTTTGCAGTCCAAGGAATGCATGGCGTCCTTGTTCATAAGACTACAAATCCTAGAGACGGACCTAATGCCAAGAAGCTCGCTGAGCCACGTTGGAAGACAGTTCTGCCTCTTTCGTTATGACTCAAACTTCGACCGTCGGGGTTAAACCCAAGACGCAGGTCGAGCGACCCACTGGACCCATAGTGTAGCCTGGATATCACTGGGGCTTGCGGAGCCTTAAACCCGTGTTCGAATCGCGGTGGGTCCGCCATCACAGCGTTCAAGCCCTACCGTGTTGACGGAACCCCATGGCATTCGTTTCAACCCGTCGTGTGGATTTCCCGATGGTCGACCTTGCGAAGATTGTGTATTATCCTAGATTTTGGGATTTAGCACACCGGTTCTACGAAGAATCTTGGGAGTTTTCCTGCGGTATGCATTACAATGAGATTCTGAGTGAACATCAAATCGCATTCCCTCTTGTTCACAGCGAGGCCCAATTTCTACATCCTATAGCCTATGGTGACACTGTTCATTGCTCAATAAAAGTAGCAAAAATAGGAACAACTTCAGTCACTTGGCACTATGAATTCCACAATCAAGAAGGTATTCTATGTTGGACAGCAGACCAGGTGACAGTATGCACTGATATGAGACAGGTGAACAAGAAAATACCCGTCCCCGAATGGATGCGTGAAGGATTGGCGAAGATGCAATCTGACTAGGGTTTTGGCCACTTTTTTTCTAGTGCTTTTCGTAGATTATCATCCATTCGAGCATCCCACCAATTGGCACTTCGCCATATTGCATACTTTCCACGGATTCCACGTAAATCTGCTCGGTCTAGTTTAGTTCCTTGAAAATTCGACAAATTCATTCTAGCCTTCACAAAAATAGCATCACGCATATCTGCGTCATCAAATGCTGCTTTCATCAGATTCGCACGTTTGAATGAGGCCTTACGCAAATCTGCTCCAGATAAGTCAGCTCCTTCAAGGTCAGCCCCATCGAATACAGCTCTTCGCAAATCAGCACCTGATAGATCAACACCGCGCAAGTCCTCGCCTACGTGAGAAGTGAATGACCAGTCCTTTGGCTCGTCATCCATATCTTCAGTATCACTCACGCTGACAGCCTCTCAAGGTGATCTCTTCCAGCATCTGTAAGAATTACGAAGCGATTCTTATCCATCCCAGCGGGATATGTCAAAAGAGCGGGTTTCCCCCGCTCGGATGTATCCTCAAGCATTCTGTTGATGTATAGAGAAAGATTCCATTTCTCAACTTCTTCAGTACTCCATTTGCCTGAATCAACAATGAATTGCTTGACTTCTCTAGGCGGAGTATCTTCCTCTTTCTCAACAGAACGCAGATAATGTATTGCCGCCAATATAACATCCCCAGTCTTGTAAATTCCACAATTTTCAATCAATCTTCTGAATGCAGATCCTCTTTCTGGAATTCCTAATTCCTGTAAAGAAGCCCTAGCGGCATCAATTGCATTCTGCCTCGCAGTGCGTACTTTTGACAATGATGAGGCCCACGTATCTTGTTCACGCAGTTTCAGCCAAGAATCATTGACTTCACGGGCTGAACCTGAAAGATCAACCTCAGTTGAACCTACTCGAATGTATATGCGCCCGATGTTGTTATTCTCATCTTCAGTCATCAGTATCACTCGGCCCTAGAACCTCTATTTGATAAAATCGACTTCGATTCTTTATCAATCCCGCAACCGTTTGATTCAAGACTTACAGCCGACGACCGGTGTCTAATGGGTTCACAGGACAACTCAGGGTTTCCCCTCGTCTTGCATTCAACTGCAGACCCTACGAGGCTCGGTGGGACGGCAATTTGTGGCTTTTCCACAGTAGGTTCAGTCGGTGTTATTGCGATGTCTCACATTATTCAAACAATGGAACTAGACCCCATGGGAACTGTTCTTCATCCTGAGTTCCCAGCTATTGCTTTGATTCATGATTCAATTCCTAAACATCCAGTCCGTGTATACCAAGGCGATGGACTAGGTGTTTTCATTGCCGAAATTCAATTTCCCCCTCAGAACGATGTTCATTTTGGAGAAACTGTGCTTGAGTGGTTTACGAAAGGTGGTTTTGACCGTCTAATCGTTGTTGATGGAGTGGTCAGTAATGATCTTGGAATTAAGGAAGAAAGTGACCTTTGGGGTGTATCTTCAACTTCGATTGGTCGCGACTCGCTAGATAATTCAGGTATTCAGCGAATTCAACAAGGGATTGTATCTGGGATTTCTGGATATCTGATTGCAGAAGGTGAGCGACGAGGTCTGGATGTCACGGCCTTACTCGCTGAGTGCAATCCGATGTATCCTGATGCTAGAGCAGCTCTGATAGCAATTGAGGGAATTTCAGAACTTATGGATATGGAGATTCCAGTGAAAGGCTTGCTAGAAGATGCTCGTGCCATCGAGGAGAGAGTAAGAGAAGCATTCGAACGTGCTCAAGCCAATGCATTACCTGCACCAGATACAGAACGTGATGACGACGAAGTCAGAATGGTCTATTGATGAGTGCATCAATAGAATGGATTGCTACCTGCAGCATGATCAGTAGTATCGACAACTTCTAGAATTTCAGGAACATTTTCCTTAATCATTACCTCAACTCCCTGTTTCAGAGTGACATCGGCCATTCCACAGCCTTGGCACCCCCCTCCAAATGCAATAATTGCCTTATCATCGTCTACTCCTATCAGCTCAACTACTCCCCCGTGAGAAGCAACAGCGGGGTTTACTTTCTCATTGATGATTTCCGCGACACGTATTGATAATTCATCAATCCACAATGGGTTGGGATTGTCAAAAGAGAATCCACCTCCCATCAGAGTTTCCTTGAAATCAAGTGTGGTACCATCTAGATATTGAGCACTTCGCATAGCAACTCGAACAGTAACTCCCTCGACATTAGTAATTACATCGTCCTCTTGACCACCATCAGTGCCTACAAATTGTAAATCATACTGGAATCCCTTTGGTCCGCGGCCAATAATTTCGATCCGAAGAGCGAGGTCCTCTTCTCCTGATTTCTCAGCGAATGAATCAAGCATTTCACGAGCCTTGGATGTGATAGCCAGCATGTTCCCGACCTTGTTCAGAGGCTCCTCCATTTTCAACTTGCGGGCTATCGGTTGATGCTAACAATCTCAATTTGAACTCACTATTCTCCATCAACAACCCTTTGATAGATTGGTTACGGGGGGCATCCAATGGAGTCACAGGAAACCACGGATGCATTGGGTAGACCGTTGCGAGATTTACGGATTTCATTAACCGATCGATGCAACTTCCGATGCCCATACTGCATGCCTAGGAAAAAATTCAATGAGGATCATACTTTCCTTCCCCGCCGAGCTTTCCTATCTTTCGATGAGATTGAAAAAGTGGTACTTGCATGTATGGAGTTAGGCCTTGAGAAGGTGAGACTTACTGGTGGAGAACCACTTCTTAGATTCAATTTAGCCGATTTAATTTCTCGATTATCAAAGCTTGAAATTGACCTTGCCCTAACTACCAATGGCTCTCTTCTTCAACGTAACGCACAGGCATTAGCCGATGCTGGGCTTTCTAGAGTAACAGTCAGCCTCGATGCTTTGGATGATGAAGTTCACCGAAAAATGACCGATTCAAGAGTCCCTGTTGCAGACATATTAGATGGAATAGATGCTGCATTAGAGGCGGGGCTAACTCCGGTAAAAATTAATTGCGTCATCAGAAGAGGTGTGAATGAGGACCAAGCAGCAAAACTCGTCAATCATTTCCGTGGAACTGGAGTGATTGTTAGATTCATTGAATTCATGGATGTAGGTAGGACAAATGGATGGAGTAGGGGTGAAGTGATTCAGAGCAAAGATCTGCTTGCACACCTTCAAACAGAGTTTGATTTGATTCCTTTAGAGGACGTTCGCACCTCTGATGTTGCAGTCCGTTGGGGCCACTCCGATGGAACAGGAGAAATTGGATTAATTTCATCCGTCAGTGAGCCATTCTGCGGAGATTGTGTCCGAGCTCGTATTTCTGCTGATGGAAGGCTATTCACTTGCTTATTCGCTTCTGGTGGCCACGATATTCGAGCTTTGATTCACAATGGCGCAAATGGAGGAAATCTGACTGCGGCTATCGCTGCAATCTGGGCACGTCGAGCTGATCGCTACTCTGAATTACGTTCTGAGGAGACTTCTGCGCTTCCGCGAATTGAGATGTCATACATCGGTGGTTGAAATTTCATCAAACACTCTAACTATTTCTGACCAAGGCGCTTCAGTTCTGAACGCAGGTTCAGCATAATGGGAAACTGAAGATGCGTAGCCTTCTTTCTTCAGCAATTCAGCCATTCTTGCAGGACTAGGTGGCCCTCCTCTCTCTAACCAACTCGACAGTTCGTCGACGGGAACGAGGTGAGTTGCCTCTATTGCTTCGGCTTCTTCTGCGATATTTCGCACAGCTCTAGCAACCTTTCTATTTTCAAGTTCAACATTTTTTTGACTCCAATTGGCTGGATCATTTTCAGAATATATCGCACCACACAATTCCAAAGAGCGCTCAACTGTCATCGATGCCATCACCTCCTTATCTCCCATAGGACCAATCCACATAGGCCCTGAAACGCGTTTATCTTCACGAGCAACAGGATGAGAAAGAGGAAGGAAACAACGTATTGGCAAATCAGTACCTGAATCCTCGGGTAAAAGACCAGAATTGGTAGATGCTTCAACTTCTTCCTTAGTCGGGTTGTACACCCTCCATCCCAATGAAGATTCCAGATTGTTTGCCCCTTCCATCAATCTTAGAACTCGAACAGAAACTCTCAGATGATGAGAATCCCAAATCGCCAAAAGAGGAATTATACTTCTGTCGTGCCTTGCAGCAGCACGTGCAACGGTAGCCATCAGAACTCGAAGTCCCGAATCGTGCTTCAATTTGTCCAGCCGAACTCTCGCTCCATAGCGCCGCATCAGCGGATTCTTCGACGAGCCAGTCAATGCTGCAGTATCAGTCGCACTTACTTCAAGCACACCGCGTCTTGCAAGAGATTGGATAGCGGTGTCTAGGAATGGTACGGGTGAGCCAAAAGGGTCGATGTCGACCCAATGCCATCCTTGCGAAATAACACTAGCCCGAAGGTCGCCAAGCAGTGAATTCAACTCACCATTTATTGAAGGAAAATCAGCCTCTGTTTTCATTGCCCAATCAAGTGCCTTCTGATCCATATCACCAACAGTCGCAATCAGTCTAGAAGAGCAATCGGGAGGCAATTCATTCAGCCAGCGTCGAGCACGGAGTCCAGAAGCAGATAGACCATCAAGTGCTCTAATTTCAGAATCACCCAACATCCCCGATTCAATTACGTGGGTCATTAACAAAACACTACGCGTACGCGAACCGGCCATAGCTGGATTATGGAATACAGAATCTTTCGACTTCGCAGCTGGGCCTTTACTTTCTGAATCCGGCATCGAAGATACACGAGTCAGAGTCCTTCCTTCTCTATGTACAACACCCGGCCATCCGTCGGGCTCAGCCTCAGTCACAAATGTCCGAATCGCTCATCACTCAAGGGCTTGACGACTCTCAATAATGCTCGAATACCACTCTTGAATCAGCATGTGTCACACGATGACCTTCATCGGTCAAGTAACCAACACAGCGAGTCCCAGGCAATCGTTCCGCTAACCATGATTCAACACTTTCTGCCAATTCTGGACTAACCGCCAACGTCATTCCCATACCCATATTGAAGACTCGATGCATTTCCAGAGTATCAACAGGTCCGGTTTCTGCAATCCATGTGAATTCCGGCGGGATGGAGAGTGGTTTTTCAATATGCCAACCAAGAGAATCATGCAACCGCAATAGATTCGACAATCCCCCTCCTGTGATGTGTGCTATGGCTTTCAAATCGCTCGATTTGCAAGGGCCAGTGCCTTCTCGACAGGCAGTAATCAAATCGATGAGAGGGTCAACATAGATTCGAGTCGGATTGAGAAGAACCTCACCAAGAGTCACACCGCCCTCGCCTGTTTGCTCTATCTCACGCCCAAAATGATCTGGATTGAATGGGGCGAGGTCACTCAAGGCGACCCCTGATTTTTCTACCACAGCTCTGAGGAGTGTGTAGCCATTTGAATGAACTCCGCTACTAGGCAAACCGATTATGACATCACCTGCCTTCAACCCCTCACCAGTAATTGCCTCACCTGCAGGGAACCAACCTAGTGCAGTTCCTGAGAGATCTAATTCACTAACAATTCCAGGCAAAGTTGCGGTCTCACCTCCTGCCAAAGTAATCCTCGCGCGACGACAAGCCTCTGCTAGTGAGGCTCCAATTACTGCGTGAGTTTCAGGGTCTGTTTTCGGGACAGCGATATAATCGACGAAGGCAATTGGTTCTGCACCTACACAGAGAAGATCGTTGACATTCATTGCAACACAATCGATTCCAACTCCTTCGTACCTGCATAGACTATTGGCCAGTTGTAGTTTAGAGCCAACTCCGTCTGTAGCCAAAGCCAGTCGGGAATCACCGAATTCAATAATTCCTCCAAACCCACCAGGAAGTGGAACGGGTGCTCCTTTCGTACCGGGAGCTCTAACAGACTTACTCAACGCCCCGATTAGACTTGCAATAGCGACACCCTCGGCATCGATATCGACACCACTTCCGGCATAGTCCATTGGGGTGTCTGCCACGTTATGACCCAAGGCATCCACTTCATCATTCAATCGGTGCCTCAGGGTCATTATTTTTTCAGATAATCAGTTGTTTTGAATGTTATATAACTAGTCGAAATTAATTATTTTATCGTCAGAAGGAATTAAGGACTTAATTCAGTAAAAAACAGACCTAATAATTACATAATCTGACCTAATGCCTAGTAGTACGGCACTTTTTCCTATCCAACATTATTTTTTCATACTATATTCAATCAGGTGTATTACTGCACGGATTTGCGAAATACTATAACAAATAGGAATCGTCGTCCGAGGGCTAAGGAACGTGAGAATAGCAATGTTAGATAAGAAAATGACTGCAATGTTGATGACTCTCAGTATGCTCGCGGCTGCGTTCGCGGGTTGTCTGGGTGGAGATGACGAACCCGAGTGGGAATTAACGCCAGCCGACGATATTTCGGCTGACATAGTTACTTCTGCTTGGGATCCGATTATTCCAAACTTGAATGGTGGCGAGATGTGCGATGCAATTATCTCGGCAATGACGAAGACGGAGGAGCGCGAACAAGTCGTCGACTTCACTCGTGGTTACTACACAAGTAGCCAGGGTGTAATCGGTGCATCTGGTTCAGCCGCTATCTCAGATGTCTCCGACCTGAACGCGGCTGGAACAAAAGTCGCAGTTCAATCCGGAACGACTTCTGACCTCTATGCTGCTGCTAACCTAGGGATGGCAACCATCGTTGCATACGATGATTTCCCATCTGTAACAGCAGCTGTCGGAAATGGAGAAGCGGACTATGCTATGGGTGATGCACCCGTACTTGCACTGTCTGGAACTCTAATGACGACATTCTCAGATGAGACCTTTGGCCTCGCAGTACGTGAGGATTCAGGCGAACTTCTCGATGCCCTCAATGTCGCAATAACTGCAATCGTCGATTCAGGTGAATATGACGCAATTTTCAATGATTGGTTCACTGGAAGCGTCGTCCTAACAGATGACCGCGATGCAGACACAGCAACAGAATACCCAAGTGCAAGCGAGGGTTCAACCCTATCTGCTGTTATTGAGTCAGGTTCACTAGAATTCTGTTCAGACACAGCATACCCTCCATTCGAGAATCTTGATGAGAGTGGAAACGCTGTTGGATTCGATGTAGATATTGCAAATGCATTAGTCGATGAAATCGCTGCTCACTACATGGGCAGCGCTAACCCAGAATTCCAAGGACGAGTTAAGATTGGATTCCTTTTGGACCAAACCTCTCCAGCTATCTCTGCATATTCTGCTAACTTCATGGCTGCTGCTCAGATTGCAATTAATGATCTAAATGCAGCTGGCGGCAACTTCGATTTAGTTGCCGGCGATACTGGTTGTAATGGCGATACTGCAGCAGGTTCTGCAAGTATTCTAGCAGCTTCTGGTGTAATCGGTGTTGCTGGAGCTGCTTGCTCTGGAGCTTCTATGGGTGCAAATGCTGTACTAAGTCCACTAGGAATTCCAATGGTTTCCTATGCAAGTACTAGCCCTGCTCTAAGTGATTCGACTGCATACCCTAACTTCTGGAGAGTAGTTCCAAGTGACGCTCTTCAAGGACCTGCAATGGCCTCAATGGTTGTAGCAGTAGGAATGCAAGGCGGAGCTCCTGACGCGGCTACATCAATGGCTGCCATGAATCCTGCCTTAGTCCATATGTCTAATGATTACGGAACCGGATTAGCTGGCGCCTTTGAGGCTGCATGGTTAGCATCTTCTGGTCAAACAGCACTTTGTGCAAAGATTAGTTATGATCCAGCAGACTCAACTACCGACTATGTTGCAATTGCAACTCAAGTCGATCAGGCAGGTTGCGGATCTGCTGTGACTGTAACATATGCTGCAGATGGTGCTGCTTTCATGGAATCGCTGAGAGGTATTGGATCTACTATACCTGCTTTCGGTGGCGATGGAATTGCTTCTGATGCATGGACAACTGAATTTTCTGCACCAGCAGCAGCTCACATGGTTTTTGCTACAAAACCTCGTGCGACTACTGGTTCAGGTACATTTGCCGCTTCTTGTGGAGCTGTTGCTGAATGTGCATCTGGAATATACACCAGTGAAACTTATGATGCAATTACTATGATAGGTAAGGCATACAATATGGGCAATGGTGCAAATATGGCTTCACACCTGAATATGCTTGGCGACAACTATGCAGGTGCTTCAGGAACAGTCGACTTTGATGCACATGGAGACATTCCAGGTGCTGGTTATGATATATGCATGCATGCTATAATTTCATCCACTGACGTATATCTAAATTGTCAACACTACTGGACTGCTGATGGTGGAGTAGAGGAATATGCATTTGCTGGAACAACAGTGAAAATTGGTTTCTTATTGGATTTAACATCTCCATATGTTTCTCCATATGCTCCAGGATTCATAGCCGCTCAAGCTATTGCAGTTCAAATTATGAATGTTGCAGGATATAGTAATGGTCTACAATTTGAGGTTATTCAGGCAGATACTGCTTGTTCTGAAGCTGGTGGTCAATCAGGAGCTCAGGCTCTTGTCGCAGCTGGTGTAGTTGGAGTAGTTGGAGCAGCTTGTTCTGGTGCTTCAATGGGTGCCAATTCTGTATTGAGCCCACTTGGAATCCCAATGATATCCTATGCAAGTACTAGCCCTGCTCTGAGTGATTCAGTAGCTTATCCTACCTTTTGGAGAGTTGTTCCAAGCGATGCACTTCAGGGTCAAGCGTTGGCTGCTGCAGTAACTACAGGTTCATCCCCTGCTGTTCTTTATATGGCGAATGACTATGCTACAGGACTTGCAAATGCATTCAATAATACATGGGCAGGAGCAGGCGAAACTCTTTGTTCAGCAGGAATGATTTCATATGATCCAGCTAGCTTTGATGGTGCTGCAATTGCTTCCCAAGTAGTTAGTGCAGGTTGCGATAGTGTAGTATTATCATCATATGCTGCTGATGGCCAACAGTTGATTAGTGATCTAAACACAGCAGGATTTACTGGTGATTTCTATGGAGGCGATGGTACTGCAGATGCAGCATTCCCAGGTCCAAATGGAATGGTTGCTACTAGACCATCCGCTGCTGCAGGTACACCTTCAGAAAGAGCTCTAGCATTTACTGGGCTTTGTGCAGGTGTTACTGAATGTGCTGGTGGAATCTATACTGGAGAGACCTTCGATGCCTTCATCGTTATGGGTTACTCTATATTTGCTCAAGCAGGAACTCCTGCTGTTCCATTGACTTCAATGGTACAGGCAGTAGGACAAGGATTTGTAGGCGCAACTGGAGATATCACCTTCATGACGAATGGAGATGTCCCTGGAAACGGATACTGTGTTGGAACCTTCGATGGTGCTGGCGCATTCACTTGTGGCAAATATTGGAGCCCCACTGGCGGATTAGAAACAGTATCAGCATAGATCTTTTGAAATAATTATTGTATATTTTAAAGATTTACGTAAAGCATCACGGTGGAGAGAAAATCTCTGCCGTGATGCCTTCACAAATTCGATTTGTTTTTGGTGGATGAATAATGCATGGTCACTTATTTTTATTCTCCTCTCTAGTTATTTGTTTGGCTCTAACGATTAGTAAAAGATGGTCATCAATGCCTAGGCTTTGGACTAGGTTGATAATAGTCTCAATAATATTTTTTGATGCTTACTTTGGATTATTATATAATGAAGGATCGCTTAATTTATTTAACACACTGATAGATAATCGCCTTCCGGACCAAAAGGGATTTATTTGGCTATTACAATTGGTACAAGCGATTAGTGCTGGATTTGGATTTGTAAAAATAGCCTTTGATGATTTATCTAAAAGTTTATTCAGAACAATTTCTATATGTCTAACACCAATTTTTCTTATATTCATAATATGGATATCCAGCGATGCATTATTATCGGGAAGAAATTCAACAGCAGTAGCGTATTTAGATATCGTACAAATCACTACTTCTAGTATAAGATGGGCTGCAACATATCTTTCAATCGCTGTAGCTCTGACTCTGACATATAGAGTCCAAAGATACGGTAACTTTGCTCAGAGTGAATATTTCATGCTTGGCATGTATGTTGCAATGGCAATTATTTGGACAGATTATTTCTTACCATTGACAGTTTCTCCACCTGATGGTGTTTTAGTTTGGTCTGTTTTAGCATATACTTTAGTAGCTGCTTTTATTGTTACGGGATTAGTAGGATTAATGATAGATAGATTGGTGTACAAAGATTTCCGAAAGAAAAACGCTTCTCCCCAAGTTATGATGATTGCTTCTTTAGGTGTAGCATTGATTCTAAGAGCAATAGTTTGGTTGCGATATAGTTCTAGAAATAGGCTATTTGAGCCCGATTCAGATTGGAGAATGACTACTGAATCACCTATTGCACAATTATGGAAAATTCCAACATACAAAATAAAGCTTAATTTTGGTAAAAATACATTAGCTGAGGGTGAATATTATACCTCAGCACATTGTGAAATAAAGGATGGTGTTGCGAGTCAAATACAATTAGATTACATTCCTTCTTTTGAGTTATATAAATTAGATACAGACTGTGTATCACAACTGGAAACCGGTTTTTCATTCTATAATGCTCCAACTCCAATTGTGATATTCGCTTCAGTATTTCTTCTCCTCCTTCTCCTGAAGAAAACTAGACTTGGTCGTAGAATGCGTGCAGTTGCAGATAATCCAGAATTAGCAGCAAGTAGTGGTATTAACGTAGAAAGAATACACGGATATAGTGCCTTTCTTACTGCTGGGTTATGTGGTCTAGGAGGTGCTGCATTTGCAATGACTGTACGATTCTCTCCAGTAACTGCATTTACACTTTTATTGCCATCTTTTGCTGTAATAGTATTGGGGACAATAGGATCTATAGAAGGAGCAATTGTATCTTCACTAATTATTGGTTTCATTAGAGCCACATCATCTCCTATTCTTTCAGGTCTAGGCCAAAATTTAGGCCGCTCAACATATTCTTCATTCGAGGGAGTGACTCCATATATTTTCCTAATTGCAATATTATTGATAATGCCGGAGGGATTAGGTAATGCTTATGAGAAATGGAAAATAGATAGATTGAGGAAGCGGGCAGAAGAAGACACCATCCCCTCTAAAAATTTAGGTATTTTCCTTTCCGTATTTTTCGGATGGATTGGCCTTCACAATCTTCAACAAAAGAATCAATCACGTTTTTCAAGTATGGCGTCATTAACAGGATTTGCATATATTTTCAGTAAGATTACAAATTTTATCGATAGCCATTCATTTTCTCAAAACGCATCACCAATTAGAGATGAAGCAGGTTTTTCGTATGAATCAAATTTTGAAATGAGAACCGGCAGAGATGATTGGATATTTTCGCCCTCTGATTCTCAATTATCTCTTAATGATTTAACTAGTGAACCTCCCTCAGATCTTGCCCCCGAACTCCATGATGCATGGTATCAAAGCGCCCTCGAAACAATGCATAATTCATGGGCCGATTTGATGAATAATGAACTCATGTTTTTGGATATCATAACTCTCATTGGAGATTTAATGTGGCCAATTGTACCCCTTCTAATATGGATTTTTGCTTTGGTTGAGGGATACTACCTTTACAAAGATAAAAAAGAAGATCCTATGCTAATCCTCAAATCCTATGTCTCAAAATTAACTAGCCCAATCAGTCAACGAATTGCGAGCAAACCATCTTTACCCAAATCATTCAATTTCAAAACAATTAATTCAAAGATACCTAAATTTGAACTAAAAATAGATAAAATCGCCTCAAATTATGTGGAGCAATTAAAGAAAAAATCAACATATGGGCGAGAAGGTCCACTCCTTTCTAACGTTACTTTTGCGATTTTTTTCATATTATTTATTCTTATTATTTTATGGATGCCTGTAGCTGACTCTGCTGCAAATGCCAATCTAATCAGGATATTTAATATCTCAAATATCATATTATCAATATCAATTTTCATATTAATGGGATTCTGTCTTAATTTACATACTGGTATTACTGGTATGGTTAATTTCGGTATCATATTCTTTGTCGCAATTGGTGCAATAGCCGTTGGAATACTTACAGGTCCAGTAAAATATAACGGCTATGATTGGCCTATATTCTGGGCTGCTTCATTTGGTCTAGTTTCAGCAGCAACTTTTGGTTGGCTACTCGCTTATCCAACTGCAAGATTAAGGACGGATTATTTTGCTATAGTTACCATATCTTTAGGTGAAATCCTCAGAGTTATTCTCACGTCCGAGCCGATGGTTCAGTCATATAATACCGAGGCATCTTGGTCTAGCCCAACCCCTGGAGTTTCTCAATACCCCATGCCTCTCGAAAAGTGGTGGTTTTGTGGTGATTCAACCCCTCTTGATTTTATTAATAGTGAACCATTGACTACTTTTAGTTCAAGAGACTGTGAAACCGCAATTGGTGCTACTACAATCGAGGGGATCCCACAAAACATAGATAGCATGTCATCATATCTAATGGATTTCTTAAGTCTTGAAGCTGCTGCACCTTATGTTATTTTATTATCATCTCTTTCTTTAATTTCTGTGATTATTGTTTGGATTCTCCTCAATACTCTTCTTAGTTCACCGTGGGGGAGGATCTTGAGATCAATAAGAGAAGATGAAGAAGTAACACAACACCACGGCCATGATGTACTTACTTACAAAGCCTCAAGTCTTGCATTAGGTGCAGCAATAGCCGCGTTAGCTGGTATGTTCTGGGCTTGGCAATTAAGAGGGTTCCAACCAACTTTCATGAGTCCTGCCACTACTACGTTTTTAGTTTGGGCCGCATTCATAATTGGTGGTTCTGGAAACAATAAAGGAGTAATAGTAGGGTCATCAATTATAATTCTCTCTCAATTTATTTTCAGAGTTTTAGATACTGGACAATCGTCAGCAGATCTACCTTTGCACGAAACTGCCGTTTTCATTGATGGTATTTTCAGATGGCTAGTTGTTGATTACTTTGAAGTGGTATTAGTTTCTATTGGAATAATGATATTTGGCTTATTGTTCAATAAACATAATATTTTCGAAATTGGATTATGGGGGGCATTCATATTCTTCATTTATGGTAATTTAAACAGTCAATATTCTGTTGAAGAATCATTCATGGATATCAATTTCGACGGTAGTATTGACATCATCGCTGAAATGGCTTATGTTAATGTATTATTAGTTGGAATGGTGTTGTTACTTTCTCTGAAATATAATCCAAAAGGACTCTTGCCAGAAATACCAAATCGTCCATTGAGACCAGATACGGATGGTGATTTGTCATGAGTGAGGAAACCGTACTCAGAGTTAACAAATTAAAGAAAGAATTTGGCGGGTTAGTTGCGGTCAAAGAAGTATCCTTCGAAGTTAAATCAGGGGAGTTAGTAGGTCTAATTGGTCCAAATGGTTGTGGTAAATCAACCACTTTTAATTGCATCAGTGGTCTATTAAAACAAACATCTGGGGAAATCGATGCATTTGGAATCGACATCTCAGACATGCGCCCAGATCAAATCCAAAAACTCGGTTTCACTCGTACATTCCAACATACTCGTTTATGGCGCCAAATGACTGTAATAGAAAATCTCATGGTTCCTCCTAGGAAGCAATTTTCACCAAATATATTGTCATCTCTATTATTACCTAAATCACGTCCTAATGAAAAAATAAGACTCACTAATGCTTATGATGCATTAGACCAATTAGAAGTCCCTCATATGGCTCATAATTTAGCAAGTGAATTGTCAGGCGGTCAGAGTAAACTAGTAGATATCGGGCGCTCTTTGATGGGTAATCCGAAGTTGCTTTTACTAGACGAACCAGTCGCTGGAGTTGCTGGCCCTCTTGCCATGAAGATATTCAACAATCTTAGAAAAATAGTTGATGAAACTGGGATATCCGTCCTTATTATTGAACATAATATGGATTTTATTCTGCGCCAAGGAGTTGACAGAATCATTGTGATGAATGAGGGCGAGATATTGATGGTAGGAACTCCTGATGAAGTAAGAAGTAACAGAGCGGTTATCGAGGCGTATCTTGGAGCTGCTGGCGAAGAAGAAGGAGGTGAAGAGGAATGAGCAATCGAGTACTAGATGTCAAGGGCCTCAGTGGCGGGTATGGTTCAGTACAGATTCTCTATGACATTGATCTCTATGTAGATGAAGGAGAGTTTGTTACTATAATCGGCCCTAATGGTTGTGGTAAGTCAACTTTCATAAAGACAATTTTTGGGATTGCAACACATTATTCTGGTACAGTTCAACACAATGGAGAGGAAGTTTCTGGCTGGCGTACAGACCAACTTGTGAATCGTGGAATTGCATATGTCCCTCAGGTTAACAATGTATTTCCTTCGCTAACCGTACATGAAAATCTACAGATGGGAGGCAATTCACTTTCTACAAATCTTCTCAATGAGAGGATTGAGCGTGCTTTGACGATGTTCCCCGATTTAGAAGATAGAACTCACGATCTCGCAGCTTCTCTCTCAGGCGGTGAGCGGCAGATGCTCGCTATCTCAAGAGCGTTAATTTCCGACCCGAAATTCCTCTTGCTCGACGAACCGACAGCAGCTCTTTCACCATTGTATCAACAGCAAATAATTGAGCGAATAGATTCTTTACGCGCTGAGGGCATTACTGTTCTCATAGTTGAGCAAAATGCCCGCCTTTCTCTAGCTCGTTCTGATAGAGGGTACATTTTGGCCAGTGGAAAAGTTGTACATACAAGCGATGCACAACATATCTTGACTGACCCCGAAATAGGCGAGTATTTCCTTGGGTCTCACTAATTCAATGACTCAATACTCGTTCTACCGCTAATGGTATGTAGTGCAGAGATTCGGATAATCGATGGCTATCTTCAACTTCAATAAGTTCAATCATGTTGTTTCTTGCTGCAACTCGGCGAGAATATTCGATGGGTACCACATCATCAGATAAGCCGTGAATGATAGTTGTCGGATGTGAAATCATAGGCCATGACATTTCATCTGCAGAGGTCATAAAATCCCAAGCGAAATTTACTTCATGACCCAATCCATGATGAAAATAGGCATGCGAGTCAGTTTCTTCCCATTCGATTATACCTGCAGCCCCAACGGTATTACGAAAGTTTTCAGCAAGACCAAAGGCAGGAGCCAATAACACAAGTCTGAGACTAGAATTGGTCATTCTTGCAGCAGCATTAGCCACCGCTAATCCTCCATAAGAAGATCCCATGATGACCTCTAAGTCAGGATTTTCTTCAATTGCTTGGATTACAATTGAGACATGCTCTGCAATAGCCCAACCCTGAGAATTCATTTCAGGAGAGACTACATCCCATCCTAATTCATTCGCTAGGTAAGTTGGTTTTGTTCCGTCTGGTCGACCTTCCAATCCATGAGCCCAGAGAACTTTCACTGATTCACCCCTGTTGACAAAGATTCAGCGCTACGAATTGACTCTGTGTTTTCTCACGATTCATTATATTAGGATCTAGAACTCTAAGATGAATTTCAGCCACAACATGAATTGTCGCCTCCAATAGATGCCCTCCATGTACAATATGGCCATCATCAGATAGCAATATGTGAATGTGCGTGAATGGCCCATCAGGACCTGGTGCCAGATTTCCTTGTGTAGAGAGTAGTTCCATAGGTCCGCTATGTGTAACGGTCTGATAAATTCCATTTGAGCCTAGGAACCCTATCTCGATATCACGAACCCGACCGATGCCACTAGTGATGGAGGCGCATGTGACTCCATACTCGGTTAGACTTTTGATCGAAGCATGAATTTCATCTCCTGGATCGAGCCTCAAAATCACATCGTCACCGTCTCTCGCATATTCCATGTCATCCGATTAGGGGGGTCATTCTTCAATCCCACTCAAGGTATCTTTCCTCTGTATTTGGCGCCTAATCGAAACAACTTGCAGTGGAAGTCCGCAGGCTTACATTTCAACGCCGTCCTGCGGGAAAAGTCTCCAATGGAAATGCAGGGGTGGAATATTGTATCCAAACTGTTCATAGACTGCGTCGGAACACTTCCGATGCCCGGCGGCGATAATCGATGACAATGGCAGCACATGATTCCTCTGCGCGGTGGCGCACTTTCCTTACTGAGGCAAAGGAATCTGAGATAGCATTACTACTCTCTAAACAGGCCGAATCCCCTGTACTCATTGTAGATTTTCATGAGTTACAAACTTTCGATCCCGAGTTCGCTGAAGATGTTCTTTCCGATCCTAGAAAAATTCTCAATAATGGGCGCAATACCTTGAATGAGATATGTAGAGAACGGGGGGAGGATCTCGATTGTTTACTTCGAGTTGGTGAATTACCAAAGGACAGCCGTCGCGAATTACGAGATGTTGGTAGTTCCGATATTGAACGATTGAGGAGTGCAGAAGTTATTATCACAAAAATTAGCGAAATAAAACCCCGAATCCATAGAGCAGTTTTCCAGTGTGAGAATTGTGGACACACAGTAGAAATGATACAGGAGAATGAGAGGGAAATGAAGGAACCTCTTCGCTGTCCTCCAGAAACTGGTTGTGGAGAGGCAGCAGGCCGTAGTGGAGGAACCCGCTTCAACCTTGTAATGAACATCTCAAGGATGGTAAACAACCAATGGATTGAGGTTCAGGAGGTTCCTGAAAACGTACCTAGTGGCGCTCAACCTTCTCGTGGTCATGTTCTTGTTGAAGGTGACATGGTGAATAAGCATCTTCCAGGTCAAAGAGTGGTTGTCAATGTAATTCCAGTAGTACATTCTGAAATCAAACGTAATCGCAAGACACCGATGTTTGATATCATCTATCACCTTGTAAGTTCAGAGCATGAAAGTACACCGTTTACCGAAATAAAAATTTCCGACGAAGATCGTGAAACTATTATTGAAATTTCGAATCGACCGGATTTACTTCAGATAATGCAACGCTCAATCGCTCCTTCTGTATATGCAACAGGTGTAATGCACTTCGTAAAACGTTCTTTGGCTCTGCAGTTATTCGGAGGCGTATCACGTGTTAATAGGGATGCAACAAGGTCACGAGGAGATATTCATATTCTATTAATGGGAGATCCAGGTGTTGCGAAATCTCAACTATTGACTTACATGTCTAAACTTTCTCCTCGAGGAATGTTTGCTACTGGAGGAGGAGTATCAGGAGCTGGACTTACTGCTGCTGCTGTGCGAGACGATTTTGGTGGAGGAGGGCGCTTTGCTTTAGAAGCAGGAGTATTACCTCTATCCGATCGTGGTATGGCTGCTATTGATGAGTTCGACAAAATCAGTGAAGAGGATCGTCGAACCATGCATCCTGCTATGGAACAGCAACGTCTTGATGTGTCGAAGGGAGGCGTCAAAGCAACCTTGAATACTCGCTGTTCCATTCTTGCTGCGGCTAATCCTAAAGAAGGCAGATTTACCAAACGTGGACCTAATGAGAGTGTAATGAGGTCATTCAATGAAACTGGTCTTCCACCACCTTTGGCATCCCGATTCGATATAATTTGGATGCTTAGAGATGAGGTCAGAGTCGAAGATGATGAAAGAATTGCGAGACACATTCTCGCAGTTCGAACTGATGGAGTTAGTGAGATGAAAATAGATGAGGCGATGGAATATGACCTCCGCGAAGAAAACGAAGGTAAAATTTTCATGCAAGGAGTAGATGGCTCTGATCATCTCTCAATCGAATTCCTAAGAAAGTATATTGCATATGCAAAGCGAAATATCCATCCCGATTTGAATGATGACGCCAAAGCAATGATTCTCGAATATTATACTAATGAGCGCCAGTCTTTTGGAAGGGAAGATCAGTATGGAGAGGCCGAGGTAATTCCAATCACCCCCCGTGCTCTTGAGGCCCTTATTCGACTGACTGAAGCCAATGCTCGCATGAATCTGCGTCAAACTGCAACTGCCGATGATGCCAAAATGTCACTTGCAGTATTCCGTCATTGGCGCGAAGAATCAGGAATCGAAGACGAATCAGAATTAATCTCCGGTGTCTCAGTCAGACAAAGAAATTCGAATCAAATAGTTCGCACCGCAATACGTGACATATGTCATCAAAGAGGAATAGCAACTCTGACTGATGTTCTGAATCGTTGTGAACCAAAAGGCATCAGTGAGTTCCAAGTTGAAGAGGTGATTTCCAAGATGCTTCAGGCTGGTGAATTGTTTAGTCCCGTCAATGGAGAGTACTCCTTCGCCCGTTGAGCCTATGAGCGATGACCATCCGCTCATGTACGTGGGTGCCACACAACCTATCGGAGACGAGGACACCCCTTCATCTCTTGACCCCGTTAGTTTGGGCTTCATGTGTGGCCTTGAAATCCATCAACAACTAGCCACAGGTAAGCTACATTCACGGATGCCCAGTCGTCTTTTTGAAATGGGAATTGATGAAATTCCTAATTCTTGGAATCGTCAAAGTCGCCGTCTTAGAGCAGCCCAAGGAGAAGGAGGGAGAGTTGATGTTGCAGCACGCTTTGAAGCCCAAAGAAATCGCTCATTCGTCTACGTCCAATCGCCTAACTCGGGCTTAATTGAACTCGATGAAGCTCCTCCTCTTCGTCATGATCAGAAAGCCGTCGATGCCGCTCTGACAATTTCTGCTATGATGGGTGCCAAACCAGTTCCTTCCCTACAGGCAATGCGTAAGACCGTAGTTGATGGTTCCAATACGAGTGGATTTCAGCGAACCACATTAATTGCAACAGATGGCTCAATCCAAACAGAATCTGGTGATGTAGGAGTGGATGTCATATGCTTGGAGGAGGATTCTGCTCGTAAGCTCGACACACAGTCTTCTGATAATGGAGAAGTTGTCATCTACACACTAGACAGACTCGGAGTTCCATTGGTGGAAATCGCCACCGCACCCGATGTGCAGACACCCGAGCACGCTAAACAAACAGCTCTCGCTCTAGGAACCATGCTGCGCGACACTAGGATGGTTCGCAGAGGTCTTGGAAGTATTCGTCAAGATTTGAATGTCAGCATAGCATGTGGCGATCGTGTTGAAATCAAGGGTTGCCAAGACCTTGATTGGATTCCAAAAATCATCCGGCTAGAAATGGCCCGTCAATTGCACATGTATCGTTTGGCCAACGAACTCAGAGAGGAAGCAGGTCTCCCTGAACTTCCAGCTGATCGTCGCGATGACCAACTTCCGATAGAAAATAGAGTTGCAAAGGCAGCATCTGCCCGTATTCCAATGGTTATTCATGACACTACCGAAATCTTTGCTGATTGTTCATCAACTATGATTGAGAGATCACTCAGCAAAGGTTCAGTTGTAAAAGCGGTAATAATTCCAGGATTTGCAGGCAAAATAGGTAGTAAACAAATGGATAATGAAGACTCACAACTGCCACGACTTGGACGCGAACTAGCCAGCGCAGCAAAACTTGCAGGAGTGGCCGGTATTTTCCATTCAGACGAATTGCCTGCCTACGGTGTCGAAATACAGCAAGTAGAATCTGTACGAAACACACTCAATCTATCTGAGACTGATGCATTCGTTCTCTGTGTAGCTCCTGAATGGCAGGCGGATTTAGCACTTGAATCAGTGATATTCCGTGCTAGAAATGCGTATCATCGAATTCCGAAGGAGGTTCGAAATGTCGTAATTCGAAAGGGCGCGCCAGAGGATGGAACTACTACCGCTATGCGACCACTTCCAGGAGGTGCTAGGATGTATCCCGAGACTGACATACCAGTTTTCCATCTTCAAGAAGATAGATGGAGCAATATCTCAAATAATCTTCCACTCAATAGGAATCAGAGAATTGAGAGATTGAGTACCTATGACATATCTGATAACCAAGCCGAAGCCCTCCTTGGTGCAGAACTTGATGATGTTCTAGTGTCAGCAGTTGAAGGTGATGATTTTGGCACACCTAGCGTACCGGCTAAAGCAATGGCTTCTCTTTTATTGGACAATACTAGATCTGAAATTGTGGAAGGAACTGATCTATCAATTTCCGAGGTGACTTGGCCGATTCTGACTCTTTCACTTTACGCGCGCGAAGAATCACTCATCACTAGAGAGGGCCTAGTGCCAATGACTAGAGCCTTGCTTCTTGAAGGCCCCTCACTCGCTTCCGCTTCCTTTGATGACTGTATGAAATGGTTCGCCGAGAAAGCCGAATCTGAGGGACTAACACCAGCTGATAGTAGCGCAGTGGAGGATGCAGTCGATGCCATTCTATCCGAACGCGCCGAATTCGTTCAAGAACGAGGCATGGCTGCTGTTGGCCCTCTAATGGGTATGGTGATGAGTAAACTAGGTGGTTCAGCCGATGGAAAACAAGTTAGTCAAATTCTCAAACAAAAGATAGGCGAACTTCTACAAGAGTGAATCTACCTGTTACATTGATAGACTACTCTATCAGACATCTATTTCCGTGTCGGACAAACTCAAACCCGCTTCGATTTTGATACTCGTTGCATTGGTATTGCTCGCCCCTTCAATTCAAGATGCTCTCTCTAAAGCAGCGGCTAAATTCGTCAATGACAGTGAATCATCACATCAAGGACTCCCTTTGGAATGGAATGATAATCAAGTAATCTGTGTTGTTTTTCCTTCTGATTATACACATTCTGAATATAATCAAGGTATGACTATGATAAATGATGATGGATTAGTTATCTCAGTCAATGAAGATTACAATGGCACTGGTGCTTGCGTAGGCGGTTTTGATGGATATACTGAAGGAATGGATTTCATGATGGATGCCACAAGAACAACAGGTGGCCGATTAGCAGTTGGGTACGAAGTTGGTGAATGGGGTCCATATGTACATACTATTGGCGGCCTAAATGCGAATTTATTCACTGGAGAATTCAATGCTGCCTATTGGAATCTCGACCATAATGGAGAGATGTCGATGGTTGGAATAGGCGATTTAGTAATGTCTGAGGGCGATGTTTTAGTATGGAGTATTACCATATATTGAGGAGTCTTCTTTCGCAACGATGAATAGTCACTTTACAGCCAGAGGGTACGGGGTTACGATATGTCAGACTTGCATAACATCGCTTTGACCCCTAATCAGACTATTTTGTTGAACACGGTAATACTGATTTTGATTGCTACTGCTCTTTATCGAGCAGAGCGCAAATTGGATGGTAGCGATCCATGGATGATGCTCTGCATCCTAGCAATTTTTGCTATTGCTGGAAGAATTCTTTTGGATCCTTTACCAAATATCCAACCAGTCACAGTCGTAGTCCTTCTTGCCGGAATTTACTATGGAGCCCCGCGCGCATTTGCACTAGCAGGAATTGTAGCACTCGCCACAAACTTCCTCGTTCTAGGTCACGGGCCATGGACTCTATTTCAGGTAGTCGGTTGGGGGAGTATAGGCGTTGCAGGGGCCTTACTCTCTGACCGACTGTTGATTGATGGCAAATTGAATTTGAACCGCTTAGCTGTGTTTGCAGCAGTATCCGGCTTCGTTTTCAATTGGATAGTATCTCTCAGCATTCTGATGAAGACTGACCCCTCTATGCTAATTCCTTATGTTCTCTCAGGATTAACCTTCGATATGTATCACGCAGCAGGCAACATCCTCTTTGTTGCATGGATGGCCGAGCCTTTGGGAGAAATGATGCTACGTCACCAAACATCTCCTAATCACAAGGCGGTGAGTGAAGTTGTCACAAACTGAAGAATTGACAATGGTTCTAGTAACTCGAGCCGACCTCAAATTATCGAAAGGTAAACTTGCAGCACAATGTGGTCATGCTGTTATGGAATGCACACTAAGAGCTCGAAAGGATTCTCCAAGAGGGCTTGATCGTTATCGACGAGAAGGTGCTAGGAAGATTGTTTGCAAGGCGGCAGATGAGAACGCATTGAAGCAGATACTGGGCCGCGCAAAGTCTGCTGACTTAGTTTGTTATTTGGTAAAGGATGCAGGACATACCGAAATACCTCCAGGGACAGTAACTGTTGTCGGAATAGGCCCAGGTCCACGTTCAGAGATAGACAAGATAACTGGAGACCTCCAGTTAGTCGGTTGAGTTCTAGGCTGAGTCCATGAAACGAAAGAAGCCCACAGAGCGAAAGTGCCCTGTGGGGGGTTTTGAGAATCGGCGAGACTGGGAGATCGAAATCCCCCAGTCTGCCTTACGTAGATCAGTGAATTAAGTTAGTAAATTTCACTCAATCAATTCGTCCATCTTTGTGGCCAATAGTGCTCCTAAGCCACAAAGTACACCGCTAACAATCCAAGCAGTTGCGATATTTACAATATCTTCTCCACTACTCATGATAGATGATGCCATTTCACCAGCACCGGTTGTGCTTACAACTGCGTCGCCAGCCTCGTAGGTCATTCCCATTGTACCAGCTAGTACCATTACTGCGAATGCACTTACCCATGCTGAATCAGCTCTGGTGTGTACCATCCAGAAGATAGCACCAGCAGCAACCATTCCGATAGCTTCCCAAGTACCTGGGGTATCGAATCCTGGCTGAACTAAGTCCCAAGATGTCTCAACTGCCCCAACTTCTGTGGCAAGAGCAATAGCAAGTACTGCTCCAACAATCTGTGCTACCAATCGCATTCCATTTGCCATCCAGTTGCCTTCTGCATCACTAAGGTCTCCAGTCATCATGTGCATCCAGGTCACTACAGGCAGAATGTGCGCGCCTGAGAAAGCCATCCAAGCTGCTGCCATTATTAGCGCTGCTTCTAGACTACCCCAGCCCATTCCTACAACGAGCCATGCTACTACGAAAGCACCACCCACTTCTCTCTTCATTGTGTCCATTTCTATATCCATTTTTTATTTCCTCCTCACCTAAGTGAGCGTTCTTGCGCTATTCGGTGAGTATATAACCGAAACTGACGTAAACCGGAAATACAGCCTAATTTCATGACATTATTCCGAATGCCGGTGTAGTGAATTACACTTGATAACTCACAGTTCATCGAGTGTGTCTTACATTCATCGGTGCTATGCACCGAATCAGAAATGGTCATGAGTCATCCCCCTCTCTCAGGTTCATGGCCGTGCAGTTCTCACTCGAACCAGAGGTTCGAGAAAATCTGCTTTCAGAATGTTCAGGCCTTTCAGGCCTAGTCGAATGGCTAGATTCGATAGATTGTCGCCCAGGATTGTCTGAGCTTGCCGAGCACCTCGTTGGAAATGATTTCAACGCTGCAGCATTGAAGGAATGCATCGGCTACGCCGATGAAGGATATCAGCGAAATATCATCAAGAAAACCGAGTTCTACGAACTCGTTGCAATTTGTTGGACACCAGGTCAAGAAACTCTGATTCACGATCATGTCGGTTCTGACTGTGCTTTCCGAATAGTTGAGGGCGTCTCTACAGAGACGATTTACGAACTCAACTCACAAGGATTGGCAGTTCCTATTGATACTCGAACCTACCCAGCCGGTCAAGTATGCGCAGCTGAAGAACCCGATATTCACCGTGTTTCTAATGATACGGAACACGAACTGATAAATGTCCACGTCTACACTCCGCCTTTGCATTCCTACGGTGTCTACACTCCGGCTTCCGAGCCGACCGCGTAGCGGTCGAATTCCAATTACTGGATTTCAATTAACGCCAGCATCCCGCTTGTATTCTTCATATACTTCTCGGAACAATTGAATGTCCGATTCGAAGGTTTCTGGTAGCAAAGGCCCGAAGGAAAACCGTAAGAATCGAGAGTATGGTGTTTGGTAACTTGGATCCTTTGAATGAGGTCTAGCCATATCACAATCAGATGCACAAAGAATTGCGGCTCCACGTTTGAATAATCGTTTATTCAATTCATCACTAGTCATGCCTTCGGGTAATTCGAGCCAATGGTAGAAGCCTCCGTTACCTGTGTAGACTCCTAGACCCATTTCTGCGAATGCCTTACCATATCGTTTTCGCTGCCAATTGTAATGTTGTTCGACTGCAGAGCGTGCCTTCTTCACTCGATTCGGCTCGAGAAGCATCACCGCATAGTTTTGTGAAAGGTGGCTGACTCCTCCCATTCCAAAACTAGAGTAATTTGCCATAGTCTCGATATTGGTCTTGCTTGCGATAATCCACCCGATACGAATTCCTGGCGATTGCAATCCTTTGGTACAAGCGCCAGCAAGGAATACATTGCTATTGTCAAGATCTTGAACAAACTCGATCCCACTTACAGATGGCGAGTGGAACATCTCGTATGCTTCATCGAGTAGTATGCCGTTACCAGACTGTTCTGCCATCTCAATGAGTTCTCGTAATTCATCACCTGAGCGAGTTTGTCCAGACGGATTTTGAGGGTTTGAGATTACGGGCATCAACCCCGTTCCATCGCTTACTCCCTCGCGATCAAAATACTCCGAATTGTTCGGGTGGAAATTATTCTCTTTGGTGAACGGAACAATTTCGTATTCGGTATTTGTTTGGGTTAGGATGTCGAGATAAGCAGGCCATTCTATGTTGCCGATTCTAACCTTGATGTGATTTTTTAGGAAGGCCATCACAGTATAGATTCCGGGCCTTCCACCCGCGAAGACCATCACATTCTCCGTAGTTATGGTTGAACCATATCTTGAGTTGTAAAAATCGACGATAGCATCACGTAATTCTGGATGGCCCCAAGCCTTCGGGTAGAATCGATCTTCCCGAGTTACATTGACACTCTTTGGAAGAGATGGCCCGCCGAATTTTTCCAATCGAGTAGTTAGTGGGAAACCCTGTGACCACGGGTGAGTTCCTTCGGTTCCTATGAAACTACCAAAGGAGTCTCTGAAAGCATAAAGCGTCTCATAAATCCCCATCGGCGGACAGTTGTCGGATAGGAAAGATTCGACTTGTTTAGCACCGTCATTCTGCTCCGCCATAACCTTGCGTGTGCCCCTCGGCTCAAGAGGTTCGCGCTTCTGAAATTTCAATGGGAATACGAACCCTTAGTCATCAAAGCGGATATGAAGTATAGTTGCCTGTGGGAACCATGCGCGAGTACCCCTCCAACCGAGTTGACTTGCGTAGCGATACTGTAACACAGCCAACTGCAGCAATGAGAGGTGCCATGCAAAATGCAGTAGTTGGAGATGATGTTCTAGGCGATGATCAAACAGTAATCGAGTTGCAGAACCGGTTAGCGGAGATGCTAGGGAAGGAAGCAGCCCTCTTTGTTCCAAGCGGCACGATGTCTAATGCAATTGCAATCCGTGCTCATACTAATCCCGGTGATGAGATAGTAACTGAGAGTACTAGCCACATCTACGTCTACGAAGGAGGAGGATATGCAGCTCTCTCTGGATGTTCGGTAGCCTTAGTTCCCGGAAAACTTGGAATCATGACACCCGAAGATGTTGCTAAGGCTATTCGCAAAGGTGATGGTAGTCTCGGCCACTTCCCTAATGGTTCTCTAGTCTGTGTTGAGAATACCTCGAATAGAGGTGGTGGAACATGTTATCCGCAAGAAACCCTAGATGCAATTGCTAAGATTGCTCATGACAATGATTGTGCTGCACACATGGACGGAGCTCGTTTATTCAACGCCGCAATTGCTACTAGTACAGATCCTGCTCGCATAGTTCGAGATTATGATTCAGTATCCATTTGCTTGTCAAAGGGTCTTGGTGCTCCAGTGGGTAGTGTATTGGTAGGCTCTTCCGATTTCATAGCCTTGGCTTATCGTTGGCGCAAGATGTTTGGAGGAGGTATGCGCCAGGCAGGTGTAATTGCTGCTTGTGGCCTATATGCAATAGACAACAATATTGATCGCCTTTCAGAAGATCACGAGCGGGCTCATAGGCTTGCAGTAGCAGTAAATTCTCTTTCAAACTTCGAGGTAGAACTAGACTCAGTTCAATCAAATATGGTTTTTGTAAGAACTCTAGAAGGGATTGCAGACAATGTAGTTGAACATCTTACATCTCAGGGTGTTGACATTCTAACAATCAATGATTCAGTAGTGCGTGCAGTAACTCATTTACATATTACTGACGAAGATATCAAGCGTGCTATTTCTGCATTTTCTTCGATGCAATAGATGCGAATGCTTCAACTAGACCCCAGACTCGCGAAACCAATGCGAACTCTCATTGCCCTTGTTTTAACGGCAATACTTCTTGCTCCTAGTGCTGCCCTTGCTGAGAGTGATTCGGTATGGATTGTAGCTCGTAATCAAGAGAATGCAGGAACTTTTGGTGGACTAACATTACATCTTGATGGGAACTCGTCATCAGTTACAACAGATTATGAGAATCTACCTTCTATCATCGAAACCTATACTGCAACATGGTGTACAAATTGTGTAACTAGTGAGGGCGCTATGAGTGAGGTAGTATCCAACCTAGATGTAGTACAAATTCTCTATCATAGACATTGGTACGAGGTTGAGGATCCATTCGGTAGTAACAGTACTGAGGAAAGATGGGTTTCTACATATGGAGCATCATCTGATAATGACGTGGGTAAAGAAAGAGCAGCACCAACTTCTGTAATTGATGGCGCTCGGATGCATACTGGCTCAACTCCGACGGGAGAGAGTTTGATTAGCGATTATGACCTATCTCTTTCTGTTGGTAATTTGGCATGGTTCATGGGTGGAGAAATTGAGTTTAGTGTCAATGTGGTTGCGTCCGTCAGTACATTTTCTTGGTCTTTTGACAATCTTGTATTCGCTTGTGCTGATGAATGCCCTAACCAAAAAACCACTGCGTGGCTAATGTTTGTTGAAGATAGTGCGAATTTTGAGGCAGGCTCAAATGGTTTGGGTGATTATCATCATGTTCTGCATGAATCAATTATGCTTGAAGGAAGTAATTCTAGTCTGATTACAGATGTTCCGATGGCTTGGGACGGAGATGATATGAATGCAATTCTACTGATAGATTGGGAAATCGAAAACAACGATAGTGGTTTTCCACTCCCTGGAGTCGGCATTGCAACGTTTCTCTCATTACTTGTAGCAGTCCCTCTGGCTCGTGCAAACCGTGAGGATTGAGTAGGATTCTATCCAAATACTTCCGGCGGGTTCAAGTACCCTCGGGGAGCATCGTTGATGCTCGGTGAGGCCATGATTCTCGATTCAAAGTTCAATGTCACTAGTGAGGAGGTGAGCGCCGGCGCTCTTCCTCAATGGCTCATTGAGCATATGCTGGCTCAGTGCAGGAACCCTCGTTCATTTTCAGAGGGAGGTCCTGCGCGCATCCTCGTACTATACCCGACTGAAGAAGCAAGGCGCGAATCGTTAGAGAATTTGGCCGATGAAGGAGTAGTAATTGATCGCACACTACATCAAACCATAACTTCGCTTGAAACCTCTCTACTTGTTGACCTAAGGCTACCTCGTTCTCTTTCTACTTCTGGTGCTTTCGCAGTTGTCCTCAATGAAGCCTGTGCTCAGGCGGCACACCGATTGGAATTTCCGATTATACACCCTATCGAGACCTTAGAATGGAACGAGAATAGAACCCAAGAACTTGCTCGATTGCATTCCTTGTTATCTAGAGAGTGTCGTCTAGAAAGATTTGAGGGTCCGGGAATCGAGTCATTCTCACGGGTACTTCAGAAACTTGAGAAAAAATTGGGGGAAACCCATCCCGACTTTGCTACCTCAAAAGTTATCAAGAATCTGAACACAATGGATGAAACTCCATTCAGTCTCAGAGATGTGGATGGAATCATAATGCTTGATCATGCTCCAATGCTTCCCATATCATACCATCGTCTTCTCAAGGCAATCTCATTGCATAGACCAATCCATCAGTTGGAGTACCCAGGAAACTTCAGATTGGGATACCACGGTGAGCAAATTTTCGATCAACAATTGATTAGATCTGACAAAGAGCTTCCAGAATGGGTGCCGAAACATGAACCATTAAAGAAAGATGTAAATGTAGAGAGTCCACAAGTTGAGAAGAGATTACGGGTTCAGAGAGAGTCTCACACAATTCCGTCCGTTATCGACCTTATTGAAGATCGTCTATCCACCAACCCTGACTTGCGAGTTCTTATCATTGACCCATCTCTAAATGATACTCAATTCCGATGGAAACGGGCATTAAGTAACCTCGCTATACAATTCTCCACAAGTAAAATGATGCTTTCCAATCGGCCACTTGGTCATTGGATTTCTACAGTAGCAGGCATTAGTCATGGCCCGAATTCTTTCTCATTAGATGGTCTTCGAACATTGAGTCTTCAGAAATCTGTAATCCTCTTCGATGAACCTAATGATCACCCTTCTGATTCTCGAATAAGACCCGAAGCAGATGCAGATATGCTAACCGAATTGGCTCGAAACGAACATGTTCTCTCGGGTCCTGGTGCTTTGCTTCGTTGGTTAGAAACTCTCAGACGTGAACCTCTTGATTCTCGTAGTGGTTTGGCTAAGGAATCATCACAGTGGTTCTTTCTATGTCTTGCCTACTCGAATTTTTCTCTCTTGGAGAAACATGACAGAACGGCTCTTGATGATGATGAGATGTGGCGAGGCTGCCATAGTGGTGAGATACTTCCTCGCCCTGAATCTGCATCAACAGGAGATGAATGGCTAGCTGCTATGATAGCGAGAACAGATATTGATCCATCCAGAGCAGATGGCAACCATCCACTACCCGCCGCAGTAATTCAAACTCTAGTTGATTCACACTATCAACTCAGGCAGATGCAATTGAGTTCAGGGCAGAAATCCGCTAAAGAAGGAAAGGCATGGGTCGATGAGTTTCAGACACTTCTTTCATCAACTCCAATCACTAGTGGTGTTAGCAATGTTAGGAGTAATGTTCGTTTGTTAACTCCAAAGAATGCACTTGGTTGCACTGCAAATATCGTAGTCATGGCCCACGTATCATCTCTAAATTGGGACCTTCGTTTACCTCGCTATGCCTTTATCGGTGAGGGAGAAAGACATACCTTAGATATTCTACGTCCTGATACACCTATTCGCCAAGCACGTCATTATTTTCATCACCTTCGCAGATCTTGTAATGAGTTATTTGTTATTGATCCAAGTCTTGACAAAGCAACGCCTGCAGCGGCGATAATTAGAGAGTGGATAAGTGAAGTCGATCCCGATGATGAAGCTAAAGAATTGGAATCACTCCCTCATGCTTCTAACGATCCTAGGCTTCGCCGTAGACTCGATGGTGAGCAACTTTTCGACATGCAACCTCCATCCCGCTCTCCTCTTAATCCCACATCAATCAGTATACCAATAGACGTGCTAATTCAACGTGATATTGAGAGACGGAGACCTGATTTACCAGATGACGAAGGATATCTTCCATTGGATTCTAAATTTATGATTACTGGGCTTCTCAAGGATGAATTATTACGGAATCCAATTAGTAAGAAAATAGAACCTAGAAATGCTTCCAACTGGCCAGTAATTGGTGCATCAATTTCATCAACTCGAAATACACCGACTATTGATCCCCGACCGCTTCTTCCATTAGTAACAAAATCACAATCTTTTGACTCACGAAATGGAAGAACAAAGAAGGCGCAGCAACAAGTTAGGACATGGTCTGCCAGTCGTCTAAAGGAATGGCAAATTTGCCCTCGTCGTGGTTGGTTGAAATATGGCTTGAAGGCCAAAGATGAGGAATTACAGGAGGAAGACATAGACCCACGAACACATGGTGATTTACTGCATAATGTTCACCATGGTCTTCTAGCTGGAGTTCTTGGAATAGATGAGGGCCGCGAACGTACATTAAGTGAGATACTTTCAGGCGATTATCCTCTAAATATCTCACTTTCAGACATGAGTGTAAATGAACTTCAGGCGATAGCTCTTGAGCAATTAGATCGCCTTGCTCCCTGGCTCGATGGAACAGATGCAGTTTCGACAACTCGTCTTCGTATGTTGACTGGCATGAATAGAGTTGAGTGGAATAGATGGCTCGTTGATCAACCTCCAACTACTCCAGCCGGGCGTGTAGGGACCATCGTTAAGGCCGAGCAACTTCTCAAACATTCAATCCCAATTGCGTATGAATGGAGTGCAAAGGAATATGATAATGATGGAATTATAATTTCTATACCCGAAAAACTCTCTTCTTCAATAGATAGTCCACCTATTCGTCTTACCGGATTTATTGACCGTGTTGATTTACTTCCATTCAGCAATAATCCAACGGACTTAATTGATGAATCAGGAGACAACACAGTAGCACCACTACGCATTACTGGAACAAATTGGAAACCACGTCGCCTTGTTGTAATTAGAGATTTGAAAACAACTGAATCTAAATCAGGTGAAGATAGACACGCAATTGGTATTCTTGACGAAGTTCAGGTCGCACTATACGCAAGGGCATGGGAGGAGTCCCACCCCGGCGATCTTGTTGTTGCAGCAGGAATCAGTGCCATGGGGCACGAGACCAATCATCTTCTGGAAATTTCAAACCATGCCCCTCAAGAAAATATAACTGAGGCGGGAACACGGTCAAATTTGACTCAGTCGAGATTTCGATTTCCTGACGAGGAACCGCATTCTCCCAGTGACTCATTCCGAGCTTGGCTTACCCATAGGCTGTCGACTGCTCTTGGAGTGGCCTCTGCTGCTACACAAGGAATGGTAAATCCCACTCCCACTAAAGACGGATGTCAATGGTGTTCGGTGAGATCTCTATGCCCAGTAGCCTTTGAGGAGGTGAACTTTTGACCGAAGTCAAGAAGCCAAAATTTAAGCATAATACGGCTCAGAGGTTAGCTCTGAATATTGATTCACATATCGCAGTAGATGCCGGTGCAGGTACTGGAAAAACTAGGACCATAATCGACAGAGTAATTGAGCACTATCTTACTAAAGATCAACGGGCGACTCGATTACTTCCTCAACCTAATCGGCCTGGGCGTATTCCCGGTGGATTACTACTATCGCCAGAATCTGAGCGAACTAATCTTCAGAATTGGGAGGGGATGCTTCCCTCCGAGGTTGTCCTACTAACTTTCACAAGGAAGGCTGCTGAGGAGATGCGTAATCGTCTACGTGAAAGAATAGCAGAAAAGAGACACGGTTCTATGCTGGGTGCTGAAGATCCTAATCATGATCCGCGTATTCCTGACCACGGATTCCCTGAGCAATTACTGATGCTTCTGGAAGATGCACCCATTGGAACCATCGATTCATTCCTCAATCAACTGATTGGACCATATCGAAGTTTGTTGGGCGCTTCACTTGGTCAAAATGTAGTTACTGAAGCAGAGCGGTTGCGATTGATACAACAAGGTATCAACACACTCTGGCGTTTACCATCAGGGTCGAATGCCAATGGCCCGGCCGTCGATGCGGGAATCCCTGCTTCCGATGTAAAGGAGATTCTCAATGCGCGGGACAGAGTAGCACGCCAATACGTAGGTCGTCGAAGAGCGACACGCGTCCTTACCACTTTGATTTCGAAATCAATTTTCATAGAGGCAGGTCAACGTGGCTTGAAAGAAGATGGGTTAGGAACGATATCGGTGGAAAAAGTCCAGTCACGTTTGTTGAATCAATTGGATGATTCAGAAGTCGACAAAGTCACATCTTTATTCGAGCAAGAGATTGCTGAATTCTGTGACATCGTTAGAGCCAACAATTTGTATTATCCATCTAATGGTTGGGAACCAGATTCACGTATCTCAGTTCTTGCTTCGATATCCGATGCAGGAAGGCCGAATGAAACGTGGGGTCGCTTAGTTTGGTTGGGGCAGATATTACAATGTATTGTCAGTGGTAAGTTATGGAAGAGTGATCCCACTATTTTACCTGGTACGAAGTTGCCACAGAAACCCAACTGGGACTCAGGAATGCTATCATATGCAACTCTTCCAAATGGTATAAATAAACAAAATGTGAAGGATCGACTTAAGTCAATTCAGAATAATCTGAAACAAATGATTGCTTCTCCTGAGGGCCAGCGCATACTGCACTTTACTCAACTGTCAATGATAATCAGTCCAAGTCATCCACCAAATGCACCTCGAGAGGGAACACAAACGATAGATCCTCTACCTAATCACCTTCCTGAGAGAATGCCTTCAGACACAACAATCTGGAAAACTGGCTTCTCAATAGATGCTGATGCGAGGCAAATGGATGACATGCGAATTTTACTTCGTGGGCTTAAGGGAATTATTGGCATCCTCAAGGAGAAAGCTAAGGTACACGAATTTGAAGATATTACGATAATCGCAGGAGATTTGCTACTTGAACGGTGCCCCGAGACATGTCGTAATTATTATCATCGCCGTGTTATAGAAGCTCTTGATTCATCACCTGATGAAGCTTGGCGAGATGACCATATTCATCGAGCCTTCGCAACTCTAGAGTCTCTAGAAGCGGATCCAATGAAGGCTGATGAGTCATCCTCAAATCTTAGGGAAATCCGAACAGACCTTGAACGACGTTTCGCTCTCCTTAAACAGATTAGACGTCGTTATCGAGCTTTTATTATAGATGAAGCTCAGGACAATTCTCCCCCTCAATGGAGAATCCTCGGAAGGTTATGGGGGCCAAGGGAACAGAGTGAAGAAGAAGGTAAGATTCCTGACACAGATTGGCAACCGACAATTTGTTTCGTAGGTGACATGAAACAGTCAATTTATGCTTTCAGACAGGCCGAAGTAGTGGAATTCCGTCGCCATACAGAATTCCTTCGAAAAGTCAATCGCCGCGAATTTAATTCTCTCAAAGAACTGCATATAAAACCAGAATTGAGGAGAGAAAATGCTTCTAGAGATTCAAAATTAGCCACATCTCAACCGAAGATTAGACGTGCTTCTACACTTACCAGTGAGCGTGCTCGTGAATTCATAGATTGGATTCCCTTCAATCAAGGAGATGGATTGAGTACTCCGAAGATTGATGAAGTCGAGGCTCGTAAGGAAGGTCTCATTTCATTGAGTACGAATTATCGTACAGCCGGTGGAATATTAGAGGTGATGAATCATTGGTGGACGGACTTATTTTCTCATCGCCATCATTTCTTTTCTCATTCAGATTATTATGCAGATTCACAGAAGTTACAATCAGGCGAGGAGAAGAGAGGAAATCCCGGAATCATAGAGTGGATTTGTCCGGTCATGGATGATGGAATTGGAGACCCTTCATTTGACCTTACAGAAGTTGTTGATCCATTTTCTGTAGGTAAGGTTGACTCAATTGAGCGACAAGCCAAGATGATCGCTTTACGAATACTTGCTCTAAGCAAGGGCAACCCCACTAGAGTTCTAGGTGCTGATGGTAATTGGACTGAAATTGATGCCGGAGAACCAGTGAAGTACGGCGAAATCATGGTTTTAATGGCTAGTCGTGGTAGACTCAGAGATTCAATAATGCGAAATCTGCAACAGTTGAAAATTCCGGCTCAGGCTGATCGTGAAGGAGGTCTGATGAGTCGCCCAGCAGTGACCGAATTAGATGGATTGATTCAGTTCATTGCTCGCCCCAAATCTCGATTTGCTGCAACTTGGGTAGCTCGTTCCTCACTAATCGGAATGACTGACGCGGAGACTCAATTATTCATTGGTAAAGCAGGTGTAGAAGATCTACTTGTTCGCATGCATGAACAAGTTAAATCAGATTCGCAACGAAGCCTCGTTCAAAGATGGATTGATATTCGAGCCTCGGGAAATCTTCTCGATTTACTTGATGAAACCATAGATCAGTCAGATCTGCTTACAGCTAACAACGATGAAGTTTCAATCAAGGAGGTTGAGCAATTCGTCGAGGAGGTTCGTCGGATATCAAGAGAGGTTGGTGATGATCCAATAGTTATCGCCGATCGACTGCGAGATTTGCGTAATCAATCATCGAGAGCGTTGGAGGTACAAACTAGCCCAGATTCAGACGCAGTCCGTGTAATGTCAATACATGGGTCTAAAGGATTAGAGGCAAAGGTCGTGATACTTGCAGATCTTTTTTCTGGCAAACAAGTCACTATGACTATTGGGAATATCAATAGATTAATCGCTACTCCCGAACTTTACGCCGGCCATCCTAAACCATGGTCAATCAATGATGTGCCTAAATCTGCTGCATGGCACCACGTCAAACGCCTTCATCAAAGCCGTAAGGATGCTGAAGCACGCCGACTGTTGTATGTCGCTGCAACTCGAGTTGAAGAGAGACTAATTCTCGTAGGTTCTCCCTTTGGAACTCACTGGATGGATAAGGAAGGATTGATTCTTCCATGGAAATATTCTCAGAGTCAAACACAGCTTGGTCAGATGTGGACGGAGTCCCTCCGACAAGGGTCTTGGAGACGTCACGAGAAAGGTAGTCACTGGCTTGATGGAAGTGAGGATTTTGATGGTGATGAGCCCATTTCTGAGAGTAATAAAGATGCACCTCGAATTCTTAATCCTGCAGCTATGATGCATGATGCCAAATTAGGTGGTAAGGCTCTCAATTCTATCCATATATATCATCATCCAGATTGTCTCCCTATTGAAACAGGACGTTCAGAATATACTCCGTTAGTAGATCAAACTAGAATAGATCTCCAGGCTAGAGTTGAAACTCATGGTATAGAATCTTCCAATCAACGGATTGAAAATCAGGCAAGAATTCGACTTGCACCACATCGTCTCTCTAATATTGATAGTTGTGCGCGCAGACATTGGCTCGAAACTAGAGGTGGCTTGCGTCCAAATTCGATTTCAAAGAACCGTAAAATGGGAGATTCTGAATGGGATGAGAGAGATGAAGATGATATTCTTTTGAAAATTCCAAATCCTACTGAATTGGGTCTAATAGTTCACAGGATACTTGAGATTGGTATAGGAAATCCTGGATCAAATGGACAGCCAAGCCTTCCTCTGCCTGAGGTTTGGACCAGCCCAACCCCTTGTCGACTGCTAGACCCGGATTTACATAATCAGGTGTATGAGGAATTGATGCCTGTAGGAATCGATAAGGAATTAACGAACAAAATCATAATGACTATGTTGGAACGAATTCAATCTGGCCTCATTGGCCGCTTAACTAGTGGAGAAATTGCTAATGAAGAGCGCTTGGAAGGTCTGAGAACAGAGTATCCATTCACAATTTCTAACCAAATTTCATTCGAAGCTATCCCTCGAACTCGCTGGACACCAATTGGACTTGAAAATCTCACATATATTGAGCAAGCACACGTTGACATGGATGGTTCAATCGATTTAGTGCTATGCTCTGAAGGGCCCAAGGGCTCATCTATACGACCTATTGATCTCAAAACCGAACAGGCGACCTCAATACTGAGTCAGAACGGTCAATTATTGACAACTCTAGGAGAGGAATCAACTGAACCAATGAGTATTGCAGAGGAGGAGATGTTACGACATCACCGCCTTCAATTAGCTCTCTATCACAGAGTCTTAGAAATGATGGAAGCAACTCGTCCTAGCAGCCAGCGTCGTTATGTGGAACGACCAGGTATCCTCATTGGTGTTACCGGCCGTCTTGTTATCTATCCAGAAGATATGTTTGAAGTTGCGAGAGCAGAAATCGATGAAATAATCAGAACCGCTGTTCGAATCGAATTATCCACGGAATTGCCGCTTGCTGAATTCCAAAGAAGACCTGCTGAGGAAGCTTACATTTGCGATACTTGCCCATTTAATAGAGGAGATATTCCGATATGTGGTCCTCTTTCTGAGTGAGTTGGGGGCATCGAAGACTCCATGTGTGTATTTTGTGAGGCAGGGCTATGGACATCGACATTGACAGTATGATGGAGACCGTGGATTCAATTTGGGAAGAGTCGATATTGCCTAGTCTATCGCAATTCATTGAGATACATGCGCTATCACCCGGTTTCGCTCCTGATTGGGATGAATTAGGTGAATTACAGGCCACGATTGATTTGTTTTGTGGCTGGTTGGATAGACAAGGAATTTCAGGGATGACATACGAAACTCACCGTATAGGAAACCATTCTCCAGTTCTCCTAGTTACCATCGAAGGAACCGGCTCTGGCGAGGTCCTATTCTATTCTCATCTAGATAAACAACCCAGCCGACCTAACTTATGGTCGGAGGGGTTACATCCTCTCAAGGCGGTACGTCGAGATCCCTTCTTATTTGGAAGAGGATCAGTTGATGATGGATATGGTGGATATCTGTGTGTGACGGCAATAAAGTTGCTACAGGAGGCAGGAATTCCTCACCCTAAGGCTACTTTCCTCATCGAAACTTGTGAGGAATCAGGTTCATTCGATCTCCCTCCCTATCTCGATGCGTTGTCTGAGAATTTAGGATTTCCCGATTTGATTGTGGTCCTAGACAGTGGTGGCCCGACTTACGAACACATTTGGGTAACCGAAGCACTCCGAGGCCTCGTTGCTGGAAATCTCAGTGTTAAGGTATCACATGAGGGTGTTCATTCTGGAATGTCAGGTGGCGCAATCCCGTCTTCTTTTAGGATACAGCGTATGCTTTTGGATCGGGTTGAAAACTCCAGTACAGGAGAGGTACTTATCCCAGAGATGCATGTTGAGATTTCTGACAAGATAAAGCAAGAGGCAGCCACCCTAGGTTCAATTCTTGGTGATGAACTTTGGAAGAGTTTGCCTGTAGTAAATACACTTGAGCCTCAGACAAGAGGGGCAGATCAGATTCTATTGGACATAAATTGGAGACCAGCAATGTCAGTTATAGGAGCTGATGGCATGCCTCCTGTACAGACAGCAGGCAATGTTCTTCGTACCCACACAGATTTGAAACTCAGCTTCAGAATACCACCAGGCGTAAAAGCGGAATATGTTCAGGGTGTTGTGAAGGAGATGCTTGAGAAAGATCCTCCATATGGGGCAGAGGTCACATATCATGCTACGGAACCTGCTGATGGATTTCATGCACCACCCTTGCATGATGGAGTAGCTAAGGCCCTTGATGAAGTTAGTATGAAGCTCACCGGCTATTCTCCAATGGCGACATGGATAGGTGGTACAATTCCATTCATGGCCATGATTCAAAATAAATATCCAAATGCATGTTTTCTTTGCACAGGGTCATCTGGACCTGGAAATAATGCACATGGACCAGATGAAAAATTGCACATTCCTCATTCCAAGCGACTGAACGTAGCATTAGCATATGCTGTTGCTGCATTATCTAAGTAAAAACCCAATAAAATAACGGAAAATCAAGTTTTCAGTGGTGTGCTTCAACAGCCCTCCTACATGACTGTGAATCCGCCGCAGTTATAGCGGACCGGAGGCTCGAAGGTGTTGAGGGGCACTCGTGAGCGAAGAAGATAGCACAATCACACCCGAACTTCGAGTTCGCCAATTAGAGGAAGAATTAGCCAAGGCAGAGGAACGTCTTGACAAACTATATGCTGGATATACTGCAATTGAGCAGAAGGTTTCTGAAAAATCTGCAGTTATTGATGTTCTTGAACAAGAGGCAATTGACAAAGAAATTGAGAGAGAAGCCATTGATGCTCTTCTTAGTGATAAGGATTCACGAATTCATAATCTTGAATTGGAAAGTGTGAAGGCAAGTCAAAGAGTCAAACATCTAGAACCAGAATTATCAAAGATGGAAGAAATGTATACTCGTGAATCTGCTAGATTAGGCCGCGTATTTGAGGTGGCTGAGGATTTAGACGAAGCTCTTGGTGTCGCTAAGGCTGAATTATCAGCTAGAGACGACTGGTATGCTCAACACATGGATTTATTCGAGGATTTAAGCAAAGCAATTCAGACACGCTATGACATGATTGACACTGCTATCGAGGCTGTAAGAGAACAAGAACTCAAACAGGCAACATTCCGAGAGAGAATGGATGAGGCAGTCGATGCTGCAGCCGATGCGGCTGAAGAAAATGAATCAGAAGATGGTGATTCTGAGGAAGAATCCACTGAATAATCAGACTGGCTTTGTTCCATTTGCTAAGCGGATGCATTTTGCAGGAATGCCTGCCCATACTTCACCAGCTGGGACCTCAGTCCATTTCGGTAGTACAGCCATGGTGGCAATTACTGCCCCCTCTCCTATCTTACAACCAGGTTGTACAGTCGACTTTGCTCCAATAAGAGCCCCATCACCGATTACAACAGGAGCCATGACTAACTCACCTTTTTCCACAAGATGAGCATTGATTGTGCATGCACCACCGAGAACAACATTATTCCCTATGATTACTGATTTGCAATCGTTAACATTCTCAGTGTTTAGTTGACAACCCTTACCTATTTTCGCTCCTGAAAGTCTGTAGTACAATGTTCCAATGAATGAAGGGACTAGTTTTGGTAGGAAGAATAATGCAATACGATGGAAGAGCATTGAAAATGCCCACTGGATTGTAACAAACGATCTTAGTGGATACCTTCCTTCTCCAACCCGAGGGCCAGTCAAGCCACCAAGAACCCCCGATAACAAAACTAAGGTGACCCCCCAAATCATGACTCCAAAACCAAGGAGGATGCCTGTACCAAGAATCTCAATCCAGTACTCTTGCTCAGCAACTAATGGATGAAATTCAAGAAATATCCAGACTCCTGGTGTAGCAGCGATTCCCACAACAATTGCTAACATTGGCATGACTAGAGTAGTCAACAAATTCTGAACAAAATCAAATGATTTCATTTTTCTTCACCGCGAAATAATCCAGCTTCAGCATCAACGGCTTTTGCAACTCTTATTCCTTCTTCAACATCAATACGAAGGAATGTCAACATCCCTAGTAATATCACTATGACAATGCTGAGAAGGGCCATCCGACTATCCATAGAAGATGATACTACAAAGTAAATCAATGGCCCAAATACAGCCGCTGCTTTTCCAATAAATCCGAAGAATCCGAAGAACTCAGTGGTCTTCGATGCTGGAATTAGCATACCGAATAAACTGCGAGCCTGTGCTCCAGCAGTTCCCATTACCAATCCAACCATCATTCCAAGCAATATCCATTGCAAGTTGACTCCAAATCCAGCGGGACCCCAAACATTGTCTCTCAGGAAGTTCGGCCACCAATCCACCATACCGCCTTCAATAATTGAGGGGTGCCCATCTCCTACCGATGCGCTTTCATCCAACTCCCCACCACTAAATGAGAAAGAGAATCTGTGGTCAGTCATTTGCTCCATTTCAGTGGCCAATAAGCCTGCATTCTCTAGATTTAGAGAGGTTCTTTCATCCTCTCCATCCTTCAGGAAAGAGAGGAAACTATCTCTGAATTCTGCATCCCCAGCTCCTTCTTTACTCACCCATCCATCTACTCCTTTATCATAGAGCGTGGAGAGTTCGTAAACACCCTCATCTTCGTTCCAGTCATACTGGAAATCATATCTTTCATGGTCATCATCAAGATCTAGGGGTGCAAATCCAACCGCGAGTACGGCAACTACGCAGTAAACCGAAAGAGCAACTCCGAGGACTTCTTTAGTACCATGTTTGGAAGCCAGACGGCCACCTATTACTGACATCGGAATAGCGGTGATATTGACCATTAATAATAGTACGAAATTCATAGTCGGATTAATTCTTAGAACCGAATCCGCAAAGGCTGAGGCCATTGCTCCAATGGTATTGATACCATCATAGAATAGAAGATATCCAATTAAGTAAGTTACCAATACTTTGTACTTCTTTATTTCCTTGAATGTATTACCAACTTCTCTGAATCCGTCAATCATTGCTTCAGTCAAAGATTCGTACTCAGTGGGATTGGGGATTTCTGGTTCAGGCGTATTCTTGAAAATTGGCATTCCAAAACCTAACCACCATAGTGCACTGGTGATGAAGACGAAGCTAAGTACCGGAGGGCTCCAACTTGTGGTAAGTCCAAAGAAACCAGTCGTCCCGATGACTAAGTGTACGATTAGTAGTAGTGAGCCTCCAGCATATCCATAGGCAAATCCCCAACTAGAAACATGATCCATTAATCGATTATCTGCAAGATAGGGCATGAAAGCGTAGTAGATTACATTCCCTCCTGCAAATCCAATATTACCAATGACTAAACAAATTGCGAGGAATTTCCACGATGAATCCTCTCCCATGAAAGGCGAGAGCCCCATTAATGCAGTAAATACAATACCAATAATAGTATAAATCCACAAAATTTTCTTCTTTATCGGCATCCGATCTGCTACAGCACCAAGAATCGGACTACTAATTGCAACAAACATACTAGATATTGCTAGCACAATAGCATAGAATCCATCACCGGTAACTTCCCATCCAGCATACTCCTTCCCACCCCCTGTGGCTAGATTGAACATACTGGATAGCAAAGTAGGGACTACTACGGTAAGAACAGTGAGTGCAAAGGCTTGATTGGCCCAGTCGTACCAGTACCAACTCTTCAGAGATTTTTTATCATCCTCACTCATTTTGTCGAGCAAATTATCAACCATTTCTGATTTCGAATTCCCCCTCTCCGAAACAGATTCCATACCACTTACGATGCAAGCAGGCAAATTAGGTTGACCTATTGGACCCGTCAGAATCAAGTCAGGGGTCAGAGCCGATAAATCATGGGAGATGCCTGTGGTATGATGGGGGACGGTTCAAAGGCAGTCAAAATCCATCACCTCGTAAAGGCTAGAGAGAATACTCCTGAATCAATCCAAAGACGTGAATCTTGGGATGCATCAAAACCTGCTACTGTTTACATTACTCCTGAGCGGATGCCAGATGGAACTCATTGTAAGGCGGCCACTGTAATTCTAAGGACACGTGGCTGTGCTTGGTGGTGGAAATCTGGTTGTACATTTTGCGGATACTTCAACGATGTAAGAGATGACGTTAGTGCTGAAGATATGTTCGAACAATGGGAAGATGCAAAACGGCAGACCAACGATTTCGAAGGATGTTCGATGGTCAAGGTTTACACATCTGGGACTTTTTTTGAAGATCAAGAGAATCCTGTTGAATGGCAGGAACATGTTCTGCGTGAAACGCACGAAATGGGACTTCATCTTGTAATCGAAGCCCAAGCTCATTTGTGTAAGCCAGAGAAATTAGCATGGCTTTCAAGCCTTCAACCAGATTGTACTGTTGCCATTGGATTAGAGGCATATGACGACGCAGTATTACGTTTTCATGTGAACAAGGGTTTCTCAACTAAGACTTGGAGGAAATCGGTTGAGGATTTACGAGCAAATGGTCTTCGAGTCAAAACCTATCTAATTTTCAAGCCCCCATTCATGTCCGAGGGGGATGCTCTTGAACACACTTCAAAGTGGCTTGTCGATGTAGCACCAATGTCGGATGAAGTTTCGATTAATCCAATGAATATTCAGAATCGAACAATCGTAGATCGCCTATTTCGTAATCGTGAATATCGACCTCCATGGTTGTGGTCTCTGATTGAGATGATTGAGCGTACTCATGAGAAAACATCGAATGATGACGCACGCATCATTGTTCACCCAACTGCTGCAGGCAAAATTCGTGGTTCACACAATTGTGGTAAATGCGACAAGGAGGTTGTTGCAGCAATAGAGCGCTATTCGGTTTCACGAAATTTAGCTGAGTTCAAGGGTCTGGGCTGTGACTGCAAGGCTACATGGCGAGCAGAAATAGATTCAGACCTCAATCTCCCAACACCACTTGGAACGGGCCGAGACCGTCGAGGAAACCGTGTTGACCGAATGCGAGCACCTTGAACGGAGGGACTACGTCCCTCGCCTAATGCTTAAGGGGCAATCTCCGGTGGTCGGTACAGTTCTGATGTTATCAGGGCCAGTGGTGTTTCAATGACAGAAGATGATGGATTCCTCCAAGGCGAGAACGAACCTACTGCATCAATGGTGCTGCTTGTCATAGCTGGCGTGGGGGCTTTGGTCTTCATGGTGATTTACAGTATCCTCTATCCGGGTCAGGATTTCCCAGTCCTTTCTGATTTGGAAACCTTTGGTGTATTGAACGGCGGAATTTGGTTTTTCATCCTTGGAGCCATGCTTGGATTGTTTGCAATTTTCTCAACTATGATTACGGAGGCTACCCGCGAGTGAGGTGATTGTTATGGATGATATTCTCACTACCCTTTCCGTCTTTTGGCTCTCTGCTTTAGTATTCTATGTCCTAGTTCATCGTGGACTCTGGATATTTACTGATGTAACTAGAACTATGAGTATGTTTACTCTTGAGAAGGCCCTTGGCCCAGGAATCGATCTTGTTGAAGGACGCAAGGGTTCAGCCCCTCGTGCTTGGATAATGCAGTCTGTTCTGTGGCTCTTTGTGGGGGCAATTTTCACCTTTGAAGGTCTTTGGCTTAACCATGAGCCAGATGCCCTACACGCTCTGTCTTCATGGGGCTACAACCCTACTGCTGAGACTTTATCTGCCACTGGCGAAATAGTCACTCTTTGGGGAGGGATTGCTATGGCTCTAATTGGTAGTGGAATGTACGTTCTTCCTAAATTGCTGGGTACTGATC
>Ga0187827_10000955_pt1 | contig 43720 bp, 23 predicted proteins | sample ETNtaG_39_FD_167969 | JGI IMG/M metagenome (GOLD analysis project Ga0187827, IMG submission 167969) | Marine microbial and viral communities from oxygen minimum zone, Eastern Pacific Ocean - ETNP2014_SV_150_PacBio MetaG (Illumina Assembly) | ecosystem: Environmental > Aquatic > Marine > Hypoxic...
ATCGAGTTTGCCGGCGTTGAGGCCGTCCTGACCGCTGGCGTCTTTCTCAGGTGCCATGACGGACATGACAGCCTTCATGTACTCCGCGGTTTCATCAGACGCGGCCCCGGGGATGACGACGCCGTCACCATTTGAGTTTGCTTCAGCGTTGATGCGCTTTGTGTCGCGGATCTGGGGGAGGGATATCGAACGGCCGTCCGGCTCGCCGAGATTGTTCAGGATGTGTTTGGCCGCATCGATAAGTTTCTGCGCTTCGTCATCCGCTTCATTCAGATCACCAAGAAACAGTTGCTCATTCCGCTCGCTAATACATTCCTGGTTTTTCAGAAGCTTGAGCGTCCACTTGATGACGCTGCGCATTTCGTCTGCACGAATCCGCCCGTTCCCCTCGGTGTCGAGAATCTTCAGGAAAGACTCGTCACAGTGAAGTCCATCGACCGGAACGCTGGTAGCCATCCAGAGCGCGTTGTCGAGCTCCAGAGCGTTTGCCAGGTCGAGCGCATTCTCGATGCAAAGCTGATGCTGCCCGCCGAAATTATTGAGAACGATAGCGTTTTCTGGTGTGGCCTCAGTGGAGGACATGGCGTAATACGTAATGAAGTAATGAGTAAGTTCTGAATGTGAGGGCCGGGCATGTCTGGATGCCGGTTGGGATGATCATCCTTCTCTGTTCGCAACCGTAAGCGCACCCACAGACTGATGGGAATCGTCCGGTTTAATCTTCTCTTGCCCCTCTTGTCGTCCTGTCATCCATCGTCCTGTCTTTTACCGAGAATCGAGTATCAGTCTCAAGAAACGCCAATTCAACTAAACCGGACCTCGCTCCCACACTTACTCATTACTCATTACGCATCATTCCACCGCCGGCCCGAAGGGAGCCAGCCTCAGCACAGGATATTCTGAACGGCCGAGCGAATGGTCGTCCGTGCGTTTGACGATGTCCCATGCCTGCTTCATCAGTGTGCGGACGGTCTCCTGGCAATCGGTGTCGTCAATGCGGTTGTTCATTTCGAACGGGTCTTCACGAAGATTGTAGAGCTCGTCGAAATCGAAACCGTTCCAGCAGAGCTTCCAGTCACCGTTCCAGATGACGCGTTGAGTGAACCAGTATCGAGTGCCGTAGTATTCCGCGTAGCCCTGGGTGAAGTTGGCCGCTTCCTCTTCGGGATTTCGAAGAAGCGAAACAAAGGATCGGCTGTCTTCATTTTCGAGGGCCTCGGCCTCTGCCAACTCGGTAAGAGTGGGCGCGACATCGTGTAAACCAACTCGACCATCGGTGACCTGCCCTTTGGCAATGCCAGGCCCGGCCGCGACCATTGGGATGTTGTAGACCTCTTCGTAGCCGGTGACGTTCTTCATGTAGATGCCGTGCGAGCCGAGGAGCTCGCCGTGATCGCTGGTGAGGATAATGATTGTGTTTTCGAGCTGGCCCGCGGCCTCGACCTGATCGATGAGTTTGCCGAACTGCTGATCAATCTCCGTGACCATGGCGTAGTAGCACGCGGCAGCCTCTTTCTTTTCCCTGTCCGTCAGGTGAGCGAAAATACGTGCGGCCTTGCGATACAGGCCGGGACGCCCCGCAAGATCATCGGATACGTTCGGCTGCAGCTCGATGTCGTCCACGCTGTAGAGAGAGAATGCCTCCTCCCCGCAGACGAAGGGATCGTGAGGCTCGATGACACTGGCGAAGCAACACCAGGGATCATCGCCGCTGAGGGCATCGCTCAAGAACTCCGAGGCGGCTGAAGTTGTCAATCCGCACATGCGATCTTCCGGAGAACGGTCATTGACCCCATACAGGATGCTCGTGCGATAGCCTTCAGGGCCTTCGATGTGTTTCTCGAGCGAGAATTCTGTCTCAGCATTCTGTTTCGCCCGCGCCTTTGGATTTGTATCCGCAACCTGCCACCCGAATCGATTCAAATCATTCGAACGCTCGACATGCCACTTGCCGAAGTACCCGGTCCTGTAACCTGCGTCCGACAGACGCTGCGCAAAGTGAGGATGCTCTGTCCGCAAATTGCATTGGTCGTCATGCACGCAATGGGTCACCGTGAGCACGCCATGACTGTGGGGAAGAAGTCCGGTCATCAGGCTCGCCCGGGCCGGGGAACAGACAGCGTTTGTGGTGTAGGCATTTCGAACGCGAACGCCGCGAGCCGCGAGTTTGTCGAAGTTGGGCGTAATGCACGGATGCTCGGGATCGAGGACGCGTCCCTGCATCTGGTCCGTCATGAGGAAAAGGATGTTAGGCTGCATGGGAGTAATGAGTAATGAGTGATGCGTAATGAGTCACTACGGCCTTTCAGCCGTCAGGGCTTTGAACAGCTCTTCCGCCAGTCTCTGGTGGCCAAACTCGCTGTAGTGCACCCGGTCGCTGTCGCTCAGTGCGAGCTTCAGGGGATCATCGTCTTTCAACACGGTGTGTAAATCAATGACCTCAAACTCGTGCTTTGAGATTTCAGCGTCGAGGAACTTGTGGACCGGCTCAAGGTAGTAAGGCTTGAAATCAACGCATAAAGGGAGGAGAGCGACCATGACGCGGCAATCGCCTTCAGTCTTCAACTTTTCCAGGGCACTCAGCGCGTCCTGCACTCGCAGCCAGCGGCTTCTGTTGATGTGCAGGCTTGCGAAATAGTCCATGTAGTGCGACTTGCCGGTTGAAGCTGGGAATCCGTGCTTTTCGATATGTTGCTTCATGGCGTCCAGGAGACCTTGATTTATCTCCTCAAGTCCGGCGTAAGGATCACGAACAGTCTGCAGCGATTCCTCGATCCGGTTTCTCGCGCGCAGGGCTGCCTGATATCTGCGACTGTATTGAAAAAAGAGATGCGCGAGCTGGAAATGTCTGGCCAGGCCGGTCGGCTTCAGGCCCGATAGCTCAGGATGCTCGCCGATCGATTCGAGCTCACCGGCCACCACGTCGGGGTCGTTGAGACAGTATCCAAAGATGGCCAGATCGGGCTTGAATGGCATTCCTTTGTGCTTGAGTGCAGCCACCGCCTGGCCGAAATCGTAGCCGACCGCCGCACAATTGATGACCTCATACTTTTGAATCTTGCTGTCAGCATCTTTTGTATTCCGCTCATTCAACATCCGCTCGAGACGCTTGGCCGCGATTTTTTCCAGCACCATGTCACCGCCGTGCATGACGCTGTCGCCAAAGAGCATGATGCGATAAACGCCCTCCGGTTTTTCCAGCTTGTATTCGTAATCGCGGAAACCAGACGAATTACTTTGCCAGGGGATGCCTTTGTATTCGGATTTCGCGTTGGGTCGAAACTCGTAACGCAGATCCAAATGCTCGGAAAGGATGATGCTTTCGTTTCGTGATGGCTCTGCCCGCTCCGGCGCGGTAAGCCGAAGAAACAATTCTGCAAGGGCTGCCAGCAACAGCACACCACTTCCGGCAGCAAAGATGCGGAACAGATATTTCTTCTTCATCGAAAAGAACTGACAGAGCTAAGGCCATCCATTCACGATTCACGATTCACTCTTCCGGCTCGATAGCCACCTCCCCCGCGCCTTCTGTGCTTTCAATGATGGCATCGATGACGAGCATATCACGATAACCGTCTTCGAGGTTGGCCGCGCAATCCGTGTCGTCCAGGATGGCCCTTGCCCACGTGGTGAGCTCTTCGCGATAGCCTGGTCGATTCACTCCGCCCTGGTAAGAGATGCCGCCGTCCCACTTGATGACTGGGTTGTCGTTATAGAAGCCCTTGCCGACCGGTAAGTCCGGGCACGCGTATTCGAGCTTCGTCCAGTTTTGCGTTTCCACCCATGCCGGCCCCGAGCCGACAATCAATGACCGGTTCTCAAAAGAAGGTGATCGGAATGCCATGAGCTGGCTGCCGGTCGCGCCGGAGGCAAAACGAAAGTTGATGTTTGCGGCATACAACTCTCCTTCGAGATCGCTGCGGAATGCAGACACGGCAACGATCTCGCCCATAAAGAAACGGCAGACGTCAATGTGATGAATGATGTGGTCGAGGAAAAAGAACCGAAACATGTCGTCACTCGATTCACGATTCATTCCCCAATCCATCCGCATGCCCGGCCCGGGGCAGATGTATCGCGCCTGGTAGGCCATGGGTGTGCCGAAGGATTCTCGTTCCATAATTTCTTTGGCCATCTGGTTTACCGGACAATGCCGCTGGACCGTACCCATCAGCACCTTCAGCGATGTCCCCTTTGCCGCGTCTCGAAATTCCTTCGCGCGGGCGGCCGTCATGGCCGGCGGCTTTTCGGTAAAGAGATGCAGACCTCGGCCGAGCGCTTCAGTTCCAATCATCGCGTGCACATCGGGCGGGGCAGCCACGACTACTCCGTCAAGTTCTTCTTCATCGAACAGCTTCAGGTAGTCGGTGTAGAACCGCGGCGCACCGAATTTTTCCGCAGTCTTCTGCGCTGCTTCCTCGCGAAGGTCGCAGGTGGCTACGAGCTCGAGTTCTTCGATCACTTGAATGGCGGGAAGGAGATTTCCGTTCGGCAGCCCGCCGCAACCGACCATGGCTATTCTGAGCTTGGACATGAGCGTAATGAGTAATGCGTAATGAGTAATGGGCCCTCTCAAGGCCGGACAGCAGTCTTTGGTTTCAGAATTCTGTCCAGAGCGGCCCATGCATGCCAGCCGGAAACTTACTCATTACTCATTACGCAGTACGTCCGCTTGCTTTTTCAGGCCCTCCCAAGTTGAATCCTCCCTTCCTTCCTGCAGCGCATATCACCATGTCCAACATCAACATTCTGGAGGTCCTGGAAGAATCCAAGAGCGAGATCGAGCCGAAGTTGGAGGAGTACATTCCACGCGCATTTTCGGATGCGAATATCGAGGCTATCTGCGGAAAAGCGCGGTTCGCATACGACATCGAAACGGCAACCAAGGCGCTTTCCGAACCGATCTGGGAGTTCCTCGACCGCGGCGGCAAACGTTGGCGACCGGCCCTCCTGCTGCTTGTAGCTGAAGCGCTGGGTGCGCAGAAAGATGACGTGATCGATTTCGTGGCCATCTGTGAACTCGTGCACAACGGCACGCTCGTCATCGACGATATTGAAGATCAGAGCGAGCTCCGCCGCGGCAAGCCTTGCCTCCATCTGGTTTACGATCTCGACGTCTCCATCAATGCAGGCAACGCCCTTTACTTTCTTCCGTTGCTCGCACTGAAGCAGCGCAAGGATGACTATTCTCCGGCGGCGATCATCAAGGCCTACGAGCTCTATTCGCAGGAGATGATCAACCTTCATTTCGGACAGGGCTTCGACATCTGGTGGCATTCGGGCAACAAGGAGCCAAATATCGATGAATACCTTCAGATGTGTGCGTACAAGACCGGTACCCTTGCACGGCTGAGCTGCAAGCTCTCGGCTCTACTGGCCGGCGCTTCTGATTCACAGATTGAAGCCATCGGCCGCTTCGCGGAATCGGTTGGTGTCGGTTTTCAGATTCAGGATGACATCCTCAATCTCGACAGTGAAGAATTCGCCGAAGGCAAAGGCTTCGGTGAAGACATTCACGAAGGCAAACGCACGCTGATCGTCATTCACTGTCTGGAAAGTGCCGCGCCTGAACATGCCGCTCGGCTCCGTGAGATCCTGTCCCTGCACACCAACGATCAGGCCCTCATCCGTGAAGCGGTCGAGATCATTCACAAAACCGAAAGCATCGAATTTGCCAGGCAGCGCGCCAGGGAGATTGTCAGTGAGGCATGGGACGAAATGGAATCAGAGCTTCCTGAATCGGAAGCAAAGAACAAACTGAAGGCGTTCGCTGATTTTCTGATCGAGCGGAATGTCTGAGAAGAACCTGGCATCGCCGTAATCCATCGTCAGTCAGCTTTCTTTTGAAGAGCTTTTGCCGCTTGCACAGCCGCGAGGGCATCCAAGAGCCCTGCACCGAATTCAGGGTCTTTGCCTTTATCGCCCAGGTCTTTGCAGGTCTGTTCCATGAGGGCTTTGACTTCCCACGCGTTAAGATCAGGATTGGCGGACAGCATAAGCGCGGCGACCCCGCCAGCGTGAGGGCCTGAGAACGAATTCCCCTTGGGGCCCTCGATCAGACCCATGCTCCGTCCCTCATCACTGATCAGCTTGTATCTGGTCCTGGGATTCCGTGCTAATCCGGGACGCCCCCAAACCGGATAGCCGCCGATACAGCCTGTGACATCCGGTTTCGTGAGCGGGCGTGACTTCGGATAGTCACCGTAGAACTTGACGTCTTCCCAATAGCACGGTCCAGCGCTGCTGAAGCCCGGACGTGTCCCATCTTTCAGGATGCCGGCGGCCGCGATGACGCAGGGAATGTCTTTGGGAAGAGCAATCTGTTTCCCAGCCGGCTGAGCAGCCCTGCGGCTGCCAGGACCAAAGTTTCCTGCTCCCCCGACGGATACAATGCCGCCAGCCGCCAGGTGCTCGTGAGCCAATCGATAGATGCCGCGGAAGTTTCCGAGTTCTCTCCCCGGCCACATGTAGCTCATGGACAAAATGTCAGCTCCGTTGCGAAGTGCGTATTCGTAGGCTTTCAAATGCCCCATGCCTCGGAGGGCCATCACCCGCGCACGTGGGGCGATTCCCGTCACCATCTTCAGCTTGTTGAGGGGGCGACCGACCATGATGCCTGCACACATGCTGCCATGGGTGATAGCCGGGCCGTCACCGAGGGCGTACCAGAACTGACGATTGAAATCGTAACCAAACAGATCATCTACGTAGCCGTTACCATCATCATCTTTGCCGTTCAGCTCCTCCTTACGGTTCCTCCACAGCGCACGCACCAGGGAGGAGGACACCATCATGCCTGTATCCATCAGCGCGATGGTTACGCCGCTGCCTGTCGTACCCTCAGCCCATGCCAGATCCCCTTTCACTCTTTTCACGTTCCAGGGGATAGTCAGACCTTCCGCTGAAAAAAGCTCGGCCGAGTCATCTTTCCATTCCTGAATTACGGACTGGTAGACACTTTTGAATCTTTCCTGATTCTGCAGGGCCCTCACTGGGCGCGCATGCAAAGGAGCGCTCTGAATTCGCTGCAGATAGACGAAGGAAACAAGGTCGCTCTCCGCCAATCGTCTGCACGCTTTTCCTGTGGCCAGACATGCAAATCCATTGACGATCCAATAGCGCTTCACGTTCTTCAGTGAACCTTCCTTCTGCAATTCACCGATCATCCCCTCAATCTGTTCCCACGACGCATTGCTTTTCGACTGGAGAGTTTCAAGGACCCAGTCACGGAGTTCGCTGCGCAGTTTCTTATTGGTTTTGCAGAAGGCTTCATATTCTCCTGCTTTCCGAAACAACTGTTCTTCCATCCGAACGAACACTGGATAGGTTTTCGCCGGGTCATCAAGGACAGGATCCAAACGGTCTACCTCGGCAAATGCGGGGCGGCCTCCTCCTGTCATCAGGGCGAGTGCAAGCAGAACCCTCGAAAGTTGAAATCTGGAATTCAATGCCCCAACAACAGACCCCAATATTCTGCTATTCGATAATCTCACGTGCCGTGGCTCCGGTGATTGTTCGCTGATCCGAGTTTCTGTGGACCGTCCCGGGAAGATTCAGACAGGGCAGTCGCACGGTCAGGACTATACTTCCATTCTCCGGAGTTCCCAGATCCGCCGCTCGCGCTTTCCAGCGGTTTAGAGGATTGGTTGCGGTCTTATGACGACACTTTTCAAACCAGTCGCTCCGGAGGTCCTGCAGCAGGCCTTTGGTTTTGGAGACCGCGCGTCCTGCCAAATTGCGACCCCACAGGCCCCGACTATACTCCCACTCGCTTCACGACGGCACATCATTCAACTGCCAAACCGACAGGCTCACCCGGGTCATTCTCACCGCGGGCATCTCAATCACATGCATCGTATTGCACTGCTTGGCTCTACAGGATCAATCGGCACCAGCACGCTCGACGTGGTTCGAGGGCTGGGCGAGCCATTCGAGATCGTCTCTGTAGCGGCCGGCAGTAACTGGGATGCCGTCGCCAGGCAGATTGATGAATTCAGGCCGCGACGGGCGGCCATGTTTCAGCCGGAGGCCGCGGTAGAGTTGCGGCAGTCACTCAATGGGCACCCAACCGAAGTCCTTGAAGGCACGGACGGCATTTGCGACCTCGCCTGCGATCCTGAGGTGGACATCGTCATCATGGGCATCTCCGGAGCGTCCGCGCTGCCGGCAGCGGTCGAGGCGGTCAAAGCCGGCAAGCGGGTCGGGCTTGCCAACAAGGAGGCACTCGTCATGGCCGGTGAGATTTTGAATCCGCTCGCACAGGATTCTGGTGCGGAAATCATCCCGGTCGACAGCGAGCACAGCGCTCTGTTTCAGTCGCTCAAATCCGGCAATCACGGAGAAGTGAACAGACTGCTGCTTACTGCATCGGGTGGCCCATTCCGTGAAACGCCCAAAGAAGAATTTCAAGGCATCACGCCTGAACAGGCATTGAAGCATCCGACTTGGGATATGGGGCGTAAAATCACCATTGATTCAGCGACGATGATGAACAAGTCCCTCGAGATCATCGAAGCCCACTGGCTCTTTAACATGCCCGCCGACAAGATCGATGTCGTCGTCCATCCGCAGTCCATAGTCCACTCGATGGTCGAGTACTGCGACGGGTCGGTCATCGCCCAGCTCGGTTTACCTGACATGCGTGTGCCCATACAACTGGCCATCACCTATCCCAAACGCATGAAGAGCCCTGTCCCTCCGCCGGACTGGTCGCAGATCGGTGAGCTCAATTTCAGCAAACCGGATTTTGAGAAATTTCCGTCGTTAAAGATGGGTTTCCGCGCCGCAAGCGAAGGCGGTACTCTCGGCGCCGTGATGAACGCTGCAAACGAGGTCGCCGTAAACCTGTTTTTCGAGCGGCAAATCAGCTTCCTTGAGATATTCGAACTCGTGGAAAGTGTCATGGACGCGCACGAAGTCAATGCAAAGCCCAGTCTCGAAGAGGTGTTTGCCGCGGATGGATGGGCGCGTCAACAGGCGGGGAACTGGGTTAGGGAGAATTGATTACCAGATGAACATCTTTTTTATCATCCAGGTCGTCCTCGGTTTCGGGATGCTCATCTTTGTACACGAGTTGGGTCACTTCCTCGTGGCCAAATGGGTCGGCATACGCGTCGAGAAATTCTCACTCGGTTTCGGACCTGTCATTTTTGGATTTACGCGCGGTGACACCAGATACGTAGTCTCTTACATCCCGCTCGGCGGATACGTGAAGATGGCGGGCGAGATGGCCGTCCCTGGAGAAAAGCCAAAGTCCGACGAGTTTTTTGGAAAGAAGCCATGGGAGCGCGCCGCAGTCATCATCGCCGGTCCGGCCATGAATATCATCTTTGCCATCCCGGCTGCGATGCTGGTCTACCTGATCGGCATCAATCAGCCTTCCACCCTTGTCGACGTGGCTGAAAACAGTATTGCAGCGCGAGCTGGTATTCCCGACGGTTCACGAATCACCGCGGTTAACGGCCAGACGGTTCTCTCATTCCCAGAAGTTCGGCTTCGTCTGATGCTGGCCGATTTCGGCGCCCGGCACACGATCACCTATCTCGATCCTGAGGGCAAGACTCGTACAAAAACGGTCATTGCAGACAAGGACAGCAAGGTCATCGGCTTTGCCCCATACTCCGCCTCGACGATCTGGGATGTCGTTCCCGGCAGCCCCGGCGCGGAGGCCGGCCTGAAGCGAGGCGATCGCATCATTCAGCTCGATGGCCGGGACCAGACGAAATGGTCCGCCATTATGGAGTACATCGAGACCAATCCCGGCAAAGAAGTCAGCATTGTCTATGAGCGCACCAGGCCTTCGGAGAACGAACATCCTTCCTACGAAGATCCCAAGACAGTCAAGGCAACCATTTCCAAGGTCAAAGTTGTCGGTTTTGGTACCAGAAGGAAGAGCTTCCCTCTCGCTGCAGCAGGCAAGTTAATGCCGGACGGACCCGCTGAAAGGGCCGGGCTCAAAAAGGGCGACCTGATTCTCGAGATCGACGGGCAGAAGCTGGAGAAATGGGCAGAGATGCAGAAGAAAGTCCAACTCTCGTCGGGCAGAAAAATGGCATTCAAGATACGGCGAGACGACAAGATCATTGATGTCGATATCACGCCGATGCCCTCTCCGGGGAACCCAGACATTTTCATCATCGGCATTCACGCCGGTCCATGGGGAGCAAAAGTGCTGTCCGTAACGCACAAAGACGGACCGGCAGCATTGGCTGGCTTGAAGCTCGGCGATCTGATCGTCGGCGTTGACGGCCTCGAGTGCAGCGTAGAGAAGCAGCCCTTCAAGTCGCGCTGGAAGAGGAAGCTCGGAGGCGATGAAGTCAACGATGCCACGCGGTGGGCCAATTCGGGGATGTTCGAGCGCTACGTCACAAAGAAAAACGGTCAGGAGATCAAGCTCACTGTCTTGCGCGCCAATGAAGAGGGACAACTCGAGACCCAAATCATTGCCATCACCCCGATGGAGCTTGAAAAGGGGGACCTCGGCCTTCAGCCAGGCATGTATGAAACCGTCTTCCGCCAGTATGGCCTCGGGGGATCCGTCGTTCAGTCCTTCGCCGAGACAAAGAAAATCGTGAGAGATACGGGCCTCAGTTTTTACCGGTTATTCACCGGAGGAATCTCGCTAAAGAACATCGGCGGCCCGATCGGCATCTCGACTGCCCTCTTTTACAAAGCGCAGGAAGGCTTCACCGAGTTCGTTCACCTGCTTGTCATCATCAGCATCAACCTCGCATTGATAAACCTGCTTCCGATTCCGATCCTGGACGGCGGACACCTTGTCCTCCTGGCCATCGAGAAGATCAAGGGGCAGCCGGTTAAGGAAAAGACCATGGCCATCGCTCAGTACGTTGCGTTGGCCTTTCTGCTGGCCCTCGTCGTATTCGCTACACGAAACGACATTGTGAATTTCAATTTCTTTTAGGGGATGCCGGCCAGTTGTATTTATGTAAAAGGTGCGGCGATACCTTCCAGGCCGGGCAGAATCGTGGCGCAGATCTTTAATCTGCGAACGCGGCCAAAGGTCGCTGCCGCGGTGGTATGCGGCCAATCGCAGACTACAAATCTGCGCCAAAAATAACGATCACAATGACCACCACCATCGACACAACAACGGCCCTCAAACTTTACCAGGATATGGTACTGATCCGGGAGTTTGAAGAAGCCCTCGACCGGCTGTTCGCTTCGGGCGTTATCCGCGGCACTGCGCATTTCTGTGTGGGACAGGAAGCCACGGCCGTCGGCGTCAGCGGGGCATTGGAGGAAGGCGACTATGTCATCAGCTATCACCGGGGCCACGGGCACTTCCTTGCCCAGGGCGGAGACCCCAGACGCATCATGGCCGAGCTCTATGGCAAACAGACCGGCTACAGCGGAGGGCGTGGCGGCAGCCAGCACGTATCTTGTCTCGACGTGGGCTTCCTCGGCTCAAATGGAATCACCGGCGGAGGCATGCCCATCGGAACGGGAGCGGCCCTCGCGCTGAAAATGCAGGGCAAGGAAGGCGTGGTCGTCGTCTTCTTTGGGGACGGCGCCGCCAACCAGGGAGCCTTTCACGAGTCGATAAACCTGGCGGCCGTCTGGAAACTTCCCGTGCTTTTTGTGTGCGAGAACAATCTCTATTCCATGTTCACGCACATCAGCGAGACCACTGCTGTCGAAGACATCTCACGCCGGGCAGATGCCTACGACATCGCCGGCGAACAGGTCAACGGCAACGATGTGCAGGAAGTCCTTGCCTGCGCCGAACGTGCAATCTTGAAAGCCCGCGCCGGTGAGGGCCCGACGCTAATCGAATGTAAAACGTATCGCCAGCTCGGACATTCCAAGAGCGATAAGCGTGCATACCGCACCCGTGAAGAAGAGGCCGAGTGGGAGAACAGGGATCCCATCGCCAGCTTTCGAAATCTTATTCTGTCCGAGAGCATTGCCACCGAAGAAGAGCTTGCGGAGAAGGAACAAGAGGTAGAACAACTGATTGAGGAATCAATCAAGTATGCGGAGGAGAGCCCCCTCCCTTCCCCCGATGACCTGGAAACCAGCGTGTTCGCTGACTGACTTATCATGGCAGAAGTTTTCTATTCACACGCCGTCCGCGACGCGCTCAGAGAAGAGATGCAACGCGATGAAAGCGTCTTCATTCTTGGGGAAGATATCATTCACGGCGGAGCATTCGGCATCACCAAAGGAATGGCCGAAGAATTTGGCACTGACCGGATTCGGAATACGCCGGTCGCCGAAGAAGTCATCGTCGGCTCAGCCATCGGCGCGGCCCTGCTTGGTTCGAGGCCGATTGTAGAAATCATGTTTATGGATTTCTGCTTCCTCGCGCTCGACCAGCTTCTCAACCACGGCGCTAAGTATCGTTACATGTACGGGGACTCGGTTACGGTGCCGATGGTTTTGCGCACACCGGCCGGGGCGCGCCGCGGGTACGGGCCCACCCATTCGCAGTCACTGGATACGATTTTCATGAGCATCCCCGGCGTCAAGGTTGCCGTGCCCTCCAACGCATACGATGCCAAGGGCCTTCTCAAGACAGCCATTCGTGACAACAACCCGGTCGTCTTCATCGAGAACAAGACTCTTTACGGGCGCCGCGGCGAAGTTCCCGATGAAGCCTACACCGTCCCCTTCGGCGAGGCCCGCGTCGTGCGCGAAGGCGAAGACTGCACGGTCGTAGCCACCGGCCAACTGGTCGAAGACGCGTTGAAATCCGCCCAGGTCCTATCCAACGAAGGCATCGATATTGAAGTCGTCGACCCCCGCACATTGAATCCTCTCGACATGGACACCATCTGCGAGTCCGTCTCCAAGACTGCCCATCTGGTCGTTGCCGAAGAGGGACACCTCACCGGCGGTGTTGGAGCAGAAATTGGAATGCGAGTGGTCGAAGAGTGTTTCTACGATCTAGACGGCCCCGTCCGCCGCGTGGCAGCCAAAGACGTTCCCGTGCCTTGCAGTGAGCCGCTGGAGCAGTATGTCATTCCTGGCGCAGCCGATATCATCCGAGCCGTCCAGGAAGCCATGGTGGAGGATTAATATCGCCCCAGGGATTGATAGATTTGAAATCCATGAGAGGAAGCGGACAGGATAAAGATGACATCGAGCACCTGAAGAGGTTCATAGATGAAAGTTGACATGAGCCCCAACGCGGTAACATGGCGCTTAAGGATGACAAGCGACCTGAGAGAACTCTGCCTCGCTCTCGGCAGAGCCGAACCCATCACTGCAGCAGATACAAACGAAACACAGGAGGAACACACCATGAGCGATACCACACTTGAAGACCAACTGAAAAAAATGATCGTCGAGCTCCTCTTCCTCAAGATCGAGCCCAACGAGATTGGCACTGACGACGACCTGATGGAATCCATCGACCTCGATTCCGTCCGTATTTTCGACATCGTCGTCGGACTCGAGACTGAGATGGACATCGAAATTGATGAAGATGAATTCGACATCGAGAATTTCCGAACAGTGAAACAGATCGCCGAGTTCGTCACCAAGAAGCAGGCGGAAGGTTAACGGGTGGTGACTACCATGGGGACCGAGGACTTCGTCCAAATCTCTTCAGGCGGCCAGAACGTCTATGGCATCCTCCACCTCCCGGACGGCGACCCGACACATGCCATCGTCTACTGTTCCCCTTTCGCCGAAGAACAGAAATCCACATACCGGGTCTTCGTAGAACTTGCCCGCCATCTGGCGGATAAAGGAGTCGCGTCTCTTCGATTCGATTATCGCGGCACTGGCGACAGCGACGGCTATTTCCAGGACTACTTACTTGAAGACTGGATCGGTGATACCGTTGCGGCCATCGAGTGCCTTAAAGAGAAGAGCGGCCTCGACAGGATCTGCGTGCTCGGTGTCAGATTCGGCGGCTTCATCGGCATCCAGGCCGCGCAGCAATCGGAATCCGTGTCCGACCTCATCCTCTGGCAGCCGATCATCAGCGGCAAACAGTTTCATCGGCAGGAAATGCGCCGATTCATGATTCGCCAGATGATGACCTCAGGGAAGGCGACAAAGGGAGAAGAGGAACTGGCCTCAGACGCGGAAGAGGAAAACGTCATCGATATGGACGGCTATCTGATGCGAAAAGAGCTCACTGAAGGGATCAAAGAAACAGACCTCACCAGCGCAGACACGAGCGTCCCCGATCGCACACTCCTCTTACAGATTTCTCATAACGATAAGGTCTCGAAGGAGTACTCGACCTTTCTTTCGAATCACGCAGACGTAGAGCTACAGACGCTCATCTGTGAGCCATTCTGGAATCGCATCGGATTCGTGGATACGGTCAGTGTGTTTGAAATCACCCGGGAGTGGCTGTTTCAACCGTCTGATCTCACATGACCGATCGAGAGCTTGTGTTTCCAGGAATGTCATTTAAAGTTCACTGGCGAGTAAACTACAAATAACAAGCTACATGAGAATCGTCTCTCTTCCACTCATCCTCCTCGCCTGTCACCTTCAAGCGCAGGAAGAGATCATCTACCCCATCGAGGCATTCAAAAAGCTCGACACTTTCGAGGCTCACGTTCTCAATAAGTGCGACAGAGTCTTTTCAAAGAGAGAGTATCGGCTCGCGGCCAAATCGTACGATTCATTCGTCGTCGAGTTCCCAAAATCGAAAGCCATTCCTTATGCGCTGTTGCGCAAGGCACGATGCCTTCACATGGACAACAAGCGGTATAAGGCGATCAGCGAATACCAGGAGCTGCTCGATTATTTCCCGGATGACGTCCACTTTGCCGCCGCGGCCCAATACTACATTGGGGCCTGTCACCATAAGAATGGGGACCTGCACAAAGCCCTGAAGACATGGGCTTCAATGATGGAGGATGTGGAATACCGCCAGCATCACCTCGCTGCGCCGGCCATCAGTATTCTTGCATACAACATGCTCAAGCAGGAAAAATATGACATGGCGGTCAAGTACTACCGAATGGTACCTGAAAACTTTCGCAACAAGACGAATTCAACTGTGATGGGGAATTCTATTAATCCAGTGGTCTATCATTATGTACGGCGCAAGCCGGACGAACCGAAGCTCCGAGACTTTTATTCAAAAGCCAGGGCGTTCAGCACCACCTCTGCGCGTTCCCCCATGCCCAAAGACCTGGAAGACGACCGGGCTTACTGGACTGCGGTAGTCGCTAAGGTCAAAGTCTATTCTTCCTTTAACCAGTTCCAGAAAAAAGAACGCAGCTATTATTACGGCTACTGGTCAAAGAAGATGGCTGGCAAATTTATGGACAGCGACGGCTTCCAACTGGACCAGGCGTGGTTCGCCTGGCAATCGCATCAGAAAGTCAGCCAATGGTATACCAGTGTCGATCAGATATATGCCAGGAATCCCCGCAAGGAAGCCCTGAACAATCGCGTCATACGCTGGCTTGAGATTTATGCGGGCCACGCGGCAAAGATTGCTGACTACTTCAAGAAGATTGACTGGACCAAAATGAACAATCAGTCCACCTACAACCTCCTTTGCGTGCTTTCGGAGGTGGGAGCGCGGAAGCTGGCCAAAGATTCGGTGTACCCGCGATTTAATTTCGAACAGATGAGCAACCGCGACCTGTTTAATCTCATGAAGGCGATTTATGAAAAGGTCAAGGACAGCGCGATGGCGGCCAATCTGTTCGGCAAATTCAGACTAAATGAAATGAAGGCGTCCATGAAGGTCGAGGTTGCCTCCTACCTCTGGTCACGTGACGAAAACCTGGTCTTAAGGTTGTATGCCTCTTTAAAGGATCAGGATTATGCGAACTACTGGCGTCTGAAATACTTCCATTACAGGGGAGACGCCAGACGGGGCATACCGATGGGCAAAAAGGTGGTGAACCTGCCCGAATACGCCAAAGAAGCCTGGCTCCTGATGGCCGACCTTTATGAAGGTACCCGCAATTGGCCAAGCGCCATTCAGGCATTGCGCCAAGCCGACAATCCTCCTGACACGCTATTTCGCATCGCTACTAATTATGTGCGCATGGGAAAGCTGGCTAACGCGATCGCACAATTGAAGGAAATCGAGAATTTCTTCGAGAACGTCGCCCCCAAGGCTGCATTGACCATCGCTCAGATCTATCAGGCCGCAGGAAAAAAAGTTGAAGAGGTCGGTGCCCTCCGCGGCGTTATGAAGAAATACCCCAAGTCTGGCGAATCCAACACAGCTCACGAACGGTTGGAGGCGCTGGGAATCAAAATCGGTGGCGGAGTCGATGCGGATTAACACTTCTTGTTGTCCACTCTGAGGGCAAGACGAACAAGCAAGTCGAGTCTATGAATATGAAATTACTAACACTGCCTCTACTCCTTATCCCCCTTTTCCTTCCTGACACCTTTGCGGAGCGCCCGCGCAAACAACGCCGAGCACGCAAAAGTGCCGGCGATTTTGAAGCCAATCGCCTCCTGAAGAAAGCGAAGGATTTTCTCTCCCTGCGCGAGCACGAGCGCGGCGAAAAAATGTTGTTGACGATTATCGAACAGTACCCGCAGAGCTTCGTACGCTTTAAAGCCTGGCTCGCGCTTGGCAAGCACTACCTGGATACCCATAAACAGGAAGAAGCCGTCCGCGCCTTCGCCCATCTGAAGCAACTGAAGAAAACCGAAAAGAAATTACGCGGCGATGAGCTCGAGCTCTACCTTGAAGGGCTCTACCTGACCGGAGTCGCGCTTTATCAGACACGTCAATACAACGCGACCTTCCCCATTCTTCGTCAAATTACACGCACGTATCCGAACACAATCTGGGCCAACCAGGCATACTACTACATCGGTATGTGCCACTTCATGCAAAAGAATTGGAACAAAGCCATCGAATCACTCTCCCTGGTCGGCACTTTTGTTGATCCGGAAAGCGACAGCATCAAATACATCGAAGCGGGGCACCGTTACTACATAAAAATCAATGATGCCGACCTGCCGATCCTGAAAAAGCTAGGACGCAACATTACCGTGGAAATTACTACGGAAGGCGGAGACCGGGAAGTCGTGCCTTGCACTCCACTATCGAGCAAAGGTGAAACATACATTGCATCTATCGCTACCAGAGTAGCCTCCGCGAGCCCTGAAACCCACAACGACGCAACGATCCAGATTCTCGGCGGCGATACCCTTACCGTCGTTTATATGGATGACAATACCATCGACGGCGAACACAACATCCCTCGGGAGAGCATCACCCGAGTGGTCTCAACTGCCAACCTGGATTTCACACTCGGCACTTACGAAGGCAAAGCCGTGGCAGCATTTATTGGGCAGCCTCTTTTCATGACCCTCAAGGAAGCCGACCTTGATAAGACCGACGCGGCCGAAACCGCCAAAGTGCAACTGATCTCGCGTTATCGCGTGGAAAAGAAGGAAGACGAAAACGCCCCTGCTCTTGACAGCATTGACATTGAAAAACTGTTCAACGCAGAAGAAGAGGAAGAACAGTACGAAGTTCGTGACGAAGTGACCGTAGATCTCCAAGAGTTCGGTGAACTGCCCGTCCATAGCGGGCGGTTTGTAGGCAAAGTTGAATTGTTGCGGTCCCGAGCGGGACAGGATGTCGATAAAACGGATTCCATTCTTGCCTGCGACATCAACGATGAGATTATTGTCAGCTACACCGACCACCTTCACATAAATGGTGATGTTCCTCGCCTTGTCATGGCCAGCATCAGGGTTGTCGGCGAACTGGATGGCCGGCCACAGGCAACACAGAATGTGGTATACGATGCTGTGATTCGGGCACGCAAACAATTAGTAGAAGGCTCCGCATTTCTCGAACTGGGACGGATTTTTCGAGATATGGGGCTGATGGACGGCGCATGCGAACGTTCCGACGAAGGCATCGAAAAAGTGGAAGAAATCATAAAACTCGAATCCCCAATGCCACAGGAACTGAGGGAAAAGGCATATCAGCTCAAATGGAAGATGCAGATGACCAAACGCGATTACTCGGCCGCCATCCAGACCTGCCATGTCTTTAATCAGATCTACCCAGATTCACCCCTTGTGGATATGGCCATGAAGGAAATCGGAATGATACATCTTGAGAAGGGAAACTATGAAGCGGCCATTTCTATCTTTCGGGAGATCCTGAAGCTCAGGTCATCTCAGGCCAAACCTGAGGCTGCCTTCCGGATTGCCGAGGCCATCGAAGAGTCAAAGACTCTTTCCGCAGCCGTTCCAGCGTACCGCAGTTGTTCGTCAAGCTACCCCGACAGCGAGTTCGCGGGAGCGGCCCTCGCTAAAGAGGTGGACTACTACTACGACACCAAAGACTACATGCAGGCAAATGAATTACTCGACCAGATCTTCCAGGATTATCCAGATGCCCCCTTCCTCGACAAGATGCTCATTAAATGGGTCCTCATCGCTTACCGCATGGGCGATTTCGCCAAGGCCCAGGCAAAGGGCAAACAATTACTGTTTGAATACCCATCCAGTCCCTACGCGGGAAAGATAAAGCGAATACTGCCAAAGATTGAAAAGAAATTGAACAGGAAAAAGGAGGTGTGAAGCACGTCTTTTGTGTTTTCTGTTCAGCCGATCTATGACCCTATTTCAATCGCCATCAGCCAATTCCTGCTTTCCTGATATCAAGGAAGAAAGAACGTAGTTCACAATTGTACTGAACAGGTTCTAACCAAGATATAGGAGCAAAATATCTACCTGATATGAAAGATACCATGGCCTCGCACTGGTTCTGCCTCCCTCTCTGCTTCCTCATTCCGCTTTTCGCTGAAGATCAGACGAACAGATTTGATTCCCTCCTGAGTAAGGTCCGCTCGGTTTCTGAATCCGGTGCTACTGACGCTGAGGCACAAGAACTACTTACCGTAGCGGTAAAAATCGGCCGGCCATTTGCCGCTCATCAGGCCATCAAAAACTATTTAAAGAATGTTGTCTCGCCCAGCTCTGAGCTTCTGGTTCTTTCGGCTAGGAATGCCGAATACTCCGGTGATTTCAGGTCCGCGGTGACCCGGTACAAAACCTATCTTGCTTCTGCGACGCCTGATGCGAAGGCGTCCGATATCGCCGCGCGGATGTATGAGATCATGATTGATTTCTTAAAGTCATATTACGAGGCATATGACTTTATGCGGAGGGACGGACATAGATTCCGGCACTCGATTAAGGCGAAGAAATTCGACGGTTGGTTTCTTTCCCTTGCATTGAAACGCAACGAATATGATGTCGTTGCAGAACGATTGCATGAAGTATTGAAGACGACACCAGCCAAGGATCGCCATTTCTACAGCCGGTATGTTGCTGATTATCTGTACCGCCTGTACCGGTTCTACGATTACACAGAATCCAAACTTAAGGGGCTTCAATACCTTAAATTGATTCCACCCCTTGTCGATGACCCTAACTTGAGTGCGCGTTTCGCATTCCAGGCAGCATACATGGATTTCTATGTCCGCCGAAAAGGCAGTAAGCCTGAAGAGCTTAATGCCCTGTTCGCGCCGATTTATCAGCAGGCAGTGAAACTTTTTGACCGTTTCCCGGATAGAGATACTGCCCAATCGATCATTCGAACCATGGGGGCATACAACCAGGCGCCCGAATGGAATGTGACCGGTTCTGAAAAGAACAAGTTTCTCGAATACGCAATCACTCGAATGAAGACGGAGGAAGACCAGCGCTGGATCTTCTCGACAGGGTCACCATTCATGGGTGTCACCATCTGGTTGAAACACGCGGACCGGTATCCCTGGCTTGTCAACTATGTGTCGAACACTTCTGCACGCACTTACATAGGCTACGTGCCCCGTGATCGCTATCCGGCGATTGCTCCCAAACTTGTCAATTCCAGGCAGCACTATGCCCTTCTTGCGCGGGCGATTGCGGCCGGTGACGATCCCGTTAAAGGACTTGATGCCCTAATGCTGAATCTGTGGCACCTGGATTTTGGGGCGGTCTACAAATTAGTTAATTACGAATACTTTTATGCCTACAATCAACTCTATGGCAACGCGGACAGGCTCAGCGGGATGGTAACTTCCTTTGGCGAGCGCTACTTGTCTAAAGGCCCCGTCCCCTTGTTTGATACGGATGCCTCTAAGGAATTCGTCTACCACGCGTGGCGACACTACACGACAGATATCGCAAAACTGAGCGCTGCACTTCACTCGCTTGATTGGGTGCCGTACTCGGCAGAGGAGCGAAAGGTTGTATTCCAGATGGGCTACGAGACATTTACTAAATGGGCCGAGGCATCACGAAAAGAACTCACCCTCCTCAAGGCCGGGACTGACCTCACCGATGTGCAAAAAAAACGCATCAAGGAACTCGACGATGCCCTGCTGAAGGTCAATGACATTGACAAAGTGTTCAAGCAGGTGATGAGTGTTGCAGTCAATCGCAGCGGCCGATTTCCAAATCCTCTAACGCAGAAGATGGTTGAAGCAAGAAAGGCCGTTCAGGCTGAGAATCTGACCTTATACGTTCAGAAGGCAAAAGAGATCTACAGCCTGGTTCGGATGCATGAGGCACGCAAAGTGCCATACGGCCGGGCCGCGCTGAAATACATTTCTTCGAATCACAAGGGGCTGGAGACTTTTGACCTGCAGGCATATTTACTCGAGGAAGAGCTGAAGCAGGTCCAGCCGAATCAGTGGAATTCAGATATAGGCATCACTTATTGGGCCATGAACTCCGGCCGTACCGGCTGGCCGGCTTCTTCTCCTGTCGGAGACAGACCTCGTCAAAAGAAACTCAATGAGCTGTTCAAGTCATCGTTTCTTGCTCAAATGAAGCGCGGCAAGTACTGGCCCTGGCTCTTTAACGTGGCTCGTACTTCCTGCCGGGGCAGCGGATGGTACCAATATAACTGGTGCAGCGAGGTCATGGAACAGGCAATCCTGAAAAAGTCGTTTTACCAGACAAACCATCGTCCTTTCGACGCTACCCAACATGTGACGACGAACTATATGTATCTGCTCAGGCACGAGTTCACTACGCTATATAAAAAGTATCCGTCCCAATATTTTGATAACGATTATCTGGAAGAGTCCAAACGAGTGGGTCGCTTTGATCGGCGGTACTTTGAAGCCGGCTATGACAGCGATCTGACCATCCGCAAGTTTTATGCGGCCGAACTACTAAAGGGAAAAGACTACGCGCCGACTTCTTCCCTGAGGGGCACTTGGTACTATCGGTCGATGAGCACATCGGTACGTCCCGACATCATAAAATACTTTGACAAAGCTTACGGGAAGACACGGTTCGATGGAGAGGCTATGGGCTACGGCTGGTTCAACCTGAATACGAATCACAACATGAAGCTCCCGAAGATCCGGAAAGAATTCTTTGACCGGCTGAACAAATGGGTGGATCGCTCGATGGAGCGTCCTGTTCGCGATGCGGTTCCGAGCATGTTTTCTTTGAGCCAAATCAAACCGATTGATTTGACGGACTCGGAGCTCGATGCCCTGATGCGAATTTTCCATGTTGTACCTGACTTATACGGTTCTCGGACAGGCTACACTGGGTATCAGAACTATCATTATCTCGTCCGTACGGTTCATGAAGGGCTCATCGCCAGCGGCCGCAGCGCAGTACTATTCCAGGCAATTCCGTATTTCTGGAGAATCATGAATGACATTTCCCACTATCCGCACCGGGCTCAGGACACCCGTGAGCAGGTAAACAGATACGTCGTCGGCCTACTGGAAGAAGAGAAATATGAGCTTGCGGCCTGCTACAGCATTTCCGGTCTGGAAATCGCAAACCGGCGGCTCAATGAACAGCACAAAATCACCCTGATGAACGGCCGTTCGAAGGCCGTGGCCCGTATCGGCGGCATCCCCGTGGCCAAAACTGACCCTCGCTATCCCCTCTTCGAGGCCCAGGTCGCGTTTCTTGCTGGTAACCTGAATTCTGCGTGGAAACTGTATAAGGATAACAAGGAGGCCCTCGAAGAGGCTTACAAAGACCTTGACAGTGGATTCCTTGTATGGCTGGTCGAGAAAAATACCCAGCTTCGAGATTTTGGTGCTGCCGAATCGTTTGCTCAATTGCTGATCAGATGGGTCGACAGCAATCCGGAGGCTTTTGATTCTGAGGTGCGCGCCAGGCTGTTCCTGTCCTACGCTGACATCGCCTTTTACCGTCAGGAATTCCCGCGGGCCCGTGCCCAGTACGACCGTATCGTAGCGACACCCGCATTCAGGGATACCGTGGGCGGCAAGACAGCTAGTATCCGAATAGCTGCGGTCGACACGCTTACCAAAAACTATCAGCAAGCCATCGAACGTCTCGAGCGAATTGCCGCGTCGCAGGACACCGTTTCCCAAGTCGGAGCGAACTACCAACTTGCTGTCATTAAATTCGATCAGGAAGAATATGATGAGGCGGGTGAGTTCCTCGACCGGGTTCTGCTCCTCCAACCCGACCACGCGGATGCAAAAATTCTGAAGGGACGGCTCTACCTTAAACGAAAAAAACTAATTGAAGCGACTGAAATTGATCTTGGAATCACGACAGCCAAAAGGATCATCATTCCGGGCAAGCCGTTGAAGGTGAAGCTGGAGGACCGCAATCTCTCCATCGTGGGCAAAACAACTAATATAGAAATCCGTGCATGGACCACCTCCGGAGATGAAGAAATATTCAGCCTCTTCCCCTTTGGCGATTCGCGGACGCGATTTGAAGGCGGTTTGCCGACCGAGCTTGGGGTCGCTGAAAAGAACAACTTTGCATTGCAGCTCCTTGGCAATGACAAGGTCTATTACGATTTCTCCGAAAAGTTCAAGGTGAGTCACGGCATCAAATCGACATCGCCTATCGCACTCACTGTGGCTTCGGACGGCAATCTTCAGGCATCTTCGAGCCGCATTCCGACGCAAAAGGAACTAGATGAAATAGCTCTGCGCGCCGCGCTCAAGATCGGTGCGAGGGGCGCCCTCTCGACTGCGAGGGCTGGTAACCTTATCCGGCCCGGGAATCCGGTTTACATGCGTGTGACAGACCTTGACCGTTCGACGACTGCAGAGGTGGACAGAATCGGCACCGCCATCAGCACGAGCAGCGGTGACCGTGTGCAGGGGCACGCTTTGGTCGAAACTGGCGAAGCGACCGGCATCTTCGAGAACACAGTGAAGACGGCACCTGCACAGCCGACCGCGTTTGCTCCCGAATCGATGGAGGGACGCTCGCCTAATTTCTGTATTTCGCCAAAGAAATATTTGCCCTGGGTTGCCGAGCCCGATAATCAGCGCCCGAAGTTTTACGGCGTGGACCTGAATGACAATGTTCCGCTCGGCAAGATGCGCATCGAGGCAGCCGTGCCTGGGCGCAAACTTAAGGAGTTTCTCATTCAGACTTCCTACAACAACAAAAAGTTCACTACCGTTGGCTGGTGGCCAAGAGAATACAAACCCTGGCTGGGCCAGTTGCATCTTGAAGTAGCCCGGGCTCCCAAGCTTCCTAAGGACCTCAGCCCCCACCTCGAGTGGGGATATATTCCGGTGGGCAGCCCCAAGGCCGTGCACGATTTGAAGGAATTCAGTTTCCATCTCAGCAGTCATTACTTTCATCACGACACTAAAGGTCGCAGGCTCGATCTGCCGACTCTCTATCCGAGCCACTACTTCGTTGCCCGGATTCGGGGCGCTTTTTTTTCGCCTAAATACCAGCGCCGTTCGTTTACGCTCAAGCTCTCCGAGAGGACTAAAATGGCAAAGGTCACCTTCCTCGTGGACGGGCAGTCCCCCAAAGATCTGGCGACACCGCGCATCGAGCTCGGGCTAGAAAAGGGCGTGCACACCATTGAGGTGACGGTTACCGGTACGTATCGGGACAGCGTGAAGGGCGCGCTCTACTGGGATATCGACAAAGCGCCGTACGAAGAACCTGTCCCCGCTTCGCTCTTCACAGAGAACGTTGAGAAAGTGCAAAAGGTCTTCACTCGTGGGCTGGCGAAAATTCAACCAACAGAAGACCACAGTGCCTTTGACATTGAATATCCCAGCGACATCAGCACGCGCATTCTTCGACTCATTATGATCGATTTCGAAACCGATGCGCCGGCCATCAACAAAATCCACCTCACGAACACTGCCGGCGAAAAGGTACTGCCGACGCCACAGGATTTCGCTGAACTGATGAAAAATGACATCCTGGAGATCATTCCGGGCGACCGAATCACGGTCCGCTACAAAGACCCCAAGCACATCTCACGCGGTCTGGATGTGCACGAACGTTTCCTGAGCGCGTCTTACAACAACGCTTCCTTGAGCGCGGCCTTCATAGAGGTCACCCGCAGCGGTGACATTCTCAATCAGAACTACATTCCAATTGTGCGTTTCAAGACCGGCGAGCCGATCGTGGTATTCATCAACGACCCGGACGCGGATGTGTCTGAAAAATTTGACACGGTCACTTTTACTGCGCAGGTGATCGGCCAGGATCGCAAACTCACGTTGAAAGCCCTCGAAACTCAGGAAAGCTCCGCCACCTTCGTTGGCCGCATTTTCCCATCGGAAGAAGAGCCCAAGCGCCCGGCCGATCTGCAGCTCAGTGATGACGACAACATCATGCTGACCTATATGGATCGCGAGAACACAGACCCGGGCATTCCGTGGTTTCGTTCTTATAAGGTCCGACAAACTTTCTGGCAGGACCCGGAGCTTCGACTCTACGATACGGAGTCGGCCGTCTTTGAGGAAAAGCAGACAAATGCAAAGGGCAAGGAAGTTCTCGTCATCGGTCGGATGCTCGTCATCACCCGTCCGGATGACCCGACAGACGTGGTGACCATGCACGCATCAAACGGCGAGGAGGGTGAAAAGAAACCCGAAGCGCCGAAAGAGGAAGCCCCGCCTGAGCCCGGCGAAGAGCCTGAGAACGATGAATCGAACAGCGGGCCCAAAGAAATCTTCTCCTACTTCGATGGTCCTATCATTGCGGAAATCCTCTGGCCGACGATCGCACTCTCAGTGCGGAGCAGAGCGCAAATGTATGTGCAGACCTCGAGCGGGCGTGAGCTCGTCGAGGCCAACGCAACTGCGACGGCCGACGGCGTCGTGCCGCCACCATTTAATGTCAATGTGCCGGGCACGACTCTGTTGACCACTGGGGCAGGGGGCCCGGGCGTGAACGTTAAATCCACTCTCTACCAGGATTCCATTCTGCGCGGCGCCAAGTTTGAAGACAGCCCGCTCGAAGTGGGCCTCTTCACTTTTCATATTCCTTATATGCTTGGCGACATACAGGAGTATTCTCCGGCAGCCGACCCGGATGCTGCCAAGGATGAAGACAAAGAACACCGCGGCAGGCTGCGGGTCCGCGGCGGCGACAGTATCTTCGTCGGCTTCCAATATGTGGATGAAGCCGAAAAGGAACACTGGCTTACGGGCAGTTTCAAGCTCAAGTCCGATTATGATTTCCACATTCTTGACCGTCGTTACGAAAAGAAACTCGCCGGCATCCACGTTGGAGAGACACTCTACTTCCGGGTCATCGACAAAAGCAAAGACGTCGGTGGGGAGCGAGACGAGATTTCGATTACCCTCGCCACGGCCGGCGGAAGTTTCCTCTCGCTGCCGCTCAAAGAGACCTTTGAGCACACCGGTGAATTCCGCGGCCTGCTGCGGCCGGTCTATGCGGAACAGGGCCAGGACATTGCCGACAATCAACTTGGCGTCACATATGGCGATACGATCACCGTCACGTATGGCGATGAAAACGATATCGATAAGGTCGTCCGCACCGTAGAAGTTTTCAAGGGCGCCAACGGTTCGATTCTGTCGTTCACCAAACGATTCAAAGACCCGGAAATCGCGGCGCAGACACAGTTCACCATCGCCGAGGCATACTTCGAGCTCGCCAAAAAACACCGCAAACTTGGACAGAAGGACCTGTCGAAACAAGAGATCGAGGAGGGCAAACGTCTGTTGGAAGAAGCTAGCCGCGATTTCCCCAACACGGAGACGAAAGCGCAGGCCGATTATCTGCTCGCAAATCTCTCACTCGAATTCGCCGAAGAGACTGAGGATGCCAAGGAGAAGCAGCAACTCTTCAACGAGGCGGTAAACCGTTTCAGTGACATCGTCGCCTCCAACCCGGAGGGAAGCTACGCTCCCAAATCTCAATACAAGAAGGCGCTCGTCTTTGAGAAGATGGGGCTCGTCGACCGGGCTTGTGAGGAATACGTCAAGCTCTCCTACCGCTATCCCGATAACGAGCTCGTTGCGGAAACCATCAGCCGGCTCGGTCAGTATTTCTGGCAGAAGGGCCGTGAGCTGCGCAAGGCCGCGGCCGTCATTGAAGAAGAGGTCGAGCGGCTCAAACAGCAGCAGGCCGCGCTCAACATGTATCGCACATCGGGCGAAGTGTTCGGCCGCCTATCCAGCCGCTTCCCCACCCACAAGCTCGCCGCCCGGACCAGCGTCCTTTCCGGACAGGCATACATCCAGGCAGAGGATTACGACAAGTCCATCGAAATCCTCAGCATGAGCGTCAAGAAATACGAAGACGACAAGGTCGCCTGTCCGGAAGCCATGTACTGGCTTGCGGACAGCTACACGCGCCGGGCAAAACAGAAGGACATGGTCGAGGCTTATCGCACCTTCAAGAAACTCACCTGGGATTTCCCCGCCAGCAAGTGGGCCAAGTATGCACGAGGGCGGCTGGTAGAAGACAAGATGGCCGGCATCGAGGAGCAGGCATTGCAGGGGGAGGAGCAGTAAGATCGTGGAGCCTGCTTCAGAGGGGATAGCGATACCTGAAGGCGGCCCACAAACTTGAGCGAACTGCCGAGGCTTCCTGCAGTCTGCACATGTCTTTACTGCGACGGTTACACTCACATAGGAACAGCCACAAATTACTCAGGTCCGTGGCGCCCGCCTTCGGCGAAAATCGGCCGGAAGATAGCCTCTACGCGTACCGGCGATCTGACTTTACAGATTGGCCTTTTCGATTATCAATGCATCTTTCCCCCGAGGATTAGCCATGAAAAATGAAATCGGTTTTGAGATGGCCGCTTCAAATATTCGATTCGGCCCTGGTATCACGCGCGAACTCGGCATGGATTTGGCCGACATGAAAGTGAAGCACGTGATGGTTCTGACGGATGAGAATCTCCGTACGCTGCCTCCGGTTCATACAGTGCTGCAATCCCTTGAGGATGCGGGAATTGGATTCAAGCTTTTCGATCGTGTTGAAGTCGAACCGACCGATGCTTCATTCAAGAAAGCCATTGAGTTCGGGCAATCCGAGCCCTTTGATGCATTCGTGGCAGTGGGTGGCGGATCGACGATGGATACGGCCAAGGCGGTGAATCTTTACACGACCTATCCCGCTGATTTTTTTGACTACATCAACGCTCCTATCGGTAAGGGCAAACCAGTTCCAGGGCCGCTCAAGCCGTTGTTTGCCGTGCCGACTACCGCCGGCACGGGGAGCGAAACTACGGGTGTCTCCATTTTTGACCTGATCGAAATGCGTGCCAAGACCGGCATCGCGCATCGTTATCTGAAACCAACGCTCGGCATCATCGATTCTGAAAACACACGGACCTTGCCGCCCGCGGTCGCTGCCTCGACCGGCCTGGATGTCTTAAGCCATGCGCTGGAATCTTACACAGCCATTCCATACCAGACGCGCACACTGCCCGAGCGGCCGACCCTGCGACCTGCTTATCAGGGCTCGAATCCCATCAGCGATGTCTGGTCACTTCAGGCGCTGCGCATGGTGGCCGAATACTTGACGCGAGCCGTTGAAGAACAAGACGATGAATCTCGCGGGATGATGCTGCTTGCTGCTTCGTACGCGGGTGTTGGATTCGGCAATGCGGGATGCCACCTTCCGCACGGAATGTCTTATCCCGTTTCCGGGATGGTCAAGTCCTACAATCCCGATGGGTATCCCGTCGATTATCCGATCATCCCTCATGGCACTTCAGTGATTCTGAATGCGCCGGCTGTCTTTCGTTTCACTGCTGCCGCATGTCCGGAACGCCATCTCGAAGGAGCTGCAGTGCTGGGAGTGGATGTTTCAAACATCAGTAACGACGATGCCGGCAACGTTCTTTCGGATCGCATACTCGAGTTTATGCAGAGGCTCAATATCCCGAACGGGCTGAGCGAGGTGGGGTACGGATCGGAAGATATTCCTGCCTTGGTTGAGGGCACGTTACCCCAGCATCGTGTAACCAAGCTCAGCCCCAGACCCGCGGGGGCTGAGGATCTTGCGGCGATGTTTGAAGACGCGCTAAATTACTGGTGAGTTGGACTGTCTGGCGCCGGACTTTGCCTGATGAAAAAGTAACTGCACCTAACCCGATTCCCCAAACAGAATCTTATCTCATGGCACAGCCCGGTGAGCCTTATCCCGTCAAAGTCTTCGTCGCTGCTCTCTTTGTTCCGGATGCAGTCATGCAGGATGCGCTTTCGAGGTTGGCTGAACGCCTCGGGCCCATCGATTACACCAGTGATGCAATCCCCTTTGATGTGACGGATTACTACGCTTCAGAGATGGGGAAGGGATTGATGCGGCAGTTGTTCTCATTCGCCCGGAAAGTCACTCCGGCCGCAATAGCAGAAATTAAACTGTTCACCAATGCTCTCGAGGACGAATTGGCCGAGGGCGGGAAGCGTCGCATCAATCTCGATCCCGGTTACATGGACCACAATAAAGTAGTGCTGCCATCCATGAAACAGGGGTCTCAGAAAATCTATCTGGATAAGGGAGTCTGGGCAGATCCGACGCTCAGATATGAGAAGGGCAGGTTTCATCCTTTCGATTGGACGTTTCCTGATTTCAAAGACGGGCGGTATCACAAACCGCTAATGAGAATTCGGGAGCTTTATAAGACAGGGCGTTGATCACTTCTCTTTGCAGTCTTTTTCTCTGCAGCCTGTTGAAGACCTGCACTCCGATCTACTCGGTTCCCTGAATCAGCCCGATCGCCTGACCGGCCGCGGCTCTGACAAAGTCCGCTTTATCATTTTCGGCCAGAGCCTTCAGCCTGGGCAAGGCTCCGCCAGCGTCCTCTCCGATTCTGCCAAGGGCTTGTGCTGCTGCCCCCCGGAAATCGGGATTCGGATGGCCGAGGAATACTTCAATGTCCTTAAATGCTGACGCTGCTTTGGGCCCGATCATTCCAAGCGTCTGAATGCACTGTGCCTGAATCTCCGGTTCCGTATTCAGCAGCTTCACCAAAAGAGGAACTGCCGGCGCCGCCTCCTCACTGAATTCACCAAGTGCGCGAATGGCATCCCTCTTAGCCGTGCCTTTCTCTGACTTCAGGAATGCCAGCAAAGGAATGATCGCCGCCGATCCAAGCTGCCCAAGTGAGCGGATTGAGGCTTCAACGACCAGTTTGTCTTTGTCCTCCAGAGCCGCGATGAGTGCAGGGATGCAAACCGACGCGTCCGGGCCGATTCGACCGAGTGCCTCTGCGGCCAGGTGTCGCCCTCTTGGTGTCTTCGAGGTCAGGTGTTTTATCAGAGGCAGAACAGCCGGTTCGCCGATCTCACCGAGGTGATGCGCAGCTCCGTGGCTGACCATCCAGTCCTTGTGATTGAGAAGTGCGATCAATGCCGGAACGGCCTGGGGCTCACGTACCAGGACCCACAGCGCCCAGTGCGCGTCCGAGCGAACCATGCCGTGCTCATCCCTCAGATTCTTCCTGAGAGCGCCGATTATCTGCGGGCTCTTCTGCTTGAACATGCCCAGGGAGACCGCAGAAGCGCCTCGCACATCGGGATCGATATCGCCCAGCGCTTTTACTATCACAGGAGTGGCCGCCTTTGCTCCGGGGTATCCGATGCGGCCCATTGCTACGACAGCCTGCCATCGCACGTTGTCATCAAAATCGCTCATCGCACGAATGAGGGCCGGGACGGCTGGTTTGCCGATTCTTGATAATGCCCATGATGCTGCCGACATCTCTTCCTTGTCATAAATGCGGGCGGCCTTGATAAGCCGGTTGACCGCAAGAGCAGCTTTACTGCTTTGCCTTGCCTCTTCCGCGCGCAGCCCGAATGCAATACAAGCGCACAGAACCAGTCTGATTGAATGCAATCTCACTTCGTGTGTTCCTGCGCTGAGACCTGTGGAGCTAAGGGTCTGTCAGGAAATAAGCACGAGCTCATTCGACACCTGCTTCGTGACAGAACCTAATTCTTTATGTAGTTCTGATACTGCGCGGCATACACATTTCGTTCGGCAGCCTCGCCGCTTTGCACGCGAATTCGATACTGCAACGTAAGCGATTCACCTTTCTTAATCTTCGCGGTCGGGAACGCGCCAAACCTGCCGTAGTCCCGATAGGCAGAGTATCTTGTGCCTTTGGGATTACCGGGATGGTTCATGTGCTGAACGGTGTAGAACTTTTCTTTCAGCTTGTAGGTCATCACTGCCCATGGCCAGTCACGATCCGCTTTGGCATTGGCGCCTTCTTTATGAAAAAGGTATTTCGCTGATTTATTTCCTGCCACGTCATTGTGCGGACGATATTGCATGCCGGCGTGTTCAGGGTCGCCATTCAGGTTGACGTCGTCCGTTGGCGCGGTCAGCACGGAATGAAAATCGAGGAGCAGATGCGCGTCCTTGTCCGTGTGGTGAAATGTAAATGTGCGGACCTCATCGATCATGACGGTGTCGTCGGGCGTCAGCCAGTGCAGACTCACCTTAACTAGCGTGGCCTCTTCGGAAACTTCCTGCTCCAGAAATTCCTTGTGCACGATCTCGCTCGATTTCATATGCCACATGTCGTAGCTCTTGCCTTGAAAGCCGGTTCTTGACCACCCTAGAAAAATGCCGCGATGGTGGGTGAACTTCCCGCCCGGCCCTTTGGTGATGGGCGCTTTGCCCTCCTCATCCATGACGTGGAGGAACGGCTTGTACGTGTTGTGGCGAGTTCCATTTGTCGATTTGTCGTACGCATACATGTAGCGGGCGAATGCCTTCCCGTCCCGGAGGATGTCCAGATGCTTGCCGGGGACGTCCTTAAGACCTTCTTCGGCATGAGTCGTTTGGAGAAGCGCACAGAAGATGCTGGTAGTGATGATAGTTTTCATAATATTGCGGATGGGTTAATACGGGCTCAAATAATCCTGAATTCTCACTGATTGGCCAACAGGATAGCAGTTTCACGGAGATCCCGAATGCGCGTTTTCTATGAACACATGAGGTCCACCTTCCAGCGAATACTCGTCAGTAAGGGCATGCTGCCCGAGCGCGCTGCAGACTGCGGTCGCCTGTTCGCTGATGCCAGCCGGGATGGCGTCGCCTCACACGGTTTGAACCGGTTTCCCGGCTTCGTACGAAATCTGGTAAACGGCCGCGTGGTCGACCCTAACAGCGATCCCGTCCTGGTGAATGCCGCGGGCGCCGTAGAAAGATGGGACGGCCAGCATGGCGTCGGTCCGTTGAATGCCGACTTCTGCATGCGCCGCGCCATGAGCCTGGCGAGTGAACATGGCATGGGCAGCATCGGACTCCGAAATACCAACCACTGGATGCGGCCGGCCAATTACGGATACCTCGCGGCCAGCAGCGGCTTTGCAGCCATGTGCTGGACGAACACGATGGCCAACATGCCCGGCTGGGGCGGTGACAAGAATGCCATTGGAAATAATCCGCTGGTCATCGCCTGCCCCAACCCAGATGGCGAACCAGTCGTGCTGGATATGGCCATGAGCCAGTATTCATTCGGCAAAATGATCGAGGCCGCGCGCCGGGGCGAGAGACTCGACGTAATTGCCGGTGTTGATGAGGACGGCGAGCCAACGGACGACCCCGGCAAGATAATGAAAGGCGGTCTCGCCCAGCCCGCGGGTCTTTGGAAGGGCGCCGGCCTGGCCATCATGCTCGACCTGCTGGCCACTGTCCTGAGCGGAGGAAATGCCACTTGGCAGATCTCGATTGGTTCGGCGGAACGGGGCGAACGCGCGGTCAGCCAGACCTACATCGCGTGGGATCTTTCGAAGCTCGGCCCGGAAACAACCGCGCCTGTTTCTGCGATCTTAAGTTCACTTCACGAGACCAGTACTTCGTATCCGGGCGAACGCTCACTCAAGCACAGGGCAGATGCGCTGCAAAACGGCATTCCAGTGGAAGAGGAAAGATGGCAGGAAGTGCTGGATCTCCTTCCACATAAATCCTCTTGATTCCCAGCGATCATCAATGATTGGCTTCCGCTCCCTCCCGATTCGTTTGTTCACTTGATTTCGTTGGCAGCATTTTCCTGCCAGTCTGTTAAGCCAACACTTGCTCATTACTCATTACTCACTGCTATCTGAGGAATGACTTCTCCTCTTCTGATCCTCCTTTCAATCTGTCATCCGGGTCCGCTTCGGGCCCAACGAGCTCCAACGGGTTCTCCCCTGGAGTTGACAGATTTGCGGTGGCTGGCGCGTTCGCAGGCAGAGAAAAGATTTCACATCGATACTTTCTCACCCCGCGCAACGGCAACGCAAAAGGGAAACTTCATCGCTGAGATTAATGGCCCCGGAGTACTGGATTATTTCTTCGGGCGTTCGCTGGGCGAACTGCAGATCGTTGCCGACGGCGTCATCGTAATGCGGTGCAGCCCTGGTAAGGAGTGGAAGCAAGTCTATGTTCCGCCGAAGCCGCACGAATACGGTGAGTTACCTTTTGCGTTTCCCCTGGTGCAGCAGCCTGGTCCTTATTCTCAGTGTGTCGTGCCCATTCCTTTTCGAGAACGGCTCGTTGTTAAGACTTCATCTGGCGATCCAAAGATCTGGCTTAGCGGCAGACGCCTGAAGAGCGCGACGACAGTCAAGTTTTCAACAGCCGCAGCAAGTGAATACGTCAGTCAGTTGGCTCGTATCCAGAAATCATTCCTGAAGATTTCTGACCGGCTTGTTCCATACCCGGATGAAAAGTTGGTGACGGTGAATTCATCCTGCGCGGTTCGGAAGACAACTCGGATAGCCGAGGCAACCGGCCCTGCCGAGATGGTCGGCCTGCGCCTGAGATTTGAGCCGGCCGGGATGGAGCTGCTGCGGCATCAGGTGGTCGAATTGGAAATCGACGGGGTGAAATCGGTCAGGATGCCCCTGGTGGACTTCATCGGTGTCAGCCATCCGTGGCCGCACGCATGGTTTTCACGGGCGGGGACGTGGGCGGCCGGGCTGGTGAACCCGGTGGCGCGGATGAGGAAGAAGGATCCCGCAATCTATATCTATTTCCGTTTGCCTGTTCCCTTTCGCAAGTCGCTTGCATTGGACGTCGTGAACAGATCGGATTCGCTGCCCAGTGTGTTCCGTGGCGAGATCGCAATCGCGCCGCTTGCAGAGACGAAGGAGATTATGCGCCTCTGTGGCACGAGTCTCAGTGTGGCACTCGCTGCATCTGGTCCAAATGTCCTGTTTCAGTGGCTTCGCCCCGGACATCTCGCAGGTCTCTCGTTCTTTGCGACTGGACACGGACATCATTGGAACTGGCGCTCGAAGGTCCGCCTGCAATTAAGCGGAAAGAAACATGTCTACGCCGGTCCCGGATTGTTGCCCTTCGCAATCGAAGGGATATCAGGAAACATCAACTTTGCGTCGACGACCTGGAATCACAACAGCCTTGAACGCACTGGGCGATGCGGCGCAGGCCGCCATTTCTGGCGTGATCCCCTGCCTTTGGATGAGGGCACTTCGCTTTCCTTTACTAATGCAGAAGGCGGCCCGAAGCGCGCGGAGGTCGGTCTCCTGTGGTACGAGCCATTCGATGAAAAGCCGTTTGAAGCTCCTGCAATCAGAAGCGATGTCGAGCCACTCCCAGTCATGCGACACGGCCAGGGCCGGCTGAACGCGGGCAGCACCAACGTCGAAGCCGAGTGCCTGGCCGAATCGGCAGTCGCATCCTATGGAACGGCGACTGCTGAAAAGAACAAAGCAACGGATGTGTACAGCTCGGGGGACGCCTATCTGGCATGGAATGCCGGCCGAGCGGCAGAAACGCTCGATGTATTCACACACTTTCCTCAAAGCCGGTACGTCCGGGTCTGGTATCACCGTCTGCTTTTCTTAAACGGCGGAGTCTTCAACATCGACCTGCTGCCAATTGGTTCGCAAAGGCATTCGTACCGAATCGCCCAATCCGATGCAGACTTCAGCTCACGCGTGCTTGGCCAGTCACAGAGCGCTTCTTCTATCTCCTGCTACGACCATTGGCCGCATCGACAGGCCTACCGGTTCATGATGCCTGTCATACAGAATCCGTCCCCCGGACAAATGGGTCGCATTCGTTTCACCTGCACCACGAAATCGCCAAGGAGTCGAGGTTACATGCTGGCTATCGACCAAATGGGAATCGAGGCATCGCCTGTGACTCCAAGAGGCTGGCATGAGTTTGAGTCAACGGTCACAAAGAACGATCAGATTCGCCAGATGCCATCCGGCCGGCAGGATTTCTATGGCTGGGGAGGGCTGGAGTTTGTGTGCGCTCATCCGAAACAACGAGACATTGCTGTTTCTCTTCATCGCCCCACGGCAGCCAAAGCATCGTCTAAGATCGCTCTGCGGGGACTGATTCAGTCTGGAAGCTGGAAGGCTCAGGTAGTAGATTCGCCGGATGCCATCGACTTGGTTAATGCCAAGTCAAACGTTCCTGCAGAGTGGCGTCTCGCCCTGCGTCAAACGGTGGCAGGCCCACTGAATGCAAAACTGGTTCTCCGTTGCACATCAGGTAAGGGAGTGCTTTTGCTGGATGCCTGGAGGACCGGCGAATGAGAAGTCTTGCAGTAAAAACAGGTAAGAGCCTCGGACTCAGCCCTTCACACAAACTCACCATGAACATCCTCCTTTTAACCTGCACACTCCCCCTCCACGCCGCCGACATCATCCCGACGCCAGACGAACTGCTCATCCCAAAGGCGACCCCGAAAGTAGATGGGGATCTGAGTGAGTGGCTGATCACTCAAAGGGGCTATCGCATCGATCCGACGCAATTCGGCAAAGACAAAGCAATCTCGCTCCACAACAACGACCCGGCAAACCTGTTCAAGAGCGAGAAGGATCTCAGCGCCTGGGTCGCACTGTCATGGAACGATGAATTCCTCTATATCGCTGGCCAGGTCAGAGACGACGATCTCCGCGGCATCAAGCCGGACACGGACCACAACGCCGGGCCGCCGGGCTGGGCCTGCGACAGCGTGATGTTTCGCGTGCACAGTTTTCGACAGCCGCTCAAAACTAACAGCCCATACTCGAAGACACCGTTCCTCGCGTCCCGCTATGTGGTGCATCCGAAAGGGCGCGGTCACCTGCTCGACAATTCGCGCAAGCAGCTCGACAAAGTGGATTCGTATTGGAAGTTGACCAAAGGATCGGACTGGGTCTCACGCGAGACCAAGGTTGGTTACGCGATTGAGGCTGCAGTTCCGTGGAAATCGCTCGAGTTCAAACCACAGGCAGGGGAACTCCTCTTCTGCAGTTTCCTGCTCGGCGACATTGACGATGGCGAACAGCTCAACCAGCTCGGGTGGAATTTCGACGGCGGTGAGCCGAGTGCGATGCGAGTGTTCCGGTTGGGAGATGCGTCGGGCGCGACAGCCATGTTGTCCGTTGCGTCACGTGCGGTTGAGGCTGGGAAGAAATGGTCCGCCAGTTACAGAGTGGACGCGACGAGAGCGGCGATCCAACTGACAAAGCTTGCTCTTACCGGCCCCGACGACCAACGATTGAATATCGAGATCAATGCCAGCATCCCCAAAGGCAAAAGCGCGACCGATGTCATCGTCGTGGAAAAAATGCCAGGCAAGCCCGGCTCGTACACAGCCACGCTTTTCGCTGAGGTAGGCGGCAAAGTTGTCGACCTTTGTTCCGAGCAGATCGAGATCCTCCAGGGCAGACCGCCCGCGCCACTGATCACGAATCCCCCCGGCGAGATACATCACTTCCGTCCAGACCGCGTGGCCCATAATGCCTGGGAGGACTGGCGTCGGGGGGTGCTCCGTACGGGCTTCGTGAACAACCGCTCCGGCTATGAAAAATACATCCGCACGCACGTGAAGGATTACGTGGATAAAACGATGGATGCCTACATCAAGGGGCGTTCCAGGCACATCGGCCAACACGTCCTGATGGCACTTACGCTCTACAAACTGACGGGTGAGAGTCGCTATACAGATCTGATTCGCCGCGGCGTGGAGCTGGCGCTCAAACTTCAAAAGGAAAAGTTGGCCATTCATATGTTGTTCGGTCTGGTTCCGATGCGGTATCACGTCTGGCTGCATGACAAGGAACGCAAGTTAGCGCCGCCTGGCGCGGAAGATGATTTTCAGGAAGTCTGGGCGCGGGCTGCGAGTGAGCATCCGAAGGAGTGGATGTTCTCCGAATGGGGATATCACAATCGCTGCTGGCACCGGTACTATCAGTTGAAAATTGCCAGGCACTTCGCAAAGAAACTGGGCAAGCCCATCGGACCGAAGGTGGACGAATATCTGGCCTTCCACGAGCCGATCATCCGGAAATTCGGCGCGGCGAACGATAACTCGTCGGGCTACATCTGGGTCGGCTTTAGGTATCCGATGTACTGGTCGATGGCCGTCGATGACTGGTCTGAGTTCACCACAAACAAGGGCTGGCTGGACGCGCTCCAGAACTGGCGCCGATACAGTTCGCCCGCGGGTGCTGTCCCGAATTTTGGCGATACCAGCGGCTGGGGAACGGGCTCTGGTACGTCGGTGGCCAACTACGAGCTCATGGGCCGTCTCACCGGCGATGGCCGTTTTCGGTGGCAGGCGCATCGGAATATGGAATATCTCTACAACCATTTCTGGCCGCGCCACGATCAGTATCACGGCCCAAAGGATCGCGTGGCACTCAGCGTTTGCCTTGCCTGGATGTACGCAGACGAATCTGTCAGCCCGAAACGCACTGAGTCGAAAAGCGAGGTCATCTTCAGATACCGGACCGCACCAGTCACCGAAAAGGAATTGGCCGCCCGCCCCGGACTCTCCGGGACGAAACTCGTCGACGAAAAGGTGCCGGACAAACTCATTCTCACCAGCGGAACGAGTGCGCAGCGGACATGGGCACTGGTCGAGCTCATCGATCTCGGCGGCCACTGCGGGCGCCTGCCCGGGAACATCTTTGTACTCATGCATCACGACGCGGCCCTCCTCGCCGGACAAGGCTACTACGAACGTTCACCGGACTTCAATAATATTCTCTGGATAGAAGACCTGGACGGCCTGGCCGCGGATCCGCGGCCAGCGCGAACAGAGGTGCCAATCTTCGTGGAGGACCCGGCAGTCACACGCGTGCGCATTCGGGTGCAGCGATTCCAGCAACTGCCCGTCACCTATGTGCGCGACATTGTGTTCGTGAAAGATGCGTTCATGCTTGTCAAAGATCGCATCACTTTTCACGCAACCATGCGGGCAAGGATCGGCCCGTGCTGGCAGACCCGCGACCTTGGCCCGCAGTGCGGAGAGAACTGGTTCAACGGGTACTACGAATATCTCTATCACACCGGGCTCGGGCTCGGCCGCGGGGTCCATGCCTATCGCAATCCAGCCTGGGACCTGCTCATCAAGTTCGCACCGCGTGAAGACGTGAAGTATTCCGTGGTCGACCGCTTCAACGATAATCCATACCGCATGAGCCCGATCCAGTTGCGTCAGAGTTGGACCGGTATCATCAAACACGGCGAGACGCGCACCTTCACGAGCCTCCTGCACCCGCACGTTCCGGCATTCGATGTGAAGCCCTTCGCAGAATGGTCCGAATTCCTGATCGACAACGACCAGTCCACGCTGGTGCGCGTGAAAACCGAAAACGATCCCAGAAACCATCTGTGGTCAGAACACTTTGTCCTGCTGCAGGAGAAGGACGGCGCCATAGAGTCGGAGGGCTTCGCGGGCGACTCGTCTTTCGCCTTGGTCAGCAAGAACTACAAAGGCAATCTCAGCGCGGCAGTGATGGTGGGAGGCAGCGAACTGCGCCTGGGCGGCGAGGACTTCTCTCGCAAATCGAGAAAGCCCGTAGTGCAGAAGATCTACGAAGTGAAGAAGTGATAGCTAGACTGGTCCGCTTGTTCTGGGCTTAGCCCCTGACAACGTCCGGCAGACAGGCTGGCAGCCCGTCGCCACGTGGCCCCTGAAATCTCTGGAAGAAAGCGACTATCCCGGCTTCGATTTGTATGCTCGCAGCTTTCACCAGGATCGGCACTTCGTTCCGATCCGGTTCCGGTTCTTATGGGCTAATGAGGTCTCTACCATGCGCAAACTTCTCATCAATGCCGTCGCTTGTCTCGCCCTGATTCCTCTGCACGCGGAAGAGGAGTCTCCGTTCAAAAATCTTCTCGATAACAGCAGCTTCGAGAAGGCCGATGCCTCCGAGCCTGCAAGTTGGAGGATTGCCGATAAGACATTCACTTCCCTGGCACAAGACAAAGCTCGAACCGGCAAGAATTCTCTAAAAATTGAAGATGCCAGTGATACCGAAGGTTCATCGGCCTATTCAAAATTCTTTCCCGTCAAGCCAGGCTCGAATTATGCCATTCGTCTGTGGTGCCTGTCGGACAAGGGATCGAGAGGACTTGGTGTTTACTTCGCCTTTCGAAATGCTGAGGGCAAAGAATCAAAAGAACTGCTGAAGGCGCGGGAAAAAAGTATTCAGCGGGCGCCATCGAAGGCTGGGGAATGGGCCCAGACCTTTGTCTCGGCCTCGCCGCCGGACGAGGCGAAAACGGTCGGCATCTGGCTGCACACTTTTACCAATTATAAGATCACCTGTTATGTCGATGACGTTGAGCTGCTGGAATATGAGGGAGAGGCGCTGGAGGAATTCGGCCAATGGTCCGGTGGCACGATGGAGCAGGAAAATGTGAAAGACGGAAACATTGCGGTGCGATGGTCTCACGGAAGCTCGACCTCGCTCAGCCTCAACATGAGGGGAACGGAGGACTGGACTAAATCGAACGGCATCGAGTTCTGGCTGCATTCGGACGGATCGGTTTCCCGCTTCATGCTGATCATTTCATCGGAGAACGAGAAAACCGAGGGCATCGACTATTACCATCTCGGCATCAAACTGAACTGGAAAGGCTGGAGACGCTTTTTGCTGCCTTACGGGAAACTCAGCAAGAGCCGCGAGCCGGTCGGGTGGAACAAAATCGATAGCGTCCGTTTCAGGGCCACGGGATGGGGGAATACGCCAAACCCGAAAACGGTGGTCATCCTTGATGGCTTCAAGCGGGTCAATCGTCCCCACAAGAAGGGTGCAAAGGGCCCTCTCATTCAGGACAAAGAATTCTTTCACGCACTGAATCTTGATAGTCCCGCTCTGAAGGATGTTCGGGCCGCGGTGGAAACAGAAGACTGGGCCCTGGCGAAGAGTGCGCTTGCCATTCACCTGCGTAGCCGGGAAAAGCCGAATTGGTTTTTCGACTGGCGCGACCGCCCGCATCGCAATCTCAAGACGCCTGCCGGAGGGGATGACCCCGACCAGTGGGATTATTACTCGACCTACATCAACCTCGACTGGCGGGGCTGGAAGCATTTCAGTTTTTCAAAATCTGATTTCAATCCCAAGGCCTTCGTCGAGGGAAAGGGCTGGAAGCAAAAGAAGCCTGTGGGATGGCATTGGATTCGGTATGCGGCCATCAACGCGTCCGGATGGGGGCTGACGCCGAATGCCAATGCCGCGCTCTACTTCGACGACTTCAAACTTGTTGGAAAAGAGAAGAGTCTCACCCTCGACGATTTCGAGACCGGCTCAAACTGGCGAGGGCTCGAATCCACAACAAGTCATGCAAAAAACGGCAAAGCAGCAGGTTGCTGGAAAAGCATGGCCGCGGTCACCGGGATCAAGTGCGAGACGCTCCCTCACGATTGGACCGATTACGACCGCCTGGAGTTCTGGGCTTACCTCGAGGAGCCGACCGAAAGCAAAGTCATCCTGGTCCTGGATTCAGATCTGACCCGGAAGGGAAGCAGCTCCGCAGACGCCTACGTGAACAAAGAATTCAAATGGAAGTATGGCAGCCAATACTGGGGAGTGAAGTTCGACAAGCAGATCGACTGGTCGGCCAACCCGACGCAGGGCGAGGCACGGACCCATCTCTGGAACGAAAAGATCAATCGGCATTTTCATTTCGTCACCCTCGCCGATGCTTACTGGAACACGGGGAACGGCAAATATGCCAAAGCCCTTTCGGAACAGTTGGTCGATTGGATTCTGAATAACCCTCCGCCTGAATATCAGTCGGGCAATGGGCCGCCGGACGGCAACCTGGCCTGGCAGACACTCACCACGGGCATTCGTCTGGAGGGCACGTGGCCCAATTCGGTATTCCGCTGCCTGGATTCCGAACATTTCACCCCTGAAGTGCTCACCCTTGTTTTGAAGTCCGTTTACGAACAGGCCGAGCATCTCCGCCGATGGCCGTCCCGAGGCAACTGGCTCACCGAAGAGCGCATGGGACTGCTGACGGCGGGGATGCTTTTCCCTGAATTCAAGAACGCAAAAGAGTGGCGCGAGATCGCTATCGACACGCTCCACAAACAACTGACCGATGAAGTGTATCCCGACGGCATGCAGATCGAATTGGCCGGCGGCTACAACAACTGGGTGCTAAGCAGTTTTTCGAAAGTGCTTCAATACGCTGACATGAACGATCTGCAGGATGAGCTGCCGAAGGATTACAAGAGCCTGATCAAAAAGATGTACAGCTATCTCCTCTACGCCTCGATGCCCAACGGCGTTCTCCCGGGCCTCAACGATTCCGGGCCCTCCAATATCAGGAAACGGCTTTTGAAAGGGTGGGAGCTCTTTCCGCACCGCAAGGATTTTCTCTTCGGAGCAACCGCAGGCGCGCAAGGCGAGCGACCCGAGAAACTCTCAACCGAATTTCCCTACTCCGGGCATTACGTGATGCGAAAATCATGGTCGCCGGTGTCGCCTTATCTGCTCTTCGATTCCGGCCCTTTTGGTTTCGGCCATCAGCATGAAGACAAGCTGCATTTCGTTCTCTACGCCTTCGGAAAAAGTCTGATTCTCGATCCCGGCAATTACTCTTACGACCGCTCCAAGTGGCGCCGTTACGTCCTCGGAACTCATGGCCACAACACGGTCATGGTCGACGGCCAGGGCCAGCAGCGACGCGGCCGGCGGAGGGACGAATACCTCTGGCCCAAGCCCTGGGACAAACCCAGGCCGCCGGAAAACGACACGGTCTGGAAAGCGCAGGAGGCATACGATTTCGTCAAGGGAGTCTATCGATCAGGCTACGGAAAGAAGCGCGACCAAAGTGTGACTCACACCCGAAGAATCTCATTCATAAAGAATCCCGGTAAAGAACAGGTGAATCCCTTTTGGATTGTCAGCGATACGATGGCTCCATCAGATGAAAAAGAGCATCATTACACCTCCCTCTTTCACCTGGACGCCACCGAAGCGAAGCTGGATGAAAAGGAACTCTCCGTGATCACTCAGAACGAAAACGACGCGAACCTGCTCTTCATCCCGCTTCGGACAGAGGGCTTATCCGTTCGCATCGTTAAAGGGCAGGTCGAGCCGCAGGTGCAGGGCTGGGCCAACCATCCGTGGCGGGCAGTGCCGACGATCCTCTGCGAGAAAAAAAGTATAGGCATCACCCACCTCACCTACGTCCTATACCCTCTGAAGGAGGGCGAGTCAGCACCAAATCACTCACTCTCGAAGGATGACGTCGGTCTGCGCATGACCCTTGGCGAGAATATTTTTAGTCTTAGCTCTGAGCTTGGGAAGAGATGAAGGAGAACAGGATTAACAGATAGCGCCGGGCACTTCCCAGAACGAGCGCACAAGATCTTCTAATACGTTTCCGGCCCCGATTATTTCGATTTCTTCTTCTTCTTTCTTTTCGACAGATTCTTGTCGCGTGGCGCCTCCGGCACGTTCTTTTCTGGCAGCCACAATGCTATCTGTTTCTTCACTTCGGCCATTTCCGGGTTGCCTGCCAGGTTCTTGAATTCCATTGGATCGGAACGATGGTCGTATAGCTCTTCGCTGCCGTCCGCGTAACGGATGTATCGGTACTGCTGCGATCTCACCGCGTGGTTGTTGCGCCCGTATGTAGTAAGGGCAGGCCGGTTCCATGCGGCTTCGGGGTCGGCCAGCAGGGCACGCATATTGACGCCTTCGAGCTTCTGTCCCTTTGGATTCTGCGGCACAGGAAGCCCGCAAAGATCGATCAGTGTGGGATAGATGTTCATGTAATCGACCGGGCGCGAACAGACGCCGTTGGCCGGGGTGACTCCGGGCACGACCCAGATCATCGGGGATTTTGTCGCTTCCTCCCATAAAGAGAACTTGCGCCAATGCTGTTTCTCTCCCAGGTGCCATCCGTGGTCAGACCACAGGCAGATGAGCGTGTTGTCCTTGAACGGGCTGGCATCGAGCGCGTCGAGCAATCTGCCTAGTTGAGCATCCGCGAAATGTATCGTTGCGAGATACGCCTGGACCGCTTCTTTCCAGCGGCCTGATTTGATGATCTTTGCATGATCGCCGTCAGGTTTGGCCATCTTTACGCCGGCCGCCGGGATATCGTCGAGATCGCCCTCGGGGACGTTCGGCAGTTTCATCCCTTCAAGGGGGAACTTGTCAAAGTGTTTCTTCGGTACGCTGAAAGCCATGTGTGGTTTAATCAACCCGCACGCGATGAACCACGGCCGCTTGTGCTTGCGATTGATCTGTTCAATCGCGCGGGTGACGTTTATGTGATCGATCATCTCCTCATCCGTATTGCCCAACGGGCCAAACCGGATGCCGCCGACGCCGCCATTGGTGAGATGTTTCGCCTTCCCCGGCTTACGCGAGTCACCGGGAGCTTTGCTCCAGATATGCCAGTCCTTCGGATCCGCATAGCGCCCGTGGTACACTTTGCCGAAACCAGCGCAGAAGTATCCGTTGTCCTTAAAGTGTTTCGGCAGCGTAATCACTTCGGGCAGGACAGGGCGCCAGGGATTCGAATTGTAGTAGACACCGGTCGTCGAGGGCCGCAGCCCCGTCAGCAGCGCGGTACGGGAAGGGTTGCAGGCAGGCACAGCGCAGTGAGCGTTGGTGAAGGTGACGCCGCGCCTGGCGAGGCGATCGAGGTTCGGTGTCACCGATTGCGGATGCCCGCCGAGGTGCGTAACCCAGTCGTTCATATCATCGACGGGGATGAACAATACGTTCGGTCTGTCTGCAGCCAGGGCCGCAGACACGATGAGACACCACCCCAGAATCAATGCGCATGTGGTCTGTCTTTTCATTATTCATGGTCCTTTTAAGCGGCCATTACCGGCCAAGGTTGCCAGGGCGACTACTATGTTTCGAGTTTTCTGAATGACTATGGATTATCAGTTCGCTGAACTCCTCCGCCAGCACACTGATTTAACTCCAGAGGAGGTCCATGCGGCATTGACCTGCCTGGGTGCGTGAGCAGCTCTGCGGCGAGGGTTCTTCGCGTTTCAGATTGTTCGCGCCCCGACCTGCTTTTACGATCACTTATAAGGGAGGGAAAATGATGAAGCTCCGAACAGATCTGAAATTAGAAACATTGATCATCGCAGCCTCGCTCGTCGCACCGGCCGTGCGCGCCGAGGAGACAGCCTCGCAGCAGCCAGTGAAGGTGTTCATTCTCGCGGGTCAATCCAACATGGAAGGACAGGGCGTTGTTGAAATGGATCACCCCAAGTACTACAACGGTGGCAAAGGCAACCTGGTCTGGTCCATGGCTCACTCCAAAAGTGCGGACAAGATGAAGCATCTCAAAGATGCCGATGGAC